>JAABUT010001083.1_pt1 | contig 33943 bp, 28 predicted proteins | sample 5559281 | NCBI WGS metagenome assembly JAABUT01 (sample SAMN10711880, study PRJNA513359) | rock metagenome | isolation source: Antarctica rocks | place: Antarctica: Victoria Land, Ricker Hills nord | collected 2016-01-04 | reverse complement strand
GCTGCGGTGAGCCAGGTAGGCCGTCAGGTGAGAGTGCAGTTGATCAAACGTCATCGAGCATGCGTCTCATGCGTCCGTAGGCCAGCAAGGGGACCGCGCAAGGGGACTGCGGTGGCGCTGCGGCCGCGCGCACGGCCCGTTGGGGGTGAGGAAGTCTTGTGCGGCGGCATGGCTCCCACTCTTGTCGTGATCAGGGGCAGAGGCACGACTCTGGCATCGCCGGGCTCGCACGGTCGACACCACCAACGGCACCGCCATGACCGAAGAGGATGCGCGCAGCGCGCCGTGACAGTGAAGTGGCGCGGGCGGGTGTGGACGCGCCCACGCGAAAATGCGACTAGAAGGTGTCATGGATCGTGGACTGCTTGCGCGGCTCTCGCCGACCCGGTTTCGCCTGGCCCAGTCGCCGGCTCGCTACTGGAACTGAGGAGGTCGTGGTCATCTTTGGCCGGGGATCAGTGTCTTGATCATGAAGTGGGGGTGGCCCCAGGAATGGGTGACCAGCCGGGTGAACCGTGTGTCCGGCTCCCGGCTCGCGGCGCTTGACAGTGACCCACCGCCGGTAATAACCCGTGGGCGCCGCGACGCGGTCCACGCTTCACCCCTGACCGGGCAGCCCAACGGTCTGCCCCGGGGACCACTCGTGGCGGCGGGTCTGACGCCGGCCCGCGACACTGTCGGCGTGGAGATCCCCCCGAGTGCCGCAGAACCTCGACCCCCACGGCTCCGCTACCAGGCGTGGCCGCTGACCTCTGGAGTCGCCAGGCTGTTTACCTGGGGCGGTCCCGTGATAGTCGTCGCCATCTTCACCGCCCAAAAATTCAACGCTCCGGCCTGGTGGCTCATCGCCATAGGCGCAGTAGCTCTCGTCGTCGGCGTCGCCTTGGATCGCAACGCGACTGACGAACTCGACAAACTTGGCCAGAAAGTCCGTGCGGCATCACAGGCAGGGCCACTCAGCACGCCCCGATTGCCCCACGGCTCGACATCAAAATCCGACGCTCGAACCACTCTCAGGTGACCGTAATCTCGATCGTGCTGTCGGGCCTTGCGTTGCTTGTCTCCGTGCTGGCTATCAGATACACCCGTCGATCGGTTCTAACCGCCGAACGAGCTGAGGAACGCAGCCGTGCGCTTCTGGTTGGCCACCTCAATCAAATCGTCACGGTCACCGCCGTGATGCGTGACCCCAGCCGTACGCTGCCGCATCTAGTTCTCGTCAGTCGCCAAGACCTCGCGGGCGTCAAGGTCGCCCAAGTCGACGCAGAAATCCACCCTCGCGAGGTCTACGTCCAAGCCCCCGACGGAACCCATGTCGGGGTGGCCGATCTACCCGTCATAAGCGCCGGTGAACCCAATCGACTCACCGTGCGGCTCGAGCCGAACCCCATGACAGACGGACGACCGCCAGCCAGCGGATGGTCGACTACCGTCCGCGTCGATGCCGCGGTAGGCGGGGTCCCAATGACGGGGACCTACCCGCTCACCTGGGAGATTATTTAGGCGCTTGATCCAAGCTTTAGCAGTTGGCGACCACTTCGGCGTGTCGGAACGGAGAAGCCGGCCCGCTTCTTGACACGATGTGGTGTAGCTATTAAGCAGGGTTGAGCCCCGGGGTCGGCCGCCGGAGGCCCTCCGCAGGGAAATCCCTGTCGGAACGGCGGCACGTACCGGCCGTCCGGGCCCAACACCCGGCCCCCGGTCCAGGTCGCCGGGTTCGTCTGGGTGGGGCGGACGGTGTCCGCGACCCGGCGCAGCGCCTGCAACGCCACTCCCCCGGCCAACGCCGGCAGGTGCTGCACCGACCCGTCCGGGTCGTCCTTCTCCTGCCACCTCAGCGTCAGCAGCAGCTCCTCGACGTCCCCGAACGCTGCGGTGAGGTCCTCGTCCAGGTCCGGGACGACGACCAACCGGGTCCCCGCGTCGCCGCCAACCCCGCCACCTCCCGACCTCGTCCCGTCGCCGCTGCTTCCGCCAGGGTCCCCGACGGGACCGACATCACCGGCCCTGCCGTGCCGGCGTCCCGTGCGGGGGCGCTGGGCAGCCTGGCGCGGGCCGCGGCCGCGACCCCGGCCACCCGGGCCGGGTCCACCGGCCTGCGGGGCTGCTCCTCGCGCAGCCACTGCGCGAGGTGGCCGCCGGCGACGAAGTCGACGCCGCCGACGTGGACGTGCCGCTGCTCGAACTGTCCCCACACAACGACGACCGGCTGCACCCACCGGACCCGTCCACCCGCCTGGTTCAGCGCGTCGTAGACCTACGGGCCGCGCCCTTGGCGCGGCGGGTGATCCCGGTGTCGGTCCACTGCAGGTCCGCGTCCTCCAACCGCAGCACCCCGTCCCCGCTGACGGTGACCCGGCCCGGCCAGTTCTTGCTGTCCAGCGCGAACACTCCGCCCGGGCCGATGACCAGGTGGTCCAGGTTGCTCCGGCCCAGCCACCGGTCGTGGAGGACCACCCACTCCCGGGGCAGTCTGCGCAGCTGCTTGCCGGTCCACCGCTCCCCCAGCGCCCCGCCGGCCCAGTTCTCGATGTACCCCGGAGGGGAGGACCACAACGCCCACCACAACCCGGCGGCAGCACCAACCGTCAACCCGGCCCACCCCCGGTACCCGTGCGCCACCGCCCACCCCACGGGGGCGGCGAGCAGGACTGCGAACACCCCGGCCGCGGCCAGCAGCCACCACCGCACCCGCCGCCGCCACGCCCTGCGCAGGTCCCGGTACCGGCGCTGCGCCGACCCCCCGGCGCGCCCGTCCCGGCGCGCGACCAGCTGGCTCACCTGCACAAGATCGGCGACCCCCACCCGATCCTGAGCAGAACCCAGCCCTCCGAGGGATTCCCCCGGGGCCGCATTCTCGGTACCGTCCGCCCCGGACCGGTCGCTGCTCGTGGCCGGACGAGCACTTAACGAGCACCCGGGAGACACCGCCATGGGCATCGCGCTGATCCTGATCGGCTTCTTCGCCCTACTCGCCGGCCTCGTCGTCGGCGTGATCGCCCTGGTCCGCCGGGCCCGGGCCCGACCCGCGAAACGGACCGGCCTAGGCGCCGGCGGCCTCGCCGTCACCGGCCTCGTCCTGTTCAGCATCGGTGGCGCCCTCAGCCCCGCAGCGACACCGTCGAGCACCGACCAAGCCGCGGACACGACCGCCCCCAGCCCATCAACCCCGGCAGCCGTACCGGTGGTGGCGACGAGCGCCACGACCCCGGCGGCGACACCCGGTTCCGCGGCCGCGACCACCGCCCCGGCCGCACCGCAGGTGACCACCCCCGCTCCCCCACCGGCACCCGCGACCACCGCGCCGGCACCCCCACCGGCTCCCCCGCCGCCACCGGCGCGGCCGGCCGCGCCGCCGCCAACGCGGCCGACCGCGGCCGCCGTACCGGCCCGAGCTGCGACCGGGCCCGCGGCAGCCGCGGTCGCCGCGCTCGCGGTGAAGGGCCGCGCCCCCAAGACCGGCTACTCCCGAGAGCAATTCGGCCCGGCCTGGGCCGACGTCGACGGCAACGGCTGCGACACCCGCAACGACGTCCTGCGTCGCGACCTCGCCTCGGTGCAGGTCACCGCGGGCAGTGGCGGCTGCGAGGTGGCCACCGGGGTCCTGGCCGACCCCTACAGCGGCACCCGGATCGCCTTCACCCGCGGCGCGGCCACCAGCGCCGACGTGCAGATCGACCACGTCGTGGCCCTGTCCGACGCCTGGCAGACCGGCGCGTTCACCTGGACCCCCGACAAGCGCGAGCAGTTCGCCAACGACCCGCTGAACCTGCTCGCCGTGTCCGGCTCCCTCAACGAAGCCAAAGGCGACGGCGACGCCGCCACCTGGCTACCCCCGAACAAGGGTGAGCGCTGCGCCTACGTCGCCCGCCAGGTCGCCGTCAAAACCGCCTACGCCCTCTGGGTCACCCCCGCCGAACAACAGGCCACCACCCGCATCCTCGGCGGCTGCCCCGACCAGGCCCTGCCCACCGAAACCGGCACCACCCCGCCGGCCATCGACGCGGCCGCAGCCGTCGCCGCGCCGGCGTCTGCGCCGCGGGTCCACCGCAGCACCGCCGCTCCGACCGTGGTCGCCCCTGCCCCTTCGCCGGTGCCGAAGCGGACCCAGCCGCGGCGCACCGAGGCCCCCGTCGCCCCCGGCGGCGGCGCGACCGCGCTGTGCAGGGACGGGAGCCTGTCCTACGCCCAACACCACCAGGGCGCCTGCTCCCACCACGGAGGGGTCAAGACCTTCTACAAGTAGCCGCCGCCGGTGGCCCCGTCGCCAGCCGCAGCTGCGCTCTGCGCGTCGACCCGGTCCGGGTGCCGCGCGGGTGAGGACGGACCCGGTGAGCGCGACGAGGCCCCGGACAGGGTCAGGCGCGCTCGCGGTGCACCGCCCCTGGTACGGCTGGATCCTCCCACTGGAGATGACCCGGGGCTCCCTGCCCTAGCTGCTCGGCAACGGCCCGGCGAAACCGGTTCTGCACGTCCTGGCCGTGGCCGCCGGGGTCGTCTTCGCCGCCCTGACCGCGCTCACCCTGGCCCAGCTGATCGCCGCACACCGGACACCGCTGTTACGGCTGGGCCGGATCGGCCTGCACGTCGGGAACGCCCCGGGGATCCCCTGGAACGACCTGGCCGGGATCGAGGTCACCGTCCCCGCCCTCCGCCGGGTTCTGCGCGCCGGCGGCACCGTCGTCAGGTTCCGTCCACCACCCGAGATCACGCTGCCGGCCCTCCCGGCCACGGTTCGACCTGCTCCCGCAGATCACCGACCGCCCCGACCTGGCCGGTCTGGTTGTGTCAGAGCTACGTGGCCCCACTTCGTGAATCGCCCCGGCGTGTCCGGAGACTCACACGGTTGAGACCTCGGCCGGTGCCGGGTCTGGTGGTGACGGTAGTAGGCGGCCTCGAGCTCGGCGGGGGGCATGTCGTCGCAGTAGCCGTTGAGCCGGCGGTGGTTGAACCAGTCGACCCACTCCAGGGTCGCGATCTCGACCCTGTTCCAGGGACTTCCACGGCCCGCGCCGTGTGATCAGCTCGGTCTTGTAGAGGCCGTTGATCGTTTCGGCGAGCGCGTTGTCGTAGCTGCTCCCGGTGGCGCCGACCGAGGGGTCGATCCCGGCCGAGAGCAGCCGGTCGGTCATCGCGAGAGCACCGTACTGGGAGCCGCGGTCGCTGTGGTGGACCAGCCCGGCCAGGTCGCTGACCCCGGCCTGGGCGCGGGTCCAGATGGCCTGCTCGACCGCGTCCAGCACCAGCGGGGTGGTCATCGCGGTGGAGCACCGCCAGCCCAGGATCCGCCGGGAGTAGGCGTCGATGACGAAGGCGACGTACACCCACCCGGACCAGGCGGACACATAGGTGAAGTCCGCGACCCACAACCGGTTCGGCGCGGCCGGATCGAACCGGCGCCGGACCAGATCGCCCGGACGGTCCGCGGCCGGCCCCGCAATCGTGGTCCGCTTGACCTTCCCGCGTAACGCGCCAACCAGCCCGAGCTGGCCCATCAGCCGTTCCACGGTGCACCGGGCCACCGGCACGCCTTCCCGGTTCAAGCTCAGCCAGACCTTCCGGGCCCCGTAGACCCCGAAGTGGGCGGCATGGACCCGGCGGATGTGATCGATCAACTCCGCCTCCCGCAGCGCCGCCGACATCGGCCCGACCCGGGCGGCCGCGCGGGCGGCGTAGTAAGTGCCGGCAGCGATCGGGATGCCCTGGCTGGCCAGGACCGCCCGGATCGGCTCGACTCCCCACCACAGCCCGTCGACCGTGACCCGGTCGGGGTGAGCGGTGATGAACTGCACTAAGGCCGCTGTGGCCGGTCGAGCTCGGCCGCGAAGAAACCCGCGCCGCCGCCTTCAGGATGTCGTTCGCCCGACGCAGCTCCCGGTTCTCGGTGCGCAGCTTGCGGACCTCAGCGGACCCGGTCACCGGCTCCCGGGTCCCGGCCTCGACCTCGGCGCGGCGGACCCACATGAGCACCGTCTCGGTGCTCCCGACCCCGAGCTTGGTCGCGACCGAACGCATCGCCTCCCACTCGCTCGCATGCTCCGGCCGAGACTCCCCGACCAGCCGGACCGCCCGCTCCCGCAGCTCCGCCGGGTACTGCCTCCCACGGCTACCCGACATGGACTCCATCCTTCCCAAGGACCGGAGTCCCCGGACACGCCGGGGCGGTTCAGTGATGACAGCCGACACCGGCCAGGTGATTGCCGACCAAGCCACCGAACGGCACGAGGGGTGGCCCCTGCTCGCCGCCGGCTGTAACCGCACCCTCTGGCAGCCCTGCCTGCGCCACGCCTTCCCCGGCGCCCGACAAACCCCGCCTGCACGACGCTGTCGACCATCCCCGGCTGTTCCGCAACCGGATCGCCCACCACGAACCGGTCCACACCTGGGACCTCACCGGCGACTACACCCGGATCCGCGGCACCACTGAACGCATCAACGCCCGATTGGCCTGGTGGATCGACACCACCAGCGGCGTCCCCTCCTTCGTGGACAGCAGGCGCAGGCCGGTGATCCGGTCGCCCTGACAGCAGCCGCCGATCAGCCCTGCGGGCCCCTCACCCACCGGCGGCGCTATCGAACGGGTCGTCAGTAGGTGAAGCGGTCGACCGGGCTGCCCAGTGCCCACATGCCGTTGATCCGGGCGGTGGTCCGCTGGTAGGCGGCCTCCTCGGCGGGGGTGAGGACAACGTCGCCGGCGGCTCCTTCGAGGCGGGGCCGGAGCAGCTCGGTGTCCTCGGTCCACGCCAGGTCCAGCACCCCGGCGATCCTGGCGGCCAGCGCGACGAGGGCGGCCACGGGGTCCGGGATCCGCTGGTCGCGGGGCCGGTGGCCGGCGTGCAGCTGGAGTGCGGCGGTGACCGCCTCGGACCGGACCGGTTCACTGAGCGCGGCCGCCGCCGCGGACAGCGCGTCGATGTCCGCGGCGCGGAGCCGGACGAAACGCAGCGGGACGTGCTCGTACCGGCCGTCCGGGCCCAGCACCCGGCCCCCGGTCGAGGTGTCCGGGTCGGTCTGGGTGGGACCGACGGTGCCGGCGACCCGGCGCAGCGCCTGCAGCGCGACTCCCCCGGCCAGCGCCGGTGGGTGCGCGACCGAACTGTCGGGGTCCCCGGTCTCCTGCCACCGCAGGGTCAGCAGCAGCTCCTCCACGTCCCCGAACGCGGCGGTGAGCTCCCGGTCGAGATCGGGGAGCACCACCAACCGGGTCCGCATGTCGCCGCTCACCTCAGCACCCGCTCCTGCCGCCACGGGGCCAGCGTGCCTGCCCGGTCCGACACCCATCGGACGGCGGCAGCACCGGTGAGGCCCCGCCGGGCCCGGGCACCGGAGCAGTCACCGGTGCGGGTGCGGCGCCGGTGACCCGGACGGGCTCACGGGCCGGTGTCCTCGAGCAGCACTCCGGCCACCGCCGCCGCGGGTAGCCCGGTCCGCTCAGCGACCAGCCCGACCAGCCGCGCGCGGCTGTGGGCGGGCGCGGCGAGAACCAGCGGGGCGACGTCGCGGACCGCGTCGACGAGGGCGACCGGGTTCCCGGCGTGGGCCGCCCACCGGCCGAGCCGGGCGGTCACGGCGGCGTCGACCAGCGGCGCCGTCACAGCCAGGGCGCGGCGCAGCCCGCGGGCCCCGGTGGCGACGAGGACGTCGGCCGGGTCATGCCCGGTGGGGAGCTGGACTGCGTGGGTGTCGAGGCCGCCGAGCAGGTCCGCTGCGCGCACCGTCGCCTCGCGGCCGGCGTCGTCGGGGTCGTAGGCGACGAGCAGCCGCCCGCCCGTGGCGGCCGCCGCGTCGCGGAGTTGGGCGGCGTGGTCCGTGGTGAGCCGGGTGCCGCCGGCGGCGAGCCCGATGTGCCCGGCCAGGTTGACCGCGATCGCATCCACAGCGCCCTCAACGAGCACCATCACCCCCCGTCGGGCGGTGATGAGGTCGGCCTGCTGCGCGGCGCCGAACAGGTGCTCGCTCTTCCGGTACAGGGCGGTGGTCGCGGTGTTCACCCACTTCGGCACCGCGGTGTCCGCGTCGGACAGCCGGCGAGCGGTGAACCCGACCACTCCCCCACCGTCAACCCCGCCCTCGACCGGGCCGTCGATGAGGGGAACGACGAGCCGGTGCCGCAGCGCGTCGATCACCCCGCCGTGCCGGCCGGGGACCGCGACCCCGGCGTCGAGCAGCTCCCGGTCGGCGAACCCCAGCGACCGCAGGTGCTCGACCAGCGCACCGGAACCGCGGCTGGTGGGGGCGTACCCGAGCTGCCACCGCCGGCCGGCCGGGGTCTCGACGGCCAGGTCGACCAACCCGCGCTCCCGCAACACCGCCACCACGAGCGGCGGCCGGTCGGTGAGCAGCCGTTCCCGGTACCAGCGGGCGGCCTCGGCCAAGACGGCGCGCAGCCGCCCCAGGTCCGGCGGCGCCAGGTCCGGCCCGGCCGGGTCGGTCATGCGCCTCATCGTCGGCACCCGGCGGGCGGGCTTCACCCGGTCACCCCCTCGAGCTGCCCGCTCCCCGCGGCGGCCTGGGTATCGGTGGGGGTGTCGTCGAGGTGGATGGCGTCGATGATCTGGGCGGCGGCGGTGACGACCCGGGCGGTGGTCGCCCGGACGACGGCCGGATCCCCGCCGGTCCAGCCGGTGACGTAGTCCACGGTCACGTGCCCCGGCAGCCCGGCGGCGGTGGTGACCAGGTGCGCGATCCCGTCCGCTTCGGCCTCTCGGACCCCGCGGGCCACGTCCCGGCGGGTCTCGTGGTCGGCGGCGACGTGCCCGAGCTCATGGGCCAGGACGTGACAGGCCATCCCCGGGCTCAGCCCGGGGGCGACGTCGACCCTGCGGGTGGCGTACCGGGTGACCCCCAGCGCCGGCGACGGGTCCTCCGCTCCGACGGTGAACCCGCGGGCCTGGACCTGCTCGACCAGGCCGTCCCACAACCCGACCGGCGCCTCGCCGTCGGCCAGCCGCATCGCCGGCGGCTCAGGCAGCGGATCCCCGTCGGTCTGCGCCAGGTCGAACACCGTCACCGCGGTGAACCCGACCAGCGCCCGCCCCTGTCGGCCCGCACCCGGCTCGGCGGTCGGAGCGCTGCTCTGCTCCCCCGTACCTGCGGAGCTGTCCGGAGCCGTGCTCTCGCCGCCCTCGCCCTCGGCCGCGGTGCTGGTGGTGGTGGTGGTGCGGCGGTGGACCGGCGCGAGGATCGTGATGCCCCGCTCACCCTTGCGGACCTGCCGGCCCAGCCCCTGCCACACCCGGTACCCCGCGACCCGGGACGCGCCGGGACGTTGCAGCAGGATCAGCAGCTGATTGGTCGGGCTGTACTCCCGGAACCGCGCCGCCGCACCCAGCCACGCCCGCCACCCCGCATCCGTCGCGGCCGCGGCGACCGCCTCAGCCAACTGCTCGTGGACCTCCGCCAACCTGGCGGCCCGCTGCTCCGCTGACCTACCCCGCCCCGTGACCACCTGCCCGGCGCCCTTCGCCCTGCTGGTCGTGCTGGTCTTCGTGGTGCTGCTGGTCGGTGTGGACCCTGACCCCGTGACGGTCGTAGCGCCCATGGCGGACCCCGCTCCTGCCGGGCCTGGGGGTGGTCGCCTCTGCGTGGCTGACCATCCTTCGCCCCCTCCCGGCAAAGAGAGACGCCCGCGGCCGGGAAAGGCCCGGAGGGCAACCCCCGAAGCCCGCAGGGTTCAAGCGAAGCGAGAAGGGGTTGCGGTCCGGGCCGCGGCCGCAGACTCGACAGCCGGGAGGGAAAGAAGAACAAGCGCTCTCTCAGCGCCGGCCGCAGGCCGGCACCATCCACCGGCCCCGCCCTTCCTTGGGCCGGCGCCCCGGTCGGTGCTCTGCTCAGACGTGGAGCGTGAAGGCGTCGGGGCCCTCCTGGTGGACGGGGGCGCGGACTGCTTCGGTGTCGACGTGGTCGTCCGTGACGATCAGCAGCCACCGCCCGTCGGGGCGACCCTCCACCGCGCTGGCGTAGGTCAGGAAGAAGCCGACCGCTTCCGCAGCGGTCTCGTTCGCATGCCACGCCGTCAACACGTGCCCGGGGCTGGCGCCCGGCTCGTCGACGTCGAGGATGACGTCGAGGATGACGACCAGGTCATGCACCCGCTCACACCCCGGACCCCACGCGCTCACGGCGTACATCCCGTCGCGCAGGCAGGCGTCAAGGAACGGCTCCAACGCGGCCGGGTCCGCCCGCGGCTCGTCCACCGCCAGGAACAACGCGAACGCCTCGCCACCGGGCAACCCCGCCGCCGCCCGAGCCCGGGCGACCAGACCAGGGAACGTGGCCACCGGCCGCGGCCGGGCCAGGACCACGACACGGTCCACCGGCACGGGCATGGCTCAGTCTGGTCACGGAACCCGGCCCGGACGGATTTATCGAGCGACGTTAAGGCGGCCCTCCGCCGTTAAGGTCCGCACCCGCCCGGGCGGCCCCGACCGCTCCGTCAGCCGCGTCGCCAGCCAGCCCGCGCTCACCCCGGACCTCCAAGCGCGTGATCGCGCTCAGCGCGTCCTAGTCGACCGGTTCCGCTCAGGCGTCCTGGCGGGGTCGGTACCGCTGACGGGCCGCCTCCCCCGAGGTCCCCAGCAGGGACCCGATGACCTGCCAGGAGTAGTGCTGCTCCCGGGCGTGGACAACCGCCTGCTGCAACGACCGCTCCGCGTCGGCACGCGCCACCGCCGCAGACCGCAACTCACCGATCACGCCCGGGTCCCGCTCGTCCCCGGGCTCGGGGTCGTACGCCTCGAACCGCGCAGCGAGCTCATCGCCGTGGTCGAGGATCTCCTGCACCGTGCGGGGCATCGCCATCACCTCAGGAACTTCGCTCGGGCCGCCATCGCATGGACGACGACCGGGACATCGTCGGACTCCACGACACCGACCTCCAACAACGCACCGGACAGCCCGGCACCGATGAGCATCGTGAAACCCTCGTCGAGGTCGAAGGCCCGGACCGGGTGCGCGAACGCGTGCTCGATGTCCCGGTCGCTGACACCGTGCTTGCGGGCACTCGGCGCGATCACCGGCCCCACGACCCACCCCCAACAAGTTAACTTGCTTGCCGACGGGGGGCAACCCCCGCGGACGACCGCCCCGACCCCGGAGCCGGTGGGTCCTCCTCAGCCGGTCGCCGCTGCGTAGGCGTCACGGACCTGCTTGGAGATCCGACCCCGCCCACTCACCGGGTGCCCGTTCGCGTTCGCCCACTCCCGGATCGCGGGGTTGTCGGTAGGAGTCGACCGCGGCGCCGGCCGCGGCCCCGTCGCGCCCGACCGGTCCCGACCGCTGGGCCGACCGGACCGGCGCGCCGCAGCCACGAACGGAGCGAACGCGTTTCGCAGCGCCTCGGCGTTAGCGCCCGACAGGTCGATCTCGTAGTTGGACCCGTCCAGCCCGAAGGAGACCGTCTGATCCGCCACCCCCCCGTCGACGTCGTCGACCAACAGAACCTGCACTCGCTGAGCCATGCGGTATCTCTCTTCCTTCTTGGGGGTGTGTTGTCTCGAGGTGCGCACCCGTCGATCGGGTCAGCGACTTACAGAGTTCCGGAGTTCGGCTTCCGTACTGCCGGCGAGGTCGCCAACCCGGCTCAGCAACAGGTCGATGGCAACCCGAATGAGGGTGTTGTCGGTGATCCGCTCCCCCACCGGGCCGGACCGGTGCTTCCTGGCCTGGTTGAGCCGGCGGACCTCCACTGCGAGCTGGTCAGCCTGATCCGCCCGGATCCGGGCTTCCTTACGAGTCAGCTGCAGGTACAGCGGCAACGCTTGGTCGACCGCGGCTGCGTGGGCTTCCGGGGCGAGCTCAATCGGTGCGGGTGGAGCCGGATCGGCCAGGGCGGGCGCTCGTTGCTCACGGCGGAGCCGGCCGACTCCGGGGTCGGGAGCGATGGTCCGTCGTGGCGGCAGTCCTGTGAGCGCTCGCCGGGGCGCGGCCTGCTGCGCGGTCATGCCGTGCTCCCGACCATCGCGTCGGCCGGTTGGTCCGTGGCCTCACTGGCGGTCAGCCGAGCGACGATCTCAGCGCCGAGAGCCTGGAAGTCCTCGGCGAGACCGCTGGCGCTGCGCACCCGAGGGCCATCGTGCTCATTGGCCTTGTTGCGGCGCAGTTCCCACCACTTCGGGCCGGCCAGGACGGCCTCCTCGAGCTCATGGACGAGCAACCCTCGTTCGCGTGTCTCCTGGGCGGCGGCTTCGACGTGGCGGATCGTCGAGGTCAGGACCGCGTCTGGGTCACCGACGTCCGCGACGATCGCGGCCCGGGCGGTGTCACTGACACGGTGGGCCGAGCGGTTCACCCCGAACAACACGACGCCCAGCAGGTCCAGCTCGGGGTTGATGGTGACGACCGCATCGAGCCGGCGGGCGACGTCGCGTAGCCCCTTGCGGGACGACGCATCCGTCTTGACGGGGATGAGCGCCCAGCGAGCTGCGGCCAGAGCCGCCTGCTGCAACGTCTCCTGGCCGGGCGGACAGTCGATCAGGATGAGGTCGTACTCCCCCGCGATCGACGACAGACCGTCAGCCAGCGCAAGCTTCGCCGCGTCGGGCGCCTTCTGGGCTTTCATGGTCAGGGCGGCCGCGGCCATGTCCAGGTCCGGGCCGCCCGGAAGAACGTCCAGTCCAGGGCGCACGTCGCGCACCGGACTCATGGCCGAACCGAAGGCGAGCGCTTGCGCCAGGCCGCGACCACCGTCGTCGTGGTCGGTCCCCGTGTAGCCGAGCTCCTCACCGAGGTTGCCTTGCGGGTCCAGGTCGACGAGCAGAACCCGATAGCCGCCAGCGGCCAACAGTCCCCCCACGTTGGCGGTGATCGTGGTTTTTCCCACCCCACCCTTTCCGTTGACGACCGCGACGACCCGACTGAGCCGTGACCGATCAGTCAGCATCCAGCACCTCCAGACCTACAGAATCCGGAGTCGGCGAGTTCCGATGTTCCGGACTTACAGACTTGCGGCCGACTGCCCCTGATCAGGGAAGGCTCGCCGGGCGGCGCTAGCGGCTCAAACTCGCGGACTCCCTGAGTCCGGCTGTCCGGCACTCCGGGTGTGCCGGACTCGGTAGTCAGGTGGACACCACGGCTAGGTCGCACCGAAGGCCGACTAGCGGACTTGTGCCAGCGCGCGCAGCCGGACTCTGTGAGTTCGGTGCTCTGTCCGTGCCGGACCGCCGTAGTCCGTGAGGGCCACGGCCTGGTGCTGACGAAAGCCGATCCGGGCAGCGGGTCTACCACCGAGGCGGTTGCGGCCACCAGCACTGCACGCAGGTCCGGGATGCGTGGGCGGAGTCAACGGGGGAGTCCGAAATCTCACTCCGCCCCCTGGAGTCTGTTAGTTCGGCCCTCTGTCCGTTCCGGACTCCCGTGGTCCATTGCCAGCGACGTGGCCTGTCGCCGGCGGCGGAGGTCTTGTCGGGTTGCGGTCCATTCGGGGGTGGGGGGGGTTCGGCCTGCCTTGGTCTGGTTGTCGGTGTGGCGTTGGCGTTGTTCGGCGAGGGTGCGGGCGGCCATGGCCAGTTGGGTGCGGGTGGCGTGGGTGGGGGTGCCGTTGGGTTGGGTCCAGTCGCGCATGCGGGCTAGGAGCCAGCCGGCGGGGTGGTGGACGGCGCCGGGTGGTTGGCCGCGTGCGGGGTGGTGTGGGGTCTCCGTTGTTGAGGCGTGGCGGGGTGTTGACCGGCCGGGGTCGGGGGGTGCGGGGGCGCCGGAGGCGGCGCAGTGGACCCTTGCGGCCCCTGGGCCGGGCTGGTCCCGTCGTGGGTCCGGGCGGCGGGGGGCCCGCGGCCGCGGCCAGCCACCCCACCCGGCTGCCCGCACCCGGCCAGGGAGCAGTGCCGGCTGGGCGGGTGTGGTCGGCCTGTCAGTCCGGCGGACCGGTGACCGGACTGGACTCGGGGCGCCGGGCCGCGCGCGGAGGTGCGGGGGTGTCGGGGGGTCGGCGGACGCGCGGCCAGGTCACCGGGACCGCTGCGGCGTCGCCGGCGCCGCTAGGCGCGGTGCCGTTGTTGGCGACCGCTGGTGGGGGTGGTTCGTAGTGGCCGGTGGCACGGGTGGTGGCGGTGCGTTGGCGGTGGGAGGGCATTGGGGTGCCGTCGGATTCGGTCCAGTGGTGGAGGCGGTGGGTGAGCCAGCCGGGGGGGTTGCGGATGGTGCCGGGTCCGGTGCCGGTGGGGGAGTGGTGGCGGGGTCCGGTGGTGGGGTGGTGGTCGATGGCGTGCAGGACGTCGGTGAGGGTCCACCCGGCGAGCAGCCACGGCCGGAGTAGGTGGCGGAGCAGCCGGGCGCTGATCTGGTGGAGGTCGGGGGAGACCCGGCGCAGTTGGTGGGCCAGCCGGAGCCGTTCGCCGCGGGTGGTGGCGGGTTGGGTGGCCGGCCAGTGCCCGCATTGCGGGCACCAGCCGTCGGCGGCCGCTGCTGGGGCTGTTCGGGGGTCCGGCGGGCCGGCGGTGACGGTTCGGGCTGCTCGGTTCGGGTCGGGGGTTGTTGGTAGGTGCTGGCGCGGAGCGGCGATGTTCCGGCCGCGCAGCGGCCGTCCCGCCCGGGAGGGGTGGTGGGTGCAGGTGGTCGCGTGCGCGCGCCCGGGTTGGGTTCCAGCTCTGCTGGACGACATGGGGGTGTCAGTTTCATCCACAGCCTGACCGGCACCGGCCCCGCGGGCTGTGGACAGCGGGGTGGGCAGCGGTAGGAGGGGGCGGGGGTCGTCGGCGGCGCGGGGGTGTCGGGACCGGTCCACCGCGCGGCCGTCCGGGTCGACGGTGAGCTGGCCGGTGTGCCAGCGGGGGTCCAGTACCAGCAGCCCCGGGTCCGGGTCCTGCCGGGCGCGGGGGGTGTCCGGTTCGCACGGCACGTACACGGCGGCCTCGTTGACCGGCTGCCCGTCCGGGCCGCGTAGGCCACCGGCATGCCACCCGGGCCTACCCGGGGGCCCGCCGGTCAGGGCCATCGGGGTGGTGAGGTCTGCGGGTCGGCCGGTGGAGACCACCCCGAGCAGGGACCGGGCCCGCAGCCACACCAGCCACCGGGCGACGGTGGACCGGGAACAGCCCACCAGGGTGGCCAGCCGGGACCAGCCGCCCGCGTAGGTCCCGGTGGTCACGTCCAGGTGCCGGGCGGCCACCGTCGCCAGGGCGATCCGGCGTTCGGCGGCGTCGAGGCGGAACTCGGACAGGGCGGCCTCCCGGACCCGGGCCAGCCACCGGTGGGCCTGTCCGGCGCGGCGGTGACCGGGTGGGATCGCCCGGGCGATCCGCAAGGGGCTCGGGACACGCCCGACCGCCCGCGGCCCGTTCCCCACCCGCGCGGTATCCGACCAGGCCCAGCCGTGACCGTCCGCGGACCGCAGCCGCGCATCCCGCCGGCCGGCACCCCGACCCGCCGGGCCGCCCGGCCGCCCGGCTCCGGGGGCCCGGCGGTGGCGGTGGCGGTGGGGGAGCGGGGCGGTCTCCACCGCCCCACCCGGCGCTGACCTGCGCGGACCCGGCACCATCGGGGGCCGGGCACGTAGCGCCGCCCGCGCCGCCAGGTACCCGGGGGTCGGGACAACCCCACCCCGCGCCAACGCGGGGGAGCGGTCGAACAGGGCGTCCAGGCGACCATCAGCCGCCACCGGGCTCACCGCCTCAGGCGGCGCCGGCCACGCGCTGGAGCTGGGAGCGGGTCACCGGGACCGCGGCACGCCGAAGAAACAGCGCACCACCCGAGCCCGCCCCGACGGGGGCTGCTAACGTCTCCTCCAGCAAGGTCTCGAAGCCCTGCACCCGAATCCGCCGGCCAAAGCGTCTTCCCGGGTGTGGGGCTTCGTGCTGTCCGGACCCCGGTCGGGGCCCGCATGGTCTAGGCGATCAGCCGCTCCTGAGCGGAGGGCTTGGGTACTGCCGCTATCGGCGGCAGTCCGTAGTGCCCGGCCACGATGTTCGCCAGGTGGTCGGTCAGCGTGAGGTCCAACGCCTCGGCGTCGTCCCGGAACCGCTCGGCGAGCTGGTCGGGCAGGCGGGTGACGAACAGCTCGCGGCAGCCCTTGCTGGGTCGTCCGGTACGTGTTGCTCGTCGCGCCATGCGGAGATCCTCGCGCACACCTTTCAGATATGAGCGTCTTGACACGCCGTGTCGGAGATTTCTCGTACGGTCGATCTGGTGGGGGTGCTGGTCCGGTACTCCGACGCCTTCGCCGTCGACCGCGTCCGGACCGGCTGCTGGCGGTACGTCTACGAGGGCCGCGGTGATGACAGCGGCGCGAGTGGGCGGCCCTGCCGTTGCCCGGGTGCGGTGATGTGGGCCGGCTGGTACCGGGTGCGGGACCGCCGCTGGCGGGTGTGGGCCTGCGATGACCACGTCGACGGGGGAGAGGGCTGGGTGCACCGGCCTGATCCACCGGCCGAGGGACCACGCTGAAACTGGTGGATAATTCCGGCTATCCACCACAGTTTTGTCCAGGTGGGGGAGTGGCCCGCTCGCTCTCGAGGCCCGATGCGGCGTGCAACTTGGCGGCAGCCGTCGCCGTGGACCCACGACTGGTGGCCATCGACACTGCAGCTGACCGTGCCGGATGGGGTGGGCAGTGTGGATGGGGCGTGGGATATCGGGGCCTGGCTGTAGCCGGCTGAGTTGGCGCACGCGTCGGTCGGCCGGCGGGGCAGACTCTTCGGGTGAGCGAGCTGACCGAGGTAGCGGCGGCTCTGCCCGCGGCTCTGATCGCGGACGGCAGTCAAGCGTTAGATCCGGTGCTCTCGCCTGACGGCCGTTGGGTGGCCTGGGCAACGTCCCGGATGGGCGAGCGGGGGCAGCCGGTCAACGAGTTGTGGCTCGCGCCCGTCGTCGGGAGCGCGGTCCCGGCCCGGTTGACCGACGGCACTGTGCCCGTTCGGCTGCCTTGCTGGTCAGTGGACTCGGCCTGGCTGTTCTACGTCGCCGGCGAGGAGCTTCGCCGTCTCCGGATCACGGCCGACGGGCCAGCCGGGGCTGGCGGGCCCGTCCTGCGCTGGCGCGGTGAGATCTCCGGACTGGTCCCGCTCGCCGGCGGACAGCTGGTGGCCGTCGTGGCCGGTGACGAGCTCACCGAGGACGACGAACGCCGCCGGGCCGAGGGCGGCGATGCGATGGTGTGGTCCGAGCGCGCCATCCGCCAGCACTGGCTGTGGCACCGGCTGCGTCTGCTCGACCTGGCCTCCGGGGAACTCGCCGTGGCCGCCGGGCTGGACGGACGGCACGTAATAGACGTTGCGCAACGGCCAGGCGGCGGGCCGCTGGCGGTGGTGAGCCGGGACTGCCCGGAAGACGAGCCGGGTGCCTTCACAGGCCGGCTGCACATCACCGACCTGGACGCCGGCAACGCGGTCGACCTGGGTCGGCTGGGCTTCGAGGCACGCTCCCCTGCGTGGTGGAAGGGAGGAGACGGCTGGCATGTGGCGTGGCTGGCTGCCGTTGCTCCCGCCAATGCCTCGGCCGTGCTCGACGTCGCTGTTCCGGTGGGCGGGACTGCGGCGGGCGCACCCGTCGACGTGACCGCCGCGATGAGTGCCTGCCCGGGCGAGCTCGTTCAGGTCGCGGGCGGTCCCCCGGTGGCGCTGTTCGCGGAAGGGCTGGACACCGCCCTGTACCGGCTGAATCCGGCGGGCCCGTCGTTCGAGCGGATGGCGGGATGGACCGGCGACGCCGCCGCGCTCACCGTTGCCGACGACGCGACCGTCATCGCGGTGCTGACGAGCACGGCCTACGCGCCGCGCGACGTCCGCGCCGGCTCACCGGGTGCCCTCATCCGGATCAGCGACACCCGTCCGGAACTACGCGGCGTCACCTGGGGCACCCAGGAGCGGCTGTCCTGGCGGGCGCCCGACGGGCTGGAGCTCGACGGCGTGCTGGTCCTGCCGCCCGGCCGGAGCCGGGCGGACGGCCCATTTCCCCTGGTGACGACGGTCCACGGTGGCCCGTACGGCCGGTGGGCCGACGAGCTCATGGTGGGCTGGTGGTCGTGGGGCCAGTGGCTGGCCGCCGCCGGCTTCGCGGTGTTCCACCCCAACCCGCGCGGCAGCCAGGGACACGGCCAGGCATTCGCCGCCCTGGTGGCCGGCGCCGTAGGCCAGGACGAGTGGACCGACATCCTGGCCGGCGTCGACGACCTGGTGGCGGCCGGCGTGGCAGATCCCGCCAGGCTCGGCGTCGCCGGGTGGAGCCACGGCGGGTTCATGGCCGCCTGGGCGGTCACCCAGACCGACCGTTTCCGTGCGGCGGTGATGGGCGCGGGTATAGCCGACTGGGGCATGCAGGTCGGCGTCGGCGAGCAGGGCCGCGCAGAAGCAGTCCTGGGCGGCAGCTTCGGCTGGGAGGGACCCGGCCCGCACCGCCACGACCAGCTCAGCCCAATCTCCTACGCGGCGAACGTCACCACCCCGGTACTGATCCTGCACGGCGAGGACGACACCAACGTCCCCGTCGGCCAGGCGATGTACTTCCACCGGGCGCTCACCCACTTGGGGCTCGAGCACGAGCTGGTGATCTATCCGCGGGAGAACCACGAATTCATCGAGCGCGCCCACCAGATCGACGTCCTGGAACGCATCCGTTCCTGGTTCACGCGGTGGCTCAGCGAGCCGGGCATCGCCTGAGCCTGAGCCAGCCCCACCAGCCAACGCGGCATCCCAGGCAGCATCTTCCGTGGTGAGGTTCCAGCAGCCTGGACTCGGCGGCGCAGCGACCAGAGGGGCAGAGGCAGCGTGGTGGATAATGGAGGTTATGCGTCAGACTGGCCCGCGGAACGCGCTAAGGCCTGTCGGTGGTGCTGGGGTCATGGCGTCGGTCCGAGCGACCGTCGGCGCGGTGGCCGCCTAGGACAGCGTCGGTGGGATCCCCTAGGTGTGGCCGCTGACGCCGTGCGCGTTTCGGACTCGGACGGCCAGGGCCTGCCGGCTCCACCACTCCGGTCGCGATCTGGTCGAAGCGACTGACCGATCCCTGTGGTGCGGTGACCTGTGGTGCGGTGACCGGTCAGTCGGGGTCCGCGAGGTCCAGGCCGATGACGGTGGCCAGGCCGTGTTCGACGGCGGTGAGCTCGGCCGGGGACAGCCGGCCGCGGCGGCGGCGCAGCTGGGCTTTGCTGACGGTGAACAGACTGGCGGGGTCGACGTAGGACTCGTGGTGGCTGGTCAGCCCGACCTCCGGGCCGACCGGGATCCGCAGCGGCCGGGGCCCGGACGTACCGGTGATCAGGGCCACGATCACCGAGGCGAACCGGGGAATCAGCGGGTTGACCGTGAGCACGACCCCCGGGTGGGTGCCGATCGGCGCGGGGAACCGGCAGTCGTAGACCTCTCCCCGGAGCGGTTCGGCACCGGTCACCGCGTGCCTGAAACGGTGTCCGCGGCCTCCGCCGCGTCCTCGGTCCCGCCGGCCCTGTTCCGGTGGTCCCCGGCGTCCTCGGCGTCCTCGGCGGCGATCAGCTCGTCGAACCCGGAGGTCACCGCGCCGACGGGTACCACGGCGCCGGCCCCGTACTCGGCGTCGACCGCGGCGAGGACCTCCGCTTCCCGGGCGTGCCGGCGGAGCATCCGCAGCGCGGCGACCATCGCCTCGGTCCGGTTGGTTAGCCCGAGCAGCGGCATCGCCGCCTCCACCTGCTCAGCGAGGTCCCGCGGTACCCGCGCGGTCCAGCTCACCGACGGCGCGGACCCGCTCCCCATCACTGTCATACGCATACGATACGTCGAGCGGCTGCGGCGGTCGGCCGTGCACGCACGTCGAGGCCACACCGATCGATCCAGCCGCTCACCGACCCCAGCCACAATCTCGATCAGGTGCCCGGTCCGGCCGACGCCCGGTGTCCCGCCCGGTGTCCCGCCCTGCCCCTGGCTCGGGCGTGGCTCCGGGTGTCGGCGGGGCCGGTTGAGGATCAGGGCGGTGACCCGGTCCCGGCGCCGCTGGTCCCCGTTCCCGGCCGGGCTGGCGGGGCTCGGCGGCTGGCTCGTCGCCAGCCTCTTCGCGCGGTACGACAAGCAACTGGGGGAGACATCAGTGACTTGAAGGGAGCGCCGCCCGAATGGGTGGAGGCCCATCTGTCCGGTGAAACCAAGTCACAGCCGTAGCCAAGTCCGGTGGAAACTTTGGTGGATACTTCAAGTTACGCACTATGCCGCGGTTGCTGGCCCCGCCCGAAGCGTGGACGCGCGAATTACCAGATGGGGCTGGAGGATCTCGTGGCGGGCTTCGTGGCGCCCGGCGATCCGTTCGCGCAGCAACTCGGCCGCGCAGCGGCCCATGCGGACACCCTGCTGGTCGACACTGGACAGCTGGATCAAGGGGTGGCTGGAAAGGTGGCTGTTGTCGTAGCCGCAGACTGCGATGTCGGCGGTCGTGAGGCCGAGGTCGACGATGGCTCGCAGGGCGCCGACCGCGGCGTCGTCGTTGCCCGCGAACAGAGCGCTGGGACGTCGACCGGCATCAAAGGCGGCGCGGACGGCGCTCTCCGCCGGCCGGTCCTGGAACTGTCCGGCGATGACCTGGACCTGATCGGCCAGTCCGGCTCGGCGCATGGCGGCCTCGTATTCCACCCGCCGGATGCGGTGCGGTGAGGTTTCGAGGGGAGGCGTGACCGGGTCCGCCTGGGTGAGATGGGCGATGCGGCGGTGACCTCGCTCGAACAGATGGTCCATGACGAGGCGTGCACCGACGGCGTCGTCGCCGACCACGGTGTCGTAGTGACGGGACGCGTCATGACGGCCGAGCTCGACGACGGGAATCCGTTGGGCGAGGTCTTCCAACCACTGCGGCTCGACCAGCGGCGAGATCGCGATGATGCCGTCGACCTGCCGGTCGTAGAGGGCTTCGAGCGCGCGGTACCCCTCGACGTGCTGGGGGTCGACAGGTGCCTGGATCAGCTGGAAGGGGGTGGTGGAGAGCTCGGCAACGGCCCCGGCGAGAACGTCGTCGAAGAAGGAGGTCCGGTACAGCGGGATCATCACGCCGACGGTCGAGGTTGAGCCGCGCATCGCTTGGGCGGCCACCCGGGGCCGGTAGCCCAGGTCCTTAACGGCTTTTGCGACGCGGCGGCGCATGTCGTCGCTCACCCCGTAGGCGTCCCGCGTGACCTTGGAGACGGCCGCCCGGGACACCCCGGCGGCCGCGGCGACGTCGTCGATCGTCGCTCGCCGGGGGGGCGATGTCGGGCCCGTGGTCACGACAGCTCCCGCTTCCTTGTGGCTCGGCGCCGGTCGCACGAAGCCTGAGGCCCGATTCTGTCGTGGTCCGGTACCGCCGTCGATCCGCCGTGGGCCGGTGGTCGGCGGCGTCCGACTTTCGAGAGACCGATGTTCGACCTGGTGGGGGTCTTGACGCCGTACGGGGCTCCCTTCATTCTGTAGAACGTTGCACAGTCTCGAGGAGGAGACCCATGGCTCGCTGTACCGCCCCGAGCGCCCCGCGCTTCGAACACCACGACGGCTCAGTGCTCGGCATCGGCGCGGCTGCTCCCCGGCTGTCGTGGACCATCGCCGACGCGGAACCCGGCTTCGCGCAGACGGCCTACGAGGTCGAGGTGACGCGGGCGGAGACCACCCGGGTATTCCCCGTCGAAGCGAGCGACCAGGTCCTCGTTCCGTGGCCCGCTGAGCCACTGGTCTCGCGCGAGGAGGCAGCCGTCCGGGTGCGGGTACGTGACGCCGTCGACTGGAGTCCGTGGAGCGCGACGTCGACGGTCGAGGCCGGTCTGCTGTCGCCGGAGGACTGGGCGGCCTCGTTCATCTCACCGCGGACCCTGGCGGATCTGGAGACGGCGGCCCCGGTGATCCGCGGCCGTTTCGATCTACCCGCCGCGGCGGTGGGCCGCCTGCGTCTCACGGCCCACGGGGTGTACGAGGCTCGACTGAACGGGCACCGGGTCGGGACCGAGGTGCTCGCCCCGGGGTGGACCAGCTACTCCCACCGACTGCGGTACCAGACCCACGACGTCACGGACCTGCTGCGCGAGGGAAGCAACGAGCTGGAGGTGGTGCTCGGCAACGGCTGGTTCCGCGGCCGGCTCGGCTTCCTCGGCGAGCGCGGGCTGTACGGAGACCGCCTCGCCCTCCTGGCCCAGCTCGAGGTGACCGACGCCCACGGCGAACTGCACGTCGTAGGCACCGACGACTCCTGGACGGCCGCGGAGAGCAGGGTCCTAGCTGACGATCTCTATGACGGCCAACGCACCGACCTGCGCAGGCCAATGTGGGGATCGGAGAGTGCAGCGGACGTGGTTGACGTCGTGCCCGTCAATCTCGGCGTCCTCGTCGCCCCGGACGGACCGCCGGTCCGCGTGACGCAAGTGGTCCCGGCCGTCCAGGTGCTCCGGTCCCCGTCGGGCGCGACGATCCTCGACTTCGGGCAGGTCCTGGTCGGCTGGGTGCGCCTGCGCGTCCGGGGGCTGGCCGCCGGGGCGGAGGTGATGGTCCGCCACGCCGAGGTCCTCGAGGACGGCGAACTCGGGGTCCGGCCGCTGCGGACGGCCCGGGCGACCGACACCTACCTCGTGGCCGGCGGCGGTGAGGAGATCCTCGAGCCTGGACTGACCTTCCACGGGTTCCGGTACGCCGAGGTCAGCGGGGCGGGCGAGGTCCCGGTCGAGGACGCCGAGGCCGTGGTCATCGGGTCGGACCTGCAGCGCACCGGATGGTTCTCATGCTCGGACCCGATGCTCGCCCGCTTCCACGACAACGTCGTGTGGGGACTGCGCGGGAACACGGTCGACGTCCCGACCGACTGTCCCCAACGCGACGAGCGGCTGGGCTGGACCGGTGACATCCAGGTTTTCAGCCCAACAGCCGCGTTCCTGTTCAACGTGGGCGGCTTCCTCACGTCCTGGCTCGCGGACCTTTCCGCCGACCAGCTCCCCGACGGCTCCGTCCCCTATGTAATCCCTGACGTCCTGCACGACCCGGCGCCCACCGCCGCTGCATGGGGCGACGCCGCGGCGGTGGTGCCGTGGGTGCTGCACGAACGCACCGGCGACACCGGCATCCTGGCGCGGCAGCTACCCAGCATGCGTGCCTGGGTCGACCGCCTGGACGCCCTCGCGGGGGAGTCGCACCTGTGGGCCGGCGGGTTCCAGTTCGGGGACTGGCTCGACCCGAGCGCCCCCCCGGACGATCCGTTCGCAGCCAAGACCGCGCCCGACGTCGTCGCCACCGCCCACCTGATCCGGTCCGCCGACCTGGTTGCACAGGTCGCCAGCATCCTCGGGCAGGACGCGGTGGCCGGGCACTACCGGGTGGTGGCGGCCGCCGCCCGGTCGGCGTTCGGACGTGAGTACGTCACACCCGGCGGGCGGTTGCTCTCCGATGCGCCCACCGCCTATGCGATGGCCCTGCAGTGGGATCTGCTGCCCACCTCAGAGCAACGCGTGGGCGCGCAACGGCGGCTGGCTGATCTGGTGCGCGCATCCGGGTTCCACATCGACACCGGCTTCGTGGGGACACCGTTGGTGACTGATGCTCTCGTCGGAGGCGGCGACCTCGACGTCGCTTACCGGCTGCTTCTCCAGACCAGCTGCCCCTCCTGGTTGTACCCGGTGACGATGGGTGCCACCACCGTCTGGGAACGCTGGGACAGCCTGCTGCCCGATGGCTCGATCAACCCGGGACAGATGACCTCGTTTAACCACTACGCGCTGGGTGCGGTGGCGGACTGGCTGCACCGGGTCGTGGCGGGGCTGGCTCCGGCGGCGCCCGGCTACCGCCGGCTCGTGGTCGAACCCCGCCCCTGCGCGGCGCTCACCTCGGCGTCCGCCCGCCACCTCACGCCCTACGGCGAGGCCGCGGTCTCGTGGGAACGCGACGGGGGAGTCTTCACCGTCGACGTGATCGTCCCGGTCGGAGCCCGCGCGACCGTCCAGCTCCCCGGACAGGAGGAGCAGACCGTCGGACACGGCGCACACCGCTGGGAGGTGCCCGACCCGTGCCGCGTTGGCGGACATCGCATCCCGCGCACCGTCCGAGACGTCTTCGACGACCCCGCCATCTGGACCGAGGTGGTGAACGCCAGCGCGGCGGCCGGTGTCGCGACGGACGAAACAGCAGTCGCCAAACGGCTCACCCCCTTCCTCGACGACCCCGCAGGCGAGGTCGTCGAGCGGCTTTTCGCGCACGGCCCGCGGGACGGATACGACACCCTCACCAAGCAACTCCAGCCCCTTCTCGCCCCGTAGGACCCGCCGTGGAAGCCGCGAAACCGGTGCGATGAGCTCGCGGCCCTTATTCCGGTCGATGGCCCACCGCTTCGCGTTGTCGTTCTGTCCGATCCGACCATCTCAAAGAGGAGAACCCATGACCACTCGTTTCCTGCGCACGGCCCAGAGGCGGCGCTCGCGATTGGCACTCGCGCCAGCTGCTGCGATGGCCGCGCTATCTCTGGTTGCCGCCGGGTGCAGTGCCGGGAGCCTCGGCAGCTCCTCCGCAGGTGGCGGTGCCGCCAGTGGTGGGAGCAGCGGCGCCGCCAGTGCCAGCATCTCCTTCATGGTGGACAACTCGCCCGGCAGCGTTCAACCGGCTCAGGCGCTGGCCACGGCGTTCATGGCGAAGAACCCGGGCACCAAGGTGACGGTGACCACCCGACCAGGTGGTACCGACGGCGACAACCTGATCAAGACTCGGCTTGCGACAGGGTCGATGCCCGACGTGTTTCTTTACAACTCCGGGTCGCTGTTCCAGCAGATCAGCCCGGCTCGTTTCCTGCAAGTCCTCCCGGCCAACGTCACCGCCAAGGTCAAACCCACCTACTACCCGCAGGTGTCCGTCGACAGCAAGATCTATGGAGTGCCATTCGGGACGGCATTCGGTGGTGGTGTGCTGTACAACCGGCCGATCTTCGCCAAGCTCAAGTTGTCCGTACCGACCACGTGGGACGAGTTCATCACCGACGCGCAGAAGATCAAGGCCGCCGGCATCGCCCCGGTGGTCCAGACCTACGGCGGGACCGACACCTGGACCTCCCAGCTGCTGGTCCTCGGGGACTACCACAACGTGGCCGCCACCGACCCGGGCTTCGCCGCGCAGTACACCGGCAACAAGGCCAAGTTTGCGACGACCCCGGCGGCCCTCGCGGGGTTCCAGCATCTGGAGCAGATCCATACACTCGGCCTGGAGAACCGCGACTACGCCTCGGCCACGAACGTCCAGGGCCTCAAGGACGTCGCCACGGGCACCGGGGCCATGTACCCGATGCTCAGCGCCGTGGTGGGGACGATCCAAACGAACAACCCGACCGACCTCGACAACGTCGGCTTCTTCGCGATCCCCGGGACCAACGCCGCCACCAACGGGCTGACCACCTGGGCCCCCAACGCCCTGTACGTCCCGACGTCGACCAAGGGCGCGAAGCTCGCCGCTGTCGAACAGTTCCTCGCCTATGTCACCACCCCGGCCGGGTGCGCGGTCCAGACCAAGGCCAATGCCCCCACCGGCCCGTACCTGGTCAACGGGTGCACCTTGCCGAGCAGCGTCTCGCAGATCACGAAGGATGTGTCGGCCTACTACGACAAGGGCAAGCAGAGCCCCGCTCTGGAGTTTGTCTCGCCGGTCAAGGGACCGAACCTCGAGAACTTCACCGTCCAGGTCGGATCGGGCATCGTGCCGGCCACTAAGGGGGCCTCCCTCTACGACCAGGACGTCACCAAGCAGGCCCAGCAGCTCGGCTTGACGGGATGGTGAGCATGGGCGTCGGCATCTCCGTCCGGCTTCACGCGGGCGGGGACGGACGGACCCGGCCGGGGACCTGCCCATGACGGCGGTCAGCATGCCTCCCACCCGGGTGGCCGACGCCGGCCTGCGTCGGCGCACCACCCGGACCAGCAAGGTCTATCCGGGATGGTTCTACCTTCCCGCCGCGGTCGTCTACATCGTGTTCTTCGCGGTGCCGACGTTTGCGTCGTTCTACTTCAGCCTTACCCGTTGGACGATCTTTTCGTCGCACTTCGTCGGCCTGGCCAACTTCGTCGAGTTCTTTCACGACCCCCAGCTGGTCAAGGGTTTTCTCGACACTTTCGTCTACGCGGTCCTCACCTCCGGGTTGAAGGTGGTCATCGGGATGTGCCTGGGTCTCCTGCTCACCAGCCAGATCATCGCCCGTGGCTACTTGCGCTCGGTCGTGTTCTTTCCGGTTCTGGTGAGTACCGTCGGCGTCGGCATCACGTTTCAAGCGCTCCTCGACCCGTTCCATGGACCCGTCAACGCGGTTCTCCGGGGTGCGGGCTTACCCGCGCCCGGATGGTTGACCAACCCGCACATGGCTTTGTACTCGGTGGCTCTGGTCGACGTCTGGAAGGGTGTCGGGTTGGCCACCGTGATCTACATGGCGGGGATCGTGTCAATCCCCAACGAGTACCGGGAGGCGGCCAAGATGGACGGTGCCGGGCCGATTGCGATGTTCCGCAGTGTCATCCTTCCGCTGTCATGGCCGGCCACCTCGACGGTCATCATGCTGTCCCTGATCGGCGGGCTCCGGTCGTTCGACCTCATCTGGGCCACGACCCAGGGAGGTCCTGGTTTCAGCTCCGACGTCATCGCCTCGGTCATCTACAAGCAGTACGAAGCCGGTTTCTACGGGTTGTCCACGGCCGGCAACGTCGTTCTGTTCGTGGTAGTGATGGTGATCGTGATTCCTCTCACCCGTCTCCTGGCCCGCAGGGAGGTGAGCCTGTGAAGAGGTCCACCAGCCGCGGGCTGGGGGTAGGGGCCGTGCTCGCCAGCATCGTCGTGTTCCTCGTGCCGTTCGCGTTTATCGTACTGACTGCTGCCAAATCTGCCCAACAAGCGTCTCTCCTTGATTTTGCCTGGCCGACGCATTTACAGCTGTTGAGCAACGTGCGTCAGGTTCTGGCCACCCAGGACTACATCGTTGTCATCGCGTTCATCAACAGCACAGTTGTCACCACCGTCAGTGTCACCGTGCTGGTTGTGTTCAGCGCCATGGTCGCGTTCGTGTTGCAGCGACGGGTGACCCGGTGGACGCCGTTGGTCAACCTTCTCGTCCTGTCCGGGCTCATCGTTCCCCCGGCCGTCGTCCCCACGATCTGGGTGCTGCAGCGGGTGCACCTGTTCGGTTCTCTGCCTGGTCTGATCTTTGTCGAGGTGGCGTTCGGAATGTCGTTCTGTGTCCTACTGTTCCGTGCGTTCATCGGGACGATCCCTCGGGATCTGGATGAGGCGGCCGTCCTGGACGGGGCCTCCCCGCTGGGGCTGTTCTTCCGGGTCGTTCTGCCCCTGCTGCGGCCGGTGATGGTGACAGTGATCGTGGTGCAGTCGGTGGCCATTTTCAACGACTTCACCAACCCCCTGTACTTCCTGCCCGGTGAGAACCAGGCGACCGTCCAGCTGACGCTGTTCAACTTCCAGAGCCAGTTCAACACCAGTTACAACCTGCTGTTCATGGACATTCTACTGATCACGATCCCGCCGCTGGTGATGTACCTGTTCTTCAACCGCCAGATCGTGGCCGGGATGACTGCTGGCGCCGTGAAGGGCTGAACCACCTCGTCGCCGGCCACACCCAGCCCCAGCGGACGCGTCGCCGCTGAGGTCGGCGCCTCCGGCGGTGTACCGCTCGACGGCGGACCCGCAGCTTGGATCGCCATCCCGGCCGAGCGGCGCCCGGCCCGTACCGTCCCCACCCGCTGCCCCGGAGGCCTGATGCGACCGTTCGACTCCATCACCACCGCACTGGACCAGCAGGCGATCGAGCTGCCCTCGTGGGCGTTCGGCAACTCCGGCACACGCTTCCGGGTGTTCCCCCAGCCCGGGGTTCCACGCGACCCCTTCGAGAAGGTCGCCGACGCCGCGGAGGTCCACCGGCTGACAGGTCTGGCTCCTTCGGTCGCCCTGCACATCCCGTGGGATGAGGTCGACGACTTCGCCCGTCTGCGCCGGCACGCCGAGGACGTCGGCCTGTCACTGGGCACCATCAACTCCAACACCTTCCAAGACGAGGCGTACCGGTTGGGCAGCCTTGCCCACCGAGACGCCGCGGTCCGCCGCAAGGCGATCGACCATCATCTGCGGTGCATCGACATTATGGGCGAGACCGGCAGCCGGGACCTCAAGATCTGGTTGGCCGACGGAACCAACTACCCGGGCCAGGACGACATGCGGGCCCGCCAGGATCGTCTGGCGCAGTCGCTGGCCGAGGTCTACGCGGCCATCGGCCCGACGCAGCGGCTTATCCTCGAGTACAAGATTTTCGAGCCGGCCTTCTACCACACCGACGTCCCCGACTGGGGTACCTCCTACGCCCAGGTCACCGCACTCGGTGACCGGGCAATGGTGTGTCTCGACACCGGCCACCACGCTCCGGGCACGAACATCGAGTTCATCGTCATGCAGCTGCTGCGTCTCGGCCGGCTCGGGTCGTTCGACTTCAACTCCCGGTTCTACGCCGACGACGACCTGATCGTCGGCGCAGCCGACCCTTTCCAATTGTTCCGGATTCTCACCGAGGTCATCCGGGGCGGCGGGTTCGACCCGGGCAGTGGTGTCGCGTTCATGCTCGATCAGTGCCACAACGTGGAGAGGAAGATCCCCGGACAGATCCGGTCCGTCCTCAACGTGCAAGAAATGACCGCGCGTGCGCTACTCCTGGATCGGGCGGCCCTCGACGCGGCGCAAGCGGCCGGGGACGTACTCGCGGCGAACGACGTCGTCATGGACGCGTTCGCCACCGACGTCCGCGCGGACCTGGCGCAGTGGCGAGTGCGCCAGGGACTGCCGCCGAACCCGATGTACGCCTACGCCGCCAGCGGCTACCAGGACCGCATCGACGCTGAACGGGTCGGCGGCGCCCAGGCCGGGTGGGGCGCATGACCTCAGCCCGCCGACCGAATCCACCCCGCCCCACGATGAGGACCTGATGACCCATCCCACCGCTGCTGCGCTGATCGCCCGCTCGAACCGGCTCGGGGCCGACCCGAGGAACACTAACTACGCCGGGGGCAATACCTCGGCGAAGGGCGTTGACACCGACCCCGCCACCGGGGAGCCCGTCGACCTGCTGTGGGTAAAGGGGTCCGGTGGGGACCTGGCCACGCTCACGGAGTCCGGACTGGCCGTGCTGCGCCTGGACCGCCTTCGGGCGCTGAGGGCCGTGTACCCGGGCGTGGACCGCGAGGACGAAATGGTGACAGCCTTCGACTTCACGCTGTTCGGCCGCGGTGGTGCCGCACCCTCGATCGACACGGCCATGCATGGTCTCCTCGACGCCGCTCACGTCGATCACCTCCACCCGGACTCCGGGATCGCGATCGCGACCGCTGTCGACGGCGAGCAGCTGACCGCCGACATCTTCGGCGGCAGAGCGGTGTGGGTGCCGTGGCGGCGCCCAGGCTTCCAGCTCGGCCTGGACATCGAGGCCGTCAGAAGCACCCACCCGGAGGCGGTCGGCACGATTCTCGGCGGCCACGGCATCACCGCCTGGGGCGACACTAGCGAGGAAGCGGAGGCCAACTCGCGGTGGATCATCGACACCGCGGCCGGCTGGATCGCCGAGCACGGCCGACTGGAGCCGTTTGGGCCAGAGCTCGACGGGTACGGCCCGCTCCCCGAACCCGAACGCCGCGCCCGCGCCGCCGCGCTTGCCCCGACCATCCGGGGGCTGGTCTCCACCGACAGACCCGTGGTGGGCCACCTGACGGACTCGCCCACGGTGCTGGACTTCCTCAGCCGCCGTGAACACCCCCGCCTCGCGGCCCTCGGGACCTCCTGCCCGGACCACTTCCTGCGGACGAAGATCAAACCACTTGTGCTCGACCTGCCGGCGACGGCGACCGTCGCGGAGCAGATCGACCGGCTGAAGGAGCTGCACCGGGCCTACCGAGCTGACTACCAGGCGTACTACGACCGGCATGCGACGCCCCAGTCTCCCGCCATCCGGGGCGCGGACCCCGCGATCGTCCTAGTTCCCGGGGTCGGGACGTTCAGCTACGGGGCCACCAAACAGACCGCGCGTGTCGCGGGGGAGTTCTACGTCAACGCGATCAACGTGATGCGCGGCGCCGAGGCGCTGTCCACCTACGCCCCGATCGACGAGGCCGAAAAGTTCCGGATCGAGTACTGGGCGCTGGAGGAGGCGAAGTTGGCGCGAATGGCCAAGCCCAAGTCGCACGCGACCCGGATCGCCCTCGTCACCGGGGCGGCGAGCGGTATCGGAAAGGCCATCGCCACCCGGCTGGTCGCGGAAGGCGCGTGTGTGGTCATCGTCGACCTCGACTCCGCGAAGGCCGCCGCCGCTGCCGGGGAGCTCGGCGGGACGGACGTGGCGATCGGGGTGGGGGGGGACGTCACCGACGAGGCCCAGGTACACGCGGCCGTCGATGCGGCGGTGCTGGCCTTCGGGGGACTGGACCTAGTGGTGAACAACGCCGGGCTGTCGTTGTCTCGGCCGCTGCTGGAGACGACCGCTGCGGACTGGGACACCCAGCACGACGTGATGGCCAAAGGGTCGTTCCTCGTGTCGCGGGCCACGGCCCGGGTCCTGATCGACCAGAAGCTCGGCGGTGACGTCGTCTACATCGCGAGCAAGAACTCGGTGTTCGCCGGTCCCAACAACCTGGCGTACTCCGCTGCCAAGGCCGACCAGGCCCACCAGGTGCGACTTCTCGCGGTCGAGCTCGGCGGCCACGGGGTCAAGGTCAACGGGATAAACCCCGACGGTGTCGTTCGCGGGTCGGGCATCTTTGCCTCCGGGTGGGGTGCGAACCGGGCGCAGACCTACGGCATCGAGGAGAAGGATCTCGGCGCCTTCTACGCCAAGCGGACCCTGCTCCAGCGCGAGATCCTCCCCGAACACGTCGCCAACGCGGTCGCGGCACTCACCGGCCCGGACTTCCGCCACACCACCGGGCTACACATCCCGGTCGACGCCGGCGTCGCCGCCGCGTTCCTGCGGTGACCACCCCAGCCGGGACCGACTGATGGGCGTGGTCGCAGCGATCGATCTTGGGGCGACCAGCGGTCGGGTCATCCTCGGCCGAGTCGAACACGGCGAACTCCGTCTACAGCCCGTGGCCCGCTTCCCCAACACCCCGGTTCAGGTCAGCGACGGCCGGCACTGGGACATCCTGTTCCTCTACTCCGCTGCGATGGCGGCGCTCGGCCGGGCCTCACGGGAGGAACCGGCTCTCGTGGGGACCGCGGTCGACGCGTGGGCCGTCGACTACGGACTTCTCACCGGCGGGCGCCTGCTCGGCAACCCATACCACTACCGCGACCCGCGGACCGCCGCGGGCGTGGCGGCGGTCCACGCCGCCGTCAGCCCGGAGAACCTGTGGACCCGTAACGGCCTCCAGCACCTGCCCTTCAACACCGTCTTCCAGCTCGCCGCCGACGCCGCGCACGGGCTGCTCGCCGTCGCCGATCGTCTCCTCCTCGTTCCCGACCTGGTTGGTTTCTGGGCCACAGACACCATGGCCGCCGAACGCACCAACGCGTCGACCACCGGCCTGCTCCCCGTCCGCGGCGATGACTGGGACCACGACCTGATCGCCCGACTCGACCTCCCGCCCGGACTGCTGCCCTCGATCGTCGACCCCGGCCAGGAGCTCGGCGCCATCACCGCCTCGGTCCGCGCCGAGTTCGGCATCGCCCACGAGCTGACCGTGACCACCGTCGGCTCACACGACACCGCCTCCTCCGTCGTGGGCGTGCCATCGACCGGGGAGAGCACCGCCTACATCTCCTGCGGCACCTGGTCCCTCGTCGGCACAGAGCTGCCCTCCCCGATCACCACCGACGCGGCGAGGGCGGCCGGCTTCACCAACGAGCGCGGTGTCGACGGCCGGATCCGCTTCCTCACCAACGTCATGGGCCTCTGGCTGCTGTCCGAGTCGATCCGCACGTGGGCCACGCAAGGGCGGGACCACAACCTCGAGCGACTTCTCGCCCAGGCGGCCGACACGCCCGCGGACGTGCCCACCTTCGACCCGGACGACCCCCGACTGCTCGCACCCGGTGACATGCCGACCCGGATCGCGGAACTCCTCCGGGAAAAAGGCGTCGCTGTCCCGGGAACGGCCGCAGAGTTCGTCCGCTGCATCACCCAGAGCCTCGCCAACGCCTACGCCCGAGCGGTCCGCGACATCGAACGCCTCACCGGACAGGTGATCGCCACCGTCCATCTCGTCGGCGGGGGCGCCCAGAACACTCTGCTGTGCCAGCTGACCGCCGACGCAGTCGGCGGTCAGCTGGTGGCAGGCCCGGTCGAGGCGACAGCGATCGGCAACCTCCTGGTGCAGGCCCGGACCCATGGTCTGCTCCACGGCGACGTCGACGCGCTCCGCAGTGTCGTCGCTCACTCCTTCCCCCCGCGCACCTACACCGCGCGGACCCGCAGTTCGACCGGAGGCTGACGTTAGTGGTGCAGCGACGATTGCCGAAGGTGCACGACCTGGCTCCCCTCATGCAGTTCAGAAGGCCGACCCTCGACCGGCGGAAGCGGCGGCTGGACAGCGCCCTGACCATCGACGACCTCCGCCGGATCGCGAAGCGGCGCACGCCCACCGCGCCGTTCGACTACACCGACGGCTCCGCCGAAGCCGAAATCTCCCTCGGCCGGGCCCGCCAGGCCTGGCGCGACGTCGAATTTCACCCGTCCATCCTGCGCGACGTCGCGACGGTCTGCACGGGCTGGGACGTCCTCGGCAAACCGGTGGCCCTGCCGTTCGGAATCGCCCCAACGGGATTCACCCGGATGATGCAAACCGAGGGCGAGATCGCCGGTGCCACCGCGGCCGCGGCCGCCGGGATCCCGTTCAGCCTGTCCACGATGGGAACGACATCGGTCGAGGACGTGGCGGCCGCCGGTCGGAGCGAATCGCCGGCGGCGCGGAACTGGTTCCAGCTGTACATGTGGAAGGACCGCGACCGGTCCATGGCCCTGGTGAACCGGGCAGCCGCCGCCGGATTCGACACCCTCCTGGCCACAGTGGACGTTCCGGTCGCCGGCGCCCGGCTGCGCGACCGCCGCAATGGAATGACGATCCCACCCGCCCTAAGCCTCGGGACAGTGATCGACGCCCTCCCTCGGCCGCGGTGGTGGATCGACTTCCTGACGACCGAGCCACTCGCGTTCGCCTCGCTGGACCGCTGGTCCGGGACCGTGGCCGAGCTGCTCGACACGATGTTCGACCCAACAGTCACCTTCGAGGACCTCGAGTGGATCCGTGACCAGTGGCCGGGCAGGTTCGTGGTCAAAGGAGTCCAGAACATCAAGGACGCGGTCCACCTAGCCGAGCTCGGCGTCGACGCGATCATCCTGTCCAATCACGGGGGTCGACAGCTCGACCGGGCCCCCATCCCCTTCCACCTGCTACCGGACGTCGTTGCTGAGCTGGGTGCCCACAGGCCGGAGATCTGGATCGACACCGGCATCATGTCCGGCGCCGACATCGTCGCCGCGATCGCACTCGGTGCCCGGTTCACCCTGGTCGGCCGCGCCTACCTCTACGGCCTGATGGCCGGCGGCAGACCGGGTGTCGACCGGGCAATCGACATCCTGCGGAGTGAGATTGAACGCACGATGCGGCTGCTCGGCGTCAACGCCCTCGAAGAACTGAGCCGAGACCATGTCACCCAGCTCGAGCGGCTCGTCCCACGAACGCGCCCCTGACCCGTCGAGGACCCGCGGCCGTGACAGGGCGAGTCTGGCCACCCCGCTGCCACCCACCGCTGACCCCTCGGGGTCGGCGGCACATCGGTCACAGCGACGGATTCGGCGGCTGAAAATGGGCCAGGGGAGCGCTGTGAGCATGGTGGATAATACGGATTATGAATGACGGACCGAGCGGGGTTCTTTGAACTCGAATACTTCGGCTTAAACGGAGCATAAGGGCTTGCAGTCATACGGTGAGTGCGCCACGTGGGTAGTGGGCGGGTAGCGTTGGCGGCTGTCGATGAAATTGTGGGTGGCGAGGGGGGGTCGGGTGCGGGGTGTGGGGTTGCGCGTGGAGGAACGGGAG
>JAABUT010001082.1_pt1 | contig 33984 bp, 32 predicted proteins | sample 5559281 | NCBI WGS metagenome assembly JAABUT01 (sample SAMN10711880, study PRJNA513359) | rock metagenome | isolation source: Antarctica rocks | place: Antarctica: Victoria Land, Ricker Hills nord | collected 2016-01-04 | reverse complement strand
ATCTGCTGTTCCTGCCGCCCTATAGTCCCGATCTCAACCCGATCGAGATGCTCTTCGCCAAGCTCAAGACCCTGTTCCGCAAAGCCGATCAACGCACCGTCGAAGCCGCGTGGCGCGAGATCGGCAAACTGCTCGACCAGTTCAAACCTGACGAATGCGCCGCATACCTCCGCCACGCAGGCTATGGTACTAAAACCGTCTGACAAACTCTAACCGGCAACCGCCGGTGGCCACCCCCGCGAAGCTACACCACCAGCCGGGACACGACCCCAAAGCCCGAGAAGGCGTCCGCCTGAACATTTCTGGCGTAATCGGCCAGCCAGGTCTCGGCATGGGTGCCGGAGCGGTCGAGCGAGTAGAAGTAGGGTGCGACCGGCGTCTAGCAGGCCGCTGAAAAAGGCTTCGAGGTCTGGTCAGTCCGTGATTCACTCCGCTTCGGTCAGCGGGAGGGTGTCAGGTGCGGGGACAGGATAGCCGGAGCGGCTCGCTGTTTTCCTACGTGGACCTGGAGCAGCGTGTTCGCCCGGATCATCCGCTGCGTACGATCCGGACTTTGGTGAACGAGGCTTTGGCGTCGCTGGATGGGCGCTTCGGCGCGATCTACTCGGAGATCGGCCGCCCCTCGATCCCGCCCGAGCAGCTGTTGCGGGCGATGCTGCTGCAGGCGTTCTACACCGTGCGGTCCGAGCGCCAGTTGGTGGAGCAGTTGGACTTCAATCTCCTGTTCCGCTGGTTCGTCGGTCTCGGCATCGACGACACGGTGTGGGATGCCTCGACCTTCTCCAAGAACCGCGACCGCCTGCTCGAGGGCAGCGTTGCGGTGGCCTTCCTGAGCGCCGTGCTGGCCATTCCGCGCGTGAAGCGGCTCTTGTCGCAGGACCACTTCAGCGTGGACGGCACCCTGATCCAGGCCTGGGCGTCGATGAAGAGCTTCAAGCCCACGGACGAGGGCACGCCGCCTGCTCCTCCCGCGCCGCCTGCGGGCGGGCGCAATGCCGAGGTGGACTTCCACGGCCAGCGCCTGTCCAACGACACGCACCGGAGTAGCACGGACCCCGAAGCGCGGCTCTACCGCAAGGGCGGGGCCGGGAAGCCAAGCTGTGCTTCATGGGGCACCTGCTCATGGAGAACCGCCACGGGCTGATCGTGGACGGTTGCGTGACCGAAGCCAGCGGGCAGACCGAGCGCATCGCGGCCCTGGCCATGATCGAGAAGCGGGCCGACCGGCCGAACCGCATCACGCTCGGGGCCGAAAAGGGCTATGACGCCGAGGACTTCGTGAACGAGTTGCGCTCCATGAACGTGACGCCGCACGTCGCCCGCAACACGGCGGGGCGGCGCTCCGCTCTCGATGGGCGCACCACGCGCCGCCCCGGCTATGCGGTGAGCCAGCGCATCCGCAAGCGGATCGAGGAGGGCTTTGGCTGGAGCAAGGAGTTCGGATTGCTGCGCCGCATCCGGGTGCGGGGCCGCGAGCGCATCGGCATGGCCTTCGCCTTCTCGGCCGGGGCCTGCACCCTCATCCGCCTGCCTGGGCTGCTCGCTGAACCAAGGGTGGCGTGACATGGCCCTGCAAGGGGCAGGACGCCTTCATGCAGCCCGGCCTGAGCCGCTACACCAAGCCAACTGGCAGGGCTCGAAAGCCAGCCCTACTATCGAAGAGGTGGCTCAACCACGAAAACCAGCGCCGCCACAGCGGTTTAGGCCGAAAACGAAGCCTTTTTCAGCGAGCTGCTAGAGCATGCTGTTTTCAGTATTAGCACAGCCTGAATTCCTGAGAAAGTTGGCGCATTCTGCTGGCGAGAAGAGGTCGAGGAGATCGCGGAGCTTTCGCCAGGCGTCCTCCACGGTCCTGGGCTCGGCCTTGCGGATCAGGCTCTTCGTCTCGGGGCTGCTCGCGCTCCATGCCGCGGGACGGCTCCGCTTCATCGGCGACAGGATCGGGCTGAACGACCGGCAAGAGTTCGAGCGCCACCTCGCGCCCATCAGGACAACCAAGTGCCGGGTAGATGGGCACGTTGCCGCCCCCATCCCCCACAGACCCGGACGTGCGGCTTTCCCGCATCCGGTTCTTCACGAGAGAGGTTTGCTCACGGTGGCGTAGCCCTGGATGATCCTGACGGGAGGCAGCGGGTGGCGGCTCAGCACGGGTCCAGGGAACCCATCCCTGACGATCTCGCGGAGACAGCCACTTTCGCCAGATCCGCCCGACTTGGTTGGCGAACCATCGCAACCGTCGCGTGTTGCCGCCGACGCCCTAGTAGGCGAAGTGGCCCCGCATCATCGAGGACAGGTGGCGGTGCTGCTCGCGGAGAGACCAGTGTCGGTGTTTCCGACACCAATCGCTCACTGCGGCAACAGCCCGGGCGAAACGATCCTTGGCCGTGATCTGCCGAACCATGTTCTTGCCGTTCCGCGACCGTCCCCACACGTGGGTCAGGCCGAGGAAGTCGAAGGTGGTTCCATCCGTTGCCGGATGGCGGGCGCCCCCTTCGTCGGTGGGCGGAAGTCGACGATCGGTGTCTTGTCCGGATGGAGCGTGAGCCCGAACCGAGCAAGACGCTTGCCCAGCACGGCGAGAACACGCCGGGCGTCGACGATGTTGTCGAACGCCATGAGCGCGTCGTCAGCATACCGGACAAGGGTGCCATCCCCTTTGAGACGTGGCCCCACCTCATCCTCAAACCATTCGTCCAGCACATGATGCAGGAAGACGTTCGAGAGGCAAGGTGAGATTGTAGCGCGGCAATCTGGGTGCGACTCCGTATTGCCTCATCCGAGAATGTTCCCGGAGGCTGATTGTCGTTGCCATCAGGGATCACTCCCATCCGGGCCTCTGACGAGGGGGCTTGAAGGTTGCCAGCACGCTCTACCCCTTCGTCGGAACGGCCATCTCTCTGCATGGGCCCGTCTACGCGGTCAAGCCCCGAAGCCGCGGAGCGGTGCGCCGGCGGCGCAGGGCTCGACGGCGTGGACGGGCCCATGCCAAGCTTGCGGCTGCGGTGAGGTGGGCAACCCTGGAGTGCTGAGCGGGATGGTCAGCCCGGCACGGCCGCGATCGTTGAATCCGTTGTGATGTCGACGGAGGTCATGCCGTCCCCGAACACCAGCTTGTGCGCCACCTCGCCCCTCCAAGCCTTCACGCGCCGTTGCAGGGTGCGGATCTGGCCTGCCGTGAACTTGTCCGGGTGTTCTGCCCGGAGCCGCTCGAGGAGTTCGCCCGATGATCGCCAGGGCTCGGCCTCGAACCATTCCCGCAGCGTGTCGGTCACCATTGCGAACGGATCGAGCCGCCGCCGGCCCCGCTTGGTTGCAGGCTTTGACCGCGCCGTCGGGCGTGCCTCGCCCTCTTGCCACGCCGTCCGTAGCCCGCTCAGGAACTGCTCGAGCGTCGGTGCGGTGGGGGCGGCGGTGTCATCGGAGGTGGGTCGGTCGGCCAAGATGACCAGTTCGCCCTGGAGCGCGCGGATGTCGTGCAGAAGCGCCACGGGGTCGAGCGTCGCGTGCATCTCCTGCAATCGCCGACGCACGTCGTCCGCGGTTCTCGGATCCGCCAGCAGGCGCGCGAACGGCGTCGCCGGAGGATGGTAGCGCTTGCGGACCTTGGCGCCTTCGCGCTTCTTGTTGGCCAGCTTGAACGACGGCTGGAAGTGATTCACGTAAAGCCGCACCGACTTATAGAGCCGGGCCAGCACCGTGGCGGCCTCGAGGCAGGCCTGGCGACACGGGGACGCAGGGTCATTCAGAGAAAGCCTTGTCGTGCTGCGGCGATAGCTTTGAGCCTGTTTTCGGCAAAGATCTCTCGGATTTCGGGAAGAGGTTCTGCGGCATCTCGGACGATGTTGAGCAGCGTGTTTCGGAGGGCCGCCATGGCGCGTGGGCTGGCGCCGGATCGGATGGGGCTGTGATCCTCGCGCAAGGTGACATCGCGGCGCCAGTGCAGGCGGTTCTCGATGAGCCAGTGATCGCGCCAGAGGGCAAGCAAGGTATCGGGGTTGGCCTTCTCGGATGGGAGGCTGGTGATGGCGTAGGCGATCTCGTGGCTGATCGTGCCGGCCCGTTCGCGGGTCCGTTCGATGCGGCAGACCTGGGCGGAGCTGGCCAGGGGCCACGCCCTGCGAAGCAGGGTGGGGTGGACAGCGGAGGGGGCACCGGGCCAGTTCAGATGGGCCACGCATTCGCGGCTGACGGCGACCTGCCGCGTCTCGATGCGGCCGTGGCCCTTCTCGATGGTCTGCGTGCTGCGGACCAGGTCGGGCGGTGGCGTGCGGTCATGCACCGACGGCGTCGCCCCGCCCAGGGCCTTGATCAGTTCCGGGGGGAAAAGCGTCGCCGAAGGCGACGGCGAGATCGGCCATCAGGGTCGCTTGGTTGGCTTTGACGGCGAACAGATAGTCGCCCTTTCCGTCCCGGATGGCTTGGCAGATCGCCCGTTGGCAGAACGCCGCGTCGCCCGTGATGACGGCGCCCCGGAGCGGAAGACCCTTGAGTAGCGCCAGGGCGGCCGTGATCTCGTTGCCGTCCGGCTCGACCTGCAACTGACCGATCACCCCGCCCAAATGGCTGGCGAAGGCCGCCACCAGATGCACCCCCGCGCTGCCATCGTGACCGGCCGGCGCGGAGCCCCGCAGGCGCTTGCCATCCAGCGCGACATGCCCGAGCGCGTCAGAGCCCCGCACCCATGCTCCCAGCACGGCCTCGGCCGCCTCCACGTCCAGAGCCTTGAAGAAGTAGTGGTACATCGCGTGGCATGGCGCCCGCTCCAGTCCCAGCAGAAACAATGCCTCGGGCGGAAGACGGCGGCCCCAACGGAAGATCGCCCGTAGATCATTGGCGCCGGCCAGCATCGCCGCCAGCGCCAGGACCATCACGACCGCCAACCCATACTGGCGCCCCTTGCGTCCCCGACGGTCCGGGATCGCACAAAGCCGGTCCCACAAGCTGTCAGCCGAAGGCGCTACGCTCGCTTCAACCATCGTCCACCCCCAAGAGCAAACCCCGGAGTGCCTATGAATCAACTTAAACTCGCTGTCAGCACGCAAAACAGCTTCTCTGAATCCCCCTGGGCCGTCGTCCAGCGCGGCTTCTAAGGGCGTGGCCGGCGCGGGGCCTGTCGCAACTTCCGGCGTTGACGGTTCGTTAGCCACGCCAGCCGAATTTGCGGCCTCTCGCTTGGAGGCACCCATGATCCTGTCCGCCATCGCCGCAAGCTGAAGAGCCGGTCGAAGGACGACTTCAAGGGCCGCCACTTCGAGGCGGGGCTGATCGTCCGGCGGCCTCGTGGTACCTGCGTTATCCGCTGAGCTACCGCGACATCGAGGACCTGCTGCTGGAGCGCGGCCTCGCGGTCGACCACAGCACCGTGAACCGTTGGGTGCTGGCCTACGCGCCGCTGATCGAGCGCCGGTTGCGCCCGTTCCGCAAGCTCCATTGCGGCTCGGTTCGCGTCGATGAGACCTACGTCCGGATCCGGGGCGAGTGGCGCTACCTGTACTGGGCCATCGACAAGCACGGCGAGGCGGTCGACTTCCTACTCACTGCCATGCTGTGGCTGCGCAAGGGCTTCGGCTTCGCCGGCGCCTGGACGGTTGTCGAGCAGAACCGGCTGCTCGGGTTCTGCTTCGGACTTTCGAATCCGGCAAGGTCGCGCCGGTCGGCAATGGCGGCCATGGGCGCAGCCCGGCCGTCGTCGGCGCGAGCGCGTCATGCGGCTCCCCGGTGATCAGCTCGCAGCCATCACCTTACCGCTCATCCGGAAACGGTATCGCACGGCACTCCTCGCCCCTGCGGCCGAGGAGAGTCTCATGGCACTGCAGCTCCGACCGATTGGCCGTCCAAGAGTGGCATGCCGCTAGAACCCACGGAGCGGGTTCGAGCGTGAGTTTCCTAATGAGGCGCCAGGCGGTCGAGCAGGTCGCGTTTTGCGCGTTCGATGTGAGCCGCCATGACGGTCGAGACGGCTTGAGCGTCACCCTTGACGATCGCGTGGATCATGTAGGCGTGCTCCGTCACCTCACCCTGCATGCGTTCTGCGTCGAAGCCGTAGGTGTCGACCAGTGTCGTGACCAGCACCCAATGCAGTTTGAAGAGGTCGAAGGCCGCCTGGTTCTTGGACGCACGGTAGATCGCGTCATGCACCTCTCGGTTGCCGCGAAGGATGTCGCGAGGGTCCCCAGCCGCGACGGCACGCTCGAAGCCGCCTTGTGCCGACAGCATCGCGGCGATGTCGCCCTCCGAGCGTCGCGTCGCAGCTCGCTGCGCCATGAGGCTTTCGATGGCGTTGCGGACATCGAACACGCTTTCGACGAACGACGCGTCGAGCTCGCGGACCCGGGCACCCACATTGGGCTCGATCGTCACCAGCCCTTCGCCGCGAAGTTCGCGCAGGGCCTCCCGAACCGGCATGTGGCTGACGCCGTAACGGAGCGCCAAGGCGTCGATCTGCAGGCGGGTTCCCATCGGCAGGAGCCCACCGATGATGTCGCTGCGTATGAGGTCCGAAATCCCATTACCGCGGGTTCGCGCCATATTTGATCAAGTCCTGCTTGCCAAGCCGGTTTCGACGGCCATAAGATGCGGTAGACGTCCGCACAGCATCGGATTTGATATAATCTGGTGCAAGGGCTAACGATCCGTCCTTGGACGTCGACCTGTCGAGAGACTGACAGCGGGACGACCGAGACGCAACGGGGTGGAAGGGCGGCATGGCGAACGTCGCTTTGGACGCATCGAGGACGCCAGGGGCGGATCTCCGACGGGTCGTGATCCTCTGCTCTGCCGGCGGCTTCCTCGATGGCTACGATCTCCTGATCATGGGGGCGGCGCTGCTCCAAGTGGTTCCGGAATTCGCCCTGGCACCCGGACAGGTCGGCTGGCTGACCTCGTTGCCGTTTCTGACCATGGCGTTCGGTGCCCTCCTGGCGGGTCGCGCTTGCGACGCCATCGGGCGACGAACCGTCTACATGATCGACGTGGCGCTGTTCTTCGTCTTCTCGCTCCTCCAGGCCGCGGCGCAGACCTACTGGCAACTGCTCGTCATGCGAATGCTGATCGGCTTCGCAGTCGGCATGGACATGCCGACCGGCTCCTCCAAGCTAGCGGAATATTCGCCGCCGGAGAAGCGCGGCGGCATCACCACCATGATCAACACGGCTTGGCTCTGCGGCGGGTTCTTCGCCGCCCTCAGTGGATACGTGCTCTATGAACTCGTCGGTCCCGGCGCCTGGCGCTGGATGTTCGCGCTCGGCGCCCTACCGGCCCTCGTCATCGCAGTGATGCGTCATGGTCTGCCCGAGACGCCCTATTGGGTCGAGTCCTCGACCCGGCGGTCGAGCGGGCCCGGCAAGGCTGGTTTCGCCGCCGTCTTCACGTCGCGCTACCGCGGCGCGGTGCTGTTCTTCACCGGCTACATGATCATCCCGGCGATGGCGGGCGGCCCACCCTTCGTCTACACGGCCCTGATCTTCAAGCAGGTCGTCAACTTCACGGGCGCCCAGGCGCTCCTGCTCAACGCGGCGCTGCTGCTCGGCTATTCGCTGCTGAGCATCTCGCTGCAGTTCACGGCGCTGGAGCGGTGGGGCCGAAAACCCTTCGCGATCGGCGCCACGGCCCTTGCGGCCTGCGGCGCGCTGGCGACCGCCTTCATGCCCAGCGGCGGGTTGGCGCTCGTCATCGCGTTCTTTCTCTTCGCGGTCGGCGTCCAGATGTCGACGATCCCGTTCTGGCCCTGGTCGGTCGAGCAACTGCCGACGCGGATCCGCGCGACCGGCCAATCCATCGGCAGTGCCGGAGCGAAGTTCAGCCAGTTCCTGGGCGTGCTGTTCTTCACGCCAGCGGCCCTGGCGAGCATCGGCTGGACTCAGTATTTCACGGGGGTCGCTCTGGCCTTCTTCGTCCTGGTGGTCGGGACCGCTCTTCTCGGCCCCGAGACCAAGGGCATCGAGCTCGAACCCTAATCATCATGGTCCGGAGCAGCTTGAATGCCGATCTCGAAGCGCCCCAATATCCTATTATTGTGCACCGATCAGCAACGCTACGACACGCTGGGCTGCACCGGCAGCCCGGTGGCGCAGACCCCGCGGCTCGACCTATTGGCAGGCAAAGGCACGCTGTTCGAGACCTGCTATGTGCAAAACCCCATCTGCAGCCCGTCGCGCGCCTCGCTGTTCACCGGACAATATGTCCGCAACCACGGCCTCTGGGCCAACGGCGTGAGCCTGCCGCCGCACGACAGGATGTTCACGCGCGCCCTGGCCGATGCCGGCTACGATTGCGGGATGATCGGCAAGCAGCACCTCGCGGCCTGCCAGGACTGGCGCACCGAGCCGCGTCAGGACGACGCCTGCCGCGTGTTCGAATGGGCCCACGACCCCATCCACCGCTCGCCCCAGAACAGCTACCTCGCCTGGCTGCGCCAGAGCTTCCCCGCCATCCACGACCAGGTCTTCGGCGCCCGGAGGAACCCGGGCGGATCCGAGGCCGGCAACAAGGCGCGTGGCGCCACGCCGATGAACGTCGTGCCGGCCGAGGCCCATTTCAGCCACTGGGTGGCGGACCGGACCATCGCGTTCCTCAGCGACCCGGCACGCCGGAATGATCAGCCCTTCTTCCTGATCGCCAACTTCTTCGATCCGCATCATCCCTTCGGCGCGCCCGAACCCTATCGCGCCCGGTTCGACGCCGACCGCATCCCGCCGCCCGTCGGCCGCCTGGGCGAACTCGCCGGCAAGCCCGCGGTGCAGCGGGACTATAGCGAAGCCTCCTATGGCGGGGCCGCGCCGGGCTTCCTCGATTATGCGCCCGAGGAGATCCGGGAGCTCCGGGCCGCCTATCATGCCATGATCGCTCTCGTGGACGACGAGGTCGGGCGCGTCCTCGACGCTCTCGACAGCGCCGGGCTCGCCGAGGACACGCTGGTGATCTTCACCAGCGATCACGGCGAAATGCTCGGTGACCACCAGATCCTGCTCAAGGGTCCGATGATGTACGATTGCTGCACGCGCGTCCCGCTGATCCTGCGCTGGCCGGGGCAGGTGCGCGAGGGCCAGCGCCGCCGCGAACTCGTGCAGTGGATCGACCTCACCTCGACGATCCTCGATGCCGCGGGGTGCCGCGGCCTGCCCCGCGCTCAGGGCGCCTCGCTGCTCGGTCTTGCGGCGGGCCGGGACGAGCCGTGGCGCGAATGGGCGCTCTGCGAGTATCGCGACTCGGGCCACCCCGGAGACGGGACGGCGCCGGGCGAGATCAATCGCGCGGGAGTCCACACGACCATGCTGCGCTGGGAGAACTGGAAGCTCGTGGTCTGGCACGGGCGGCCCTCGGTCGACCGCGACCGCGACGGCGAGCTTTACGATCTCGACAGCGATCCGGACGAGCTCGACAACCTCTTCCATGACCCGTCTCACCGCGAGCGGCGGGAGCTGATGCTGGCGCGGCTGATCGACGTGACGGAAGCCACGGAGGATCGCTCGGCACCGCGCGTCGCGGCGTGGTGAGCGAGGCAGGCAGGTCCGGCTGTCGCCGAGAGCGGCGGCATCGGACGGACGACGAGGAGAGGACGATGGCCGACCAGCGACCCAATATCCTGTGGCTCTGCTCCGACCAGCAGCGCTGGGACACGATCGGACGGCTCGGCAACCCCACATCAAAACACCGAACCTCGACGCGCTCGCGGCGCGCGGCGCGGCCTTCACCTCGGCCTATGCACAATCGCCGATCTGCACGCCATCGCGCGCCAGCATGCTGACCGGGCGTTACCCGGCGAGCCACGGCGCCTACCGCAACGGCAACGACGCCTTCCCGGCCCACGAGACCCTCGTGACCAAGACCCTGGCCGACGCGGGCTACGATTGCGGCCTCATCGGCAAGCTGCATTTGTCGGCCGCCAAGCTCTACGAGCGGCGCCCGGACGACGGCTATCGCGTCTTCCACTGGAGCCACCATCCGACCCCAGATTTCGCGCGCGGGCACGAATACGAATCCTGGCTGCGGGTCGAGAAGGGCGTCGACCCGCAGGCGCTCTTCCGCAACGTCGCGGGCTTTTGCGGCCCCGGCGCGCCGGCCGCTCTCAGCCAGTCGACCTGGTGCGGCGAGATGGGAATCCGGTTCATCGAGGAGCGGCGCGACACGCCCTGGCTGCTGAGCATCAACTTCTTCGATCCGCACGCGCCTTTCGATGCGCCTCCGGAATACCTCGCCGAGGTGGATCCCGAGACGCTGCCGCTTCCGCTGTGGCGGGACAGCGACGCCGAGCGTTGGCAGGATTTCGCGGGCGTCGACCAGCAGCAGGTGCGCCCGCGCGACCCCCGCATTCGCGGACGAGGTCGGACAGGAGCGGAGGCCCGGCCCGAGACGCACGACGACTTCGCTTCCAACGTGCCGGACAGCTACGACGCGCTCGAGGTGAAGGCGAACTACTACGCCATGATCCAGCAGATCGATGCGCAGGTCGGCCGTCTTGTGGAGGCGCTGAGGCGGACGGGCCAGCTCGACAACACGATTGTGCTCTACCATTCCGATCACGGCGAGCAGCTCGGCGACCACGGGCTGATGCTGAAGGGCTGCCGCTTCTTCGACGGCCTCGTGCGCGTCCCGATGATCTGGTCCTGGCCCGGCCGCTTCGCCGAAGGGCTCGAGAGCCGCGCCCTGGTCGAACTGGTCGACATCGCCCCGACCCTGCTCAAGGCGCTGGGCCTCCCGCAGCCCTGGCCGATGCAGGGCCGGTCGCTGCTGCCGATCCTCGACGGCCGCGCCGACCCCGATCGCCACAAGAGCCATGTCGTGAGCGAGTTCTGGGACAGCATCGGCGGCCGGCCCGACCACACGCATGGCTCCATGGTGTTCGACGGCCGCTGGAAGTCGGTCGTCTACCACGGCCATCCGGTGGGCGAGATCTTCGATCACGCGGCCGATCCCGGCGAATTCGACAACCTCTGGGACGATCCCGCGCTGCGGGCCGAAAGGCTGAAGGTGCACCTCGATGCCCTGGCCGGCACCATCAGCAGCGGACCGCCGCGCATCCTCGACTACTGAGGGCGACACCACTCCGAAACAGGCGCCGAAGGCACGGATGAGAGACGAGGAAACGATGGTCCAGCATGCCGATGCCCCGACCACCGACCCGGAGGTGGCGCTGCCGGCCGGGATGAGCCTGCGCCGCACCATCGCGCTCTGCGCCGCGGGCGGCTTCCTCGACGGATACGACCTCCTGATCATGGGGGCGGCACTGCTGCTGCTCGTTCCCGAATTCCATCTGACGCCCGGCGAGACGGGCCTGCTCGCCTCGCTGCCGTTCCTCGCCATGGCGTTTGGCGCGCTCACGGCGGGTCGGCTCTGCGACATCTTCGGCCGCCGCACCGTCTACCTCGCCGACGTCATCCTGTTCCTCGTCTTCGCGCTGCTGCAGGCGGCGGCGCAGGATGTGGGGCAACTGGCCGTGGTCCGATTCTGCGTGGGTTTCGCCATCGGCGTCGACATGCCGACGGGTTCCTCCATGCTGGCGGAGTTCTCGCCGCCGAAGTTGCGCGGCGCCCTGACCGGGATGCTCAACACGGCGTGGCTGTTCGGCGGATGCGTGGCGACGCTCGTCGGCTACGTCCTCTACCAGACGACGGGTACTTCGGCCTGGCGCTGGATGTTCGCAGCCGCGGCCGTGCCGGCCGCCATCATCGCGGTGATGCGGCACGGCCTGCCGGAGACGCCCTACTGGGAGCGCGAGAAGAGCTTTCGATCGACGGCGGCCGGCCGGAGATCCACCGGCTTTTCGGCCGTGCTCGGTTCACACTGGCGCAAGCCGGTCGCGTTCTTCACCACTTACTGGATGTTCGAATCCTTCGCCGGCGGACCGGCCTTCATCTATACCGCGCTGATCTTTCAGCAGGTCATCAAGTTTCAGGGTGCATCGGCGCTGCTGCTCAATGCCGCTTTGCTCGCGACCTACACGATCGTCAGCCTGATCCTGCAGTTCACGCTGCTCGACCGGTGGGGACGCAAGCCCTTCGCGGCCCTGGCGTGCCTCATCGCCGGTTGCGGGGCGATCGCGACGGCTTTCCTTCCCGGGGCCGGCCTACCGCTGGTGGTCGCCTTCTCCGTCTTCGCGGTGGCGACGCAGATCTCGGTCCTCCCGTTCTGGCCCTGGTCCGTCGAGCAACTGCCGACCCATCTTCGCGCGACCGGCCAATCGATCGGCAGCGCCGGTGGCAAGCTCGGGATCTTCGTCGGCGTGCTGATCTTCTCGCCGGGGGTCATCGGCGCCATGGGGTGGCAGAGCTACTTCATCTTCGTCGGTGGCATCTTCCTCGCCCTGGTCGCTCTCGTCATCCTGTTCGGCACCGAGACCAAGAGAACGCCGCTGCAGGACTGACGGCTTGCACGATCATCACTGAGGATATGATCGATGCGACGCGGGCGGCCATCGCGGGCCGACATGCCGGCGATCAGACCTCCGCCGGCCAGCCGAGCCCGGCCAGCGCCGGATGCATGTGGGGCGGCACCGGCGTCTCGACCGCGACCGCGACCGCGGGGCGCTTCGGATAGAGCGGAATGGCGACGTGCCGGGCCAGCAGGTGCAGCGTGTCGGGCGTGTCCGCGATCCGTAGATCGCGTCGCCGATGAGCGGCCAGCCGCGCGCCGTGCAATGGACGCGGATCTGATGGGTGCGGCCGGTGAGCGGCTTCAGTTCGAGCCAGCTGCGGCCGGCGCCGCGCCCCAGCACGCGCCATTCGGTCGTGGCCGCCTGGCCGGCGGGATCGACGCACATCCACCAGCCGCGGGTCGCGGCGCGCCGCCCGAGCGCGAGGTCGATCGTGCCGGCGTCGGCCTCAGGCCGGCCCTCGACCACGGCCCAGTAGGTCTTGGCGATCCGGCCCGCCTTGAATACGCTGTGATCGCGAGCCCGCCTCACCCTGCTCTGGATATCCCGCGCCAGGTCGCAAACTGTCGGGGCGGCGAGGATGTCGTCGAGAACCCGCTCCAGCTTCCGACGTCGGGACGCCACGGTCGAGGCCGCGAGCGTGGTGACGCTTCGGGCCAGGCTGAAGGCCGAGCCGAGCCCCAGCTTAAGAAGCAGGGCGAGCGGACCGTCGCCGGCGTCGAGCGCGTAGGTCACCTCGCGGGCGAGGTGGGCGAAGCAAGCCAGGAGCCTCGCCGAGCGAAGCTCGGTGAGGTGGCGAGCGGAGGGCAGGCAGGTCTGCTGGCGGTCGGCGTGCCCTCCACTCGCCAGTAGTGCCAGAACCAACGAAGCTGCCTCCTGGTAGAGGTCACCTCACCGTTTGCTAGAAACTGCACGCTAACGCGATCAGGTGTTCCGTTTGCTGGAGCGGTGCTTTGAGGGGGCAGCGTCCGCGGCCTCGGCGAGCCAGGCGATAGCTCCGGGTGTATCTTTCCACGCCTGGCCGAACTCACGGACGTAGTCGGTCGCCTCGTCCGGGCCGCCCATCGTGATGTAGCCGGTCTGGGTGAGCACTGGCGGTCTCGTGCGGGCGAGGATTGCGGGCACGTGCCCGTTCGCAGACCGGGCCTCTTTCACCAATTTCAGGGTTGCCGCCTCGGCGCCATGGCCGTCCCGGTAGGCGATCAGCGCCCTGGTGTAGAGCCACTGCGCGCTCCAGTCGTCGGCGTAGGACGCAAGCAAGGCCTTGGCGCCGGCGAGGTCGCCGCATCGGAGCAGGCTGGCGAGGAGGAGGTAGCGAATGCCCTGGTTGTCGTTGCCATTCAGTTTCAGCATGGCGCGGAAGTGTTCGCGCGCGGCCTCGTCCTCACCAAGCTCCTGCAAGGCCAGCGCCAACTCTTCAGCACTTCCTCGAAACCAATGCGCTCGTCTCCGACCTCGCCCCGAAGCACGCCGCAGGCATGACCCACATAGGGCGATCTCCCAGTATCGTTCGCTCGCCCTCGTGAAAGGGAACCAGGGCATCCACCGCGTCAGAGAGCTGCGGACTCGACTAAGGCGGAGATCATGCATCGCTTTGGAACTCGGCAGTCCCCATAATCGTGACGAGATCGTCCGCCGAATTGGTCAAGAGCAGGACCGTCGTCTTCCGGGCACGCTCGACGTCACCATCGGTAATCGCCTGAAGCACCGCACCATGCTCGTCGAGAGCCCGTTTGCGATGATCGCCAGTCGCGGCCAAGCCGAAGCTTTGCCTGAGCGCTACGTCGAACATCTGAGCGACGGGCATGAACAGCTCATTGCGCGTGGCGAAATATATCCCCTTGTGGAACGCGATGTCGGCCATGACGAAAGCGTCGTTCACTCGGGCGGCGCACATGCCGTCGAAAGCCTGTTGAATTCGCTCGAGGTCTTCGGGACGGGCAGTAGCGGCGGCAATGGCCGAGGCTGCGGGGTCAAGGGCATGCCGCAGTTGGAAGAGCTTCTTCAGGTAGTCGTCCAGACCGGCGACCACGAGCCGCCACCGCAGGACGTTGGGATCGAGGTAATTCCAATTCTCCGGTGCACGCACGCGCGTGCCGCTCTTCGGTCTGGGCTCCAGGAAGCCCTTGCCGATGAGGATGCGTATAGCCTCGCGTACGACCGGCCGGCTCACGCCCATCATCTCGCTAATTCGTAATTCCGATGGCAGAGCGTCGCCCGGCGCGACATCGCCCCGCACGATCCCGAGGCCGATCCGCTCCGCGACCTGCCCGTGGACATGACGGTTCACGGGTTCGATGTCCAGGAACAGCGCGTCCCTACTCGCCATGGCTGAAGCCAAGATGCAGTGCCTCGTCAGTCCGTTGGTTGCCTGAGAACTATCGTCAGAGGCGGGATCGAAGCGCAACGACCAAATCCTCGGCGAAGCCATGTGGGAGTTTACGCTCCGTCACGTCTCGCAGAGGGGTGGACCAGATTGGCTCCGGAAAATGCGTGTCGCCGGCGTAGCGAGGGACCACGTGCCAATGAAGATGGGGCATGGCTGTGCCGAGCGCGGCGATGTTCATCTTGTCGGGTGAAAGCAGTTCACGCAGGGCGGTCTCGGTGGCGCAGAGCACCTCGAAGACGTGGGCACGGTCGTCCTGTGGCAGGTCGGTCAGTTCCTTGACGTGCCCGGACCAGACGACGCGGCATAAGCCGACGAAGGGCGAATCCCCGATGAGCAGGACACGGCAGCGAGGGCTCGACCAGACGACGCGACCGGGTGCGGAACCGTCGCAGTAGGGGCATTCGGCTTGGGGCATGGATCCATCTCCATCGATGATGCATGTCGGACGCAAGGGGCCGGGGGTGCTTGGTTCAGAACCCGAACCGGCCCGGTAGCCAAAGCGAGAACTGTGGGACGTAGACCAGCAGCAGGAGGGTCAGGAAAAGGACCAGGAAGTACTTGGCCATCGGGCGCACGACGTCCTGCATCCGCGTCTCCGTGATTGCGCAGGTCGCGAACAGGCCGAGGCCGAACGGAGGCGAGAACAGCCCGAGGCCCATCGCGATCACCATCACGGTCCCGAAGTGTAGCGGGCTGAGCCCGAGTTGGGTCGCGATGGGCGTCAGCAGCGGGCCGAAGATAATGAGCGCCGGGGCCCCCTCCAACACGGCGCCGAAGGCGATCATCACGAATAACGCTATCACGAGGAACGTGCGCGGCCCGTAGGCGTGCCCTATGCCGACAAGGTGGTCGGCCAAGTGTTGCGGGATCTGCTCGATGGTCAAGGCGTAGGAGAGGCTCGACGCCGCCGCCACGATGAAAAGGATCCCGCCCGTCATCGACGCTGCCCGGACGAAGAGGTCCATGATCTTGGCAGGGGACAGCTCCCTGAAGGCCAGCCCTCCGACCAGGAGCGCGTACACGACGGCGAAGGCTGAGACCTCCGTGGACGTGGCGATGCCCGAGGTGACGCCGCGGCCGATCATCAGGACCATCAGCAGCGCCACGACGGCTCCTCCGACGAGCCGCGGCATCGACCTACGCCGCTCGAACGCCTGGTCAGGGTCGACCCGCCGTCCATACAGGACCGCCACGACGAGCAACGCCGCAGCCAAGACCGCAGCCGGGACAAGGCCGGCCAGGAAGAGGCCCCCGATGGACACGTTGGCGACGAAGCCGAAGATGATAACGTTGATGCAGGGCGGGATAGTCTCGGACATCACGGCCGTGCTCGCCAATAATCCTGCGGCGTCGTTGGGGTCCTGGCGGGTACGGCGGATCGCCGGCATCAGGATGGAGCCCACTGCGGCGATGTCGGCGAGCTTTGAGCCTGAAATGCCCGAGAAGAAGGCGGTCGCGAGGATCATGATCACGTTGAAGCCGCCCCGCATCCGCCCGAACATCCGGACGAGGAGTTCGATCAGGCGAGACGACATGCCGTTGGCCTCCATGGCGAGGCCGGCGAGGACGAAGAATGGGATGGCGAGGAGCACGAAGCTTTGTGCGCCCGCCATCACCTGCTGTGAGTACACCAGCATGGGCATCGATGGGTCGATCACGAAGTACAGGAGCGATGCGAGCCCGAGCGCGAACGCAATGGGCACCCCGATCACCAGGCTGGCGATGAAGCCGCCGACGACCAGCAGTGGCGTGGGCACCAGGGCGTTCGGAACGTAGGCGTTCCACACGAGCACGACAGCCAGGGCGAAGGACAGGCCAAGGAAGGTCGACAATGTCGTCACCCAGGGGCCGGACAGCGCCGCCCAGAGCGCGAACAGCACCATAAGGGAGCTTCCGGCGACCAGCGGGTAGGTGAACACCTCCTGTGGCAATCCGAGGGGTGTCGTCTGACCGGCCGAGTCCTGCATGAGGTACACGGCCGAGACCAGGAGGCCGGCCGCGACGCCGAACATGATCCACCGGCTCACGTGGTCGAGAGCGCGGATCCAGGGCTGGGGGCACAGTGCCCGAAGCGTCTCGATGCTGGCGTGCCCCCTGCGGGCCAGCACGGTCGCGGCGCCGATGAACACCAGGGCCACCATCATGGCCTCGGCAACCTCCTCTGCCCAGTCCAGGGGACTGTGTAGCGCATACCGGTAGATGACCGACAGGAAGACGACGGCGACGTCGGCTGCCAGGATGAGTCCGGCGAGACGCTCCGCCCAGCGCAGCAGGTGGAGCATGGCCCGGCCCGCCGCTGGATGGCCCTCGAACGGCAGCGAGGCTACGTCGGCGTTTGAGGTATGCATCGTTCGTACTCTCGACGGACCAGGCGGAACAGGGCGTCATCGGGAATGCCTCGCCTCACGCACTGCGAGTGGCTGCGACGGCGTCGAAGATCGGCTTCGTCGGCGGGTACTGCTGCCCGAAGGGTGCGTAGAGCTGTTCCGCCATCTGCCTCTGCAAGTCCCGCCGTTCGGCGGCCGCCAAAGGCGAGAACGAGACCCCGAGGCGTTTCAGCTCCTCGAGGGCGTAGGCAGCCGCCTTCACGGCGACGATCCGTTGTGCCTGGGTGGCCTCGGCGGCAGCCTTGAGGAAGGCGGGACGAAGGTCGTCCTTGACCTTGTCGAGCCCTCGTCGCCCGATGGTCGCCGTGAGCGGGCTGACGAGGTGTTCCGTGAGGAAGCCATGCTTGGTGACCTCATAAAACTTCTGTGCCAGCACCGTGCCGGCGTCGTGCTCGAAGCCGTCGACGACACCGGTCTGCAGAGCTGTGTAGAGTTCATTGACCGGGATGGGCGTCGGGATCGCCCCCATGATCTTGAAGGTCTGGATGAAGGCGGGTGTGGGCAGGACCCGAAGCTTGACGTTCCGCATCTCCACAAGGGAGGTGATGGGCGTCTTGGAATAAACGTTGCGTGCCCCGAAGCTGAACCCCCAACCAAGGTTCGTCACGCCTGTGCGGTCTTTCAGGATCTTCGACAGGGCATTCCCGGCACCCGCGTCCAACGCTCGCGCCACATGGTCGAAGCTGTCGAACATGTAGCCGAGGTCGAGCATGCCAAGCTCGGGGACGGCCGTGGCCCAGATCGACGATCCCGTGAGCATCATGTCGATCGAGCCGACCCTCACCTGTTGGACGACGTCCGACTCCTTTCCGAGCTGGCTGTTGGGGAAGTAATCGAGGCGAATGCGGTCGCCGACGCTCGCCTGGATTCTCGACCTGAAGGTTTCGAACCACGCGTAATGGGCAGCATTGCTGTCGGCTGGCATCGAAGAAGAGACGCGTAAGGCGACTTGGCTCTGAGCCGAAGCATTCGACGCCAGGCCGCCTATCACGCCAGCGGCAGATGCGGCGAGAAAACTCCGCCGTGAGATGCTCATTAGTTCCTCCCTCGTGGGTCCTGTCACCTCCACCGGAACCTCCCGTCGGGATGGTCCCGGGTGGGGGGAGATGGGCCCATTCAGGCTCTGCAAATCCCCTTGTCAATCAATTCTAGTCATACAATAAGGCCAGAGGCAAGCCTCGTCAGACGGGGCTGGAACGGGGACGGAACGATGATTGAGGGATTGTCAGGCAAGGGTGTGCTCGTGACGGGCGGGAGCACGGGCATTGGAGCCGCCGCCGCGAGAGGCTTTGCCAAGAATGGCGCCAAGGTGGCCATCCACTACAACGCGAGTGCGGACGAAGCCCGGGCTGTGTGCGACGAGATCACCGCGACGGGCGGGACGGCTGTCCTGGTCCAAGGCGACTTCGGCAGTTCGCCGCATGACGGCAAGCGCGTCGTCGCGGAAGCCGCCGCCGCGCTCGGAAGACTTGACGTGTTGGTCAACAACGCAGGATCACTGGTGAGGAGGACCCCAATCCTCGAATTGGACGACGCCCTCTACGATGCCACAATGAACCTCAACGTCCGCTCAGTCATCTCGGCGGTTCAGGGCGCCGTCCCTCACATGCAGGCGCAATCCGGGGGGGCGATCATCAACGTCGGCTCCATCGCGGGCAACGATGGAGGCGGCCCTGGCTCCGGCCACTATGCGGCTGCCAAGGCCTACATTCATAACATGACAAGGCACCTGGCACGGGACCTTGCCCGTCTGAACATCCGGGTCAACGCCATCGCTCCGGGTGTGATCGCCACGCCCTTCCATGCCGCGACCCCGCCCGAGCGGATGGAAGCTATGCGGAACGCCGTCACGCTGGGCCGCATCGGCGACCCAGAGGACTGTGTCGGACCCATCCTGTTCCTGGCCTCGCCGGCTATGAGCGGCTACGTCACCGGGCAGATCCTGCATGTCAACGGCGGCCAGCTGATGCCCTGACGAGGCGTCTTTGCACTAGAGCTTACGTTCCATAATCTTCATCACGCGAACGCCAATTCTGTAGATCTTCGCGATAAAATCGATGCACTTGCATTCCATAATGTCTCCCAGTTCAACTCCCCTACCAGCTCCATGTCCTCCTGGCTCATCGGGCCGCTGCTGCACGGACCGGCCGACGTGCGGTCCTCACCAGCAAGTGAACCCGGCGTCCGCGACGACGATGGAACCTGTCATGAGACTCGACGCGTCGGACGCCAGGAAGTGGACGACGGAGGCGACCTCGTCGGGACGCCCGATCCGATGCATCGGCGTATCGCGCACCCAGGCGGTCACGAGGCCATCGTCTTCCTGACCGAACGTCGTCATGGCGGTCTCGATGTAGGTCGGAGCGACGGCATTGACGCGGACACCGCGATCGGCCCACTCGGCCGCAAGGGAACGCGTCATCTGGTGCACGGCCCCCTTCGAGGCGTTGTAATAGCTCTGCTTCTGTGGTCGATTGCAGATGATGCCCGACATCGAGCCGATGTTGACGATCGCCCCCCGGCCGAGCTTCAGCATCGGCCGTGCAAAGGCGCGGTTGCACCAGAACACGCCGTTGTAGTTCACGTCGTTGACGGCGAGCCAATGCTCATCGGTAAGATCCTCCGCGGCGGTGCCGGAGCGCGCGATGCCGGCATTGGCCACCAGGATGTCGAGGCGGCCGCGGTCCCGCAGGATCGCTTCGGCCGCTGCGTCCACGTCCGCGGATCGGGTGACGTCGAGCCGGCGCACGTCGACCGCGTAGCCCTTGCCTCGCAGCTCGTCCCGACCCTGTTCGGCGACCGACAGGTCGATATCGGCGATCACGACAGTCGCGCCGTTCTCACAGAGCGCTTCGGCGCAGGACAGGCCGATACCGCGTCCGCCTCCCGTCACCACGGCGACACGCCCGTCCAGTCTCAGCTTCTCGGCAAACATCCGCTTCCTCCAGGTTCCTCAACGCAGCCGGCCCGAGGCCGGTCGCGCCACCACGGGCGTGCTCTGCCCTGTGTCAGGCGTTCAATCTAAGAGCCTTGAAACGCTTTACGTTCTCGGTGATGGCGACTTCCACGGGTAGACGCTCCATGCTGGACGCGCCGTAGAACCCGGCCAAACCCTTGACCCGTTCGAGCACGTAGCGGGTGTCTTCGACGCTGGCGATCGGGCCGCCGTGGCAGATCACGAGGACGTCGGGATCGACCTCCCGGGCGGCATCGGCCATCTCCTGGACGCGAGCTACGGCTTCGTCGAGCGACATTACGGACAGAGCCCCGATCGCACCCGACACCGTGGTGCCGACATGGGCCACGATGATGTCGGCCCCAGCCTTCGCCATCGCGCGGGCCTCGTCGGCGGTGAACACGTAAGGCGTCGTGAGGAGGTCGAGCTCACCCGCGAGGCGGATCATCTCGACCTCCTTGTCAAACCCCATGCCGGTCTCTTCCATGTTGGCGCGGATTCGGCCCTCGAAGAGGCCGACCGTCGGGAAGTTCTGCACGCCGCTGAAGCCCATGTCCTTGAGCTTCCGCAGGAAGCGCGGCATCTGCCGGAACGGGTCGGTGCCGCACACCCCGGCCAGCACGGGTGTTCTCGTGACGACAGGGAGGACCTCGGCCGCCATCTCCATCACGATCTTATTGGCGTCGCCGTAGGGCATGAGCCCCGCGACCGAGCCCCGGCCGGCCATGCGGAACCGGCCGGAGTTATAGATTACTATGAGGTCGGCACCCCCCGCCTCCTCGCACTTGGCCGAGATGCCCGTCCCTGCGCCCGCGCCGACGATCGGCGTGCCGGCCGATACCTGCCTTCGCAGGCGGTCCATGATGTCAGCCTTGGGCATGGCTTGGCGCTCGCTGTCGTTGGATGAGATAATGGAGCCGCCGAGCCATCGCCGTGGCGAAGTCCGGGTCGTTGATGGCGCAGTCGGCCGCCACGACTTCGACGCTGCTTGGAAGAGCTTGAAGCAGCGCCTCGAAGAGGGCCGCGTCGGCCTCGGCGTCATGAAAGGTTCCACCCGGCTCGGACATGGTCGACAGGCCCCGGCGTGGCAGGAACACCGCCGTGGGTCCGCGCGCCCCGCGGAGCTTGCGGCCGAGCACGTGTCCGAGTTCCCGGCATTCGGCCACCGTGGTCCGCATCAGCGTGACTTGGGCGTTGTGGGGATGCAACCGCCTCCCCCGAAAGCGTTCGGGCACCGTGTCGAACGGCCCGAAATTCACCATGTCGAGCGCGCCCAGCGAAACGACCTGCGGCAGACCACGCCGCCCGGCCGCTTCGAGACGGTCGGGCCCGGCCGACAGGACCCCACCCACCAGTTCGTCCGCGAGTTCGGTGGTGGTCAGGTCGAGCACGCCCGCGAGGGCGCCGTCGCCGGCCAACTTCTCGAGCGACCGGCCGCCGGCACCGTTGGCGTGGAACACCAGCACCTCGTAGCCCTGTCGTTCGAGCCACTGGCGCGCCGTCGTGGCAGCCGGGGTGGTCACGCCGAACATCGTGACCGCGACGGCCTCCCTCGTCGAGGAGCCCGCGACCCTGGCGGCCGCCACCCCGGCCATGCCGGCAGCCGCGGCGGCGGCATTCTCGAAGATACGCGTCGACACCGAATTGAGGCCCGACACGTCCAGCACCGAATACATCATCGTGATGTCGCTCTGCCCGACATAGGCGCGTATGTCGCCGGACGCGATCGTCGACACCACGAGCTTCGGGATGCCGACCGGGAGGGACCGCATCGCGGCCGTGGCGATCGAGGAACCGCCGGAGCCGCCCAGCGCCATGACGGCGTCGAGCCTGCCCTCCCCGAGAAGGCGACCGACGATCTCCGCAGCGCCGCGGCCCATCACCTCCATGGCATGGCTGCGGTCCCCGCGGCCGATCAGGTCAGCCACCGTGGTTCCGGCAGATGCCGCCACGGCGTCCCGACCGACGTCCGCTTCGGCCGGGGCCGGCCCGACGACGCCGACATCGACGAGGACCACGTCGCATCCCGCGGAGCGCAACCGGTCCCGGACGAAGAGGGTTTCGACCCCTTTGGTGTCGAGCGTGCCAATGAGGACGACGGTCGGCATGGGAAGGCGCGCCCCGCGCGTCACTCGCCGGGCTGGATCAGCCTGAAATCCGGGAGCGCGCGCAACTCGTCCTCCGATCCCGACGGACTGAAGGCGACGAAGATCTTGAGCGGCGTGTCGCCGATGTTCAGCGTCGAATGGAACCGCCCCTGCGGCACATAAACGGTGGTGCCGGGGCCGATGGCCCGCACGATGGGCCGTCCGGCCTCGTCCTCGACCATCTGCTCGCCCGAACCCGACAGGACGTAGATGACCTCTTCGGCCGTCGGATGGTTGTGCCGCGCGTGGCCCTGGCCGGGGTTCATCGACGCCACGGCGACGCTCAGTGCCGACGAGCCGTTGATCGTCGGCGAGGTCGTGAACGTCGTCCGGCCCCAGTCGAAACCGAAGGCGCAGACGTCGTTCTCCTCGACGAAGTATCGCGGTTCAGTCATGGCGGTCCTTCCTAACAATTCTTGCGCAGCAGCGATCCGGCGTCAGCCGTCGCCCAGCACGTTGACCCGAAGCGCGTCGACCGCGACGGCGATGAAGATCAGAATGCCGCCGATCATCGTGACATAGAAGGATGGCACGTAGACGATCGCGAGCCCGACGTGGATCACGGTGAGCAGGAACACGCCGCCCAGGATCCCGAGCGTGCCGCCGCGCCCGCCGAATACGCTGACGCCCCCGATGATCGGCGCCGCGATGGCGTAAAGCAGGAAGCCTTCGCCTTGGTTCGAGGTGATCGCCATCTGCCAGGCCGCGAGTAGCCAGCCGGCGACGCCCGAGATAAAGCCCGACAGCGTGAAGGCGATGATCTTGACCTGCCGCACGCGGATGCCCGCCACCAGGGCTGCGGCCGCATTGCCTCCCGTCGCGTAAAGGCTGCGCCCGAGGATCGTGCGGCGCAGCGTGAAGCCCATGGCGACGAAGCCGAACAGCAGCACGAGCGGCATCACGGGCCAGCCGCCCATTGTGGCCTGACCGATCCAATTGTAGCTGTCGGGCATATCAGTGATCGTGTTGCCCTTGGTGATGGCCAGCAGGCCCCCTTGCAGCGTGATCATCATGCCGAGGGTCTCGATCAGCGAGACCATCCGCAACCGTGTGACGCAGAGGCCGTTGACGAAGCCGATCAGCGTCGCGATGCCGACCCCGAGCGCGATCCCGACCGGAACCGGCAGGCCGAGGCTCTGGATCGTCAGCGCGCCCAATGCCGACGAGATGCCAGTGATCGCGGCGATCGACAGGTCGATCTCCCCGACGAGCAGGACCAGCGACTGCGCCAGGCCCAGCAGGCCCAGCACGGTCGCCTGAACGAGGACGTTCTGGAGATTCGGGGTCGAGAAGAAGAAGGGGTTCAGGATGCCGAAGATCAGGATCAGGCCGGCAAGCCAGAACCAAACGACATGCGCGAGAACGCCCTGCAGTCGCCGGGCCATGGCCGGCCTGTGCCGTGCGGGCAGCGGCACTGCCGCGGGATGGCTCGCGAGTTGGTCCGTGTGAGCGCTCATGTCATCGAAGCTCCCGGCTGATATCGTATGTCCGTCTCGGGATGGACCCTCGGGGTGGTCCGTTCCTGGCGCGCGGTCGAGAAGGCGATGTCCAGCACGTCGTCCTTCGAGAGCGCCCTAGCCCGATGATCCCCGACCACGCGGCCTTCCGCGAACAACACGATGCGGTCCACGGTCCGCAGCATCTCGTCGAGGTCGGAGGTGATGACGATGACGCTCACCCCTTGCCGCGTCAGGGCGTCGATGATCCGGTGGACCTCCTCCTTGACCCCGACGTCGATGCCGCGGGTCGGTTCGTTGAGGATGAGAAGCCGGGGCTTGGTGGCGAGCAGGCGGGACAGCAGGACTTTCTGCTGGTTGCCGCCGCTGAGCTGCCCGACGAGTTGGTCGGCCCCGCGTGCCTTGATGGACAGGCGCCCGAACAGGTCGGCCACGAGCGAGCGCTCGCGGGTGGGCCGGATCACACCGCCGCTGGAGACGCTCGACAGGCTGGACAGGGTGATGTTCTTGGCGATCGAGTGGATGCCGACGATGCCGTCCTTGAGTCGATCCTCGGACAGGAAGGCGATGCCCGCAGCGAGTGCCACCGCCGGATCGGCTGGCAAAGGCCGCGTCACTCCCCCGTGCTCGACCGTGCCGGCGGCGGGCGCGAGCCCGTAGATCGCGCGGGCAACCTCCTGGGCGCCCGAGCCCGGGAGGCCGGCAAAGCCGATGATCTCGCCGGCCGCGACCGCGAGGTGGTCCACCGTGAATGAATGCCCCCGCAAACCCTCGAAGGACCATGCGGTCCTTCCCACGGGCGGCATGGCCGCCCCACCGCGGTCCCGCGTGAAGAGGTCGAGGCCCCGCCCGAGCACCATCTCGCTCAGCGCGTCGGAACCGAGGGACGCCACAGGCTGGTTGCCGGCGACCAGTTCCCCGTCGCGGAGGACCGAGACGGCGTCGCAGATCTCGAGGATCTCCTCGTTGTAATGCGAGATGAACATGAAGGTGACGCCCTCGCCCTTCAGCTTGCGCATGAAATCGAAGAGGACGCGCCGGTCCGCCAGGGTAAGGGCGGTGGTCGGCTCGTCGAGGATGATGAGCCGGCCGCCGCTGTGCAGCGCACGGAGGATGTTGAGCTTGCGCCGGTCGACCGCCGACAGGCGCCCCGCCCTGTCCCGGGGATCGAGGCCGGTGCCTTCGAGGTACTCGGCCGCGCGCCGATACATGAGCCCCAGGTCGACCCAAGGACCCTGGTGGGGCCAGCGGCCGAGCACGAGGTTCTCGGCCACTGATAGGGAGTTCACGATGGCGGGCTCCTGGGTGACGAGGAACACGCCATGCGCTTCCATGGCCTTGACGTCGACCGGCCCGAGCACCGCCCCGTCGAGCATGACCTCTCCCTCGGTCGGCCCCTGCAGGCCGGCCACGATCTTGACCAGAGTCGACTTGCCGGCGCCGTTCTCGCCCAGGAGGCCGTGCACCGTCCCCGCTTCGACGGTCAGCGACACGTCCTTCAAGGCCGTCACTCCGCCGAAACGCTTGATCACGTTCCGCGTCGCCAGCAAAGGCGTCCTGTCCAAGGCCAGCCTCCTTTTGATCGCTGCCGGACGTCCGCCCTGCAGGACCCGGCTCGGTGGATGCGGAGCCCTACTTGTACTTCAGGCCCCAATCGTTGAAGGTCACGTTGCCCCACATGCGCTTGTCGTCGGCGTTCTTGGCATCGATGATGAAGGGCGGGATGACGAGGCTCGGACCTGAATCCGAGTCCTCGATCTCGCCCTTCTCCCAGAAATAGCTTTTGTTCTCATAGGGACCTAGGGGGACGGCTTGCCCGTTCATGGCATATTTGGCCAACATCTCGACCGTGATCTGGCCGTAGGCGACGGGGTCCTGCGAGACCACCGCGTCCATGTAGCCTTCCTTGATCCACTGCAAGGCGATGGGCTCGCCGTCGATGTTGACGAAGATAACATGGCCATCCTCGCCGACCTTCTTCCATTTGCCCTTCTGCTGGAGCGCCGTGACGATGCCGCGGGAGGGTGTGTCGCTCGGGGCGTGGACAGCGTCGAGGTCAGGAAACTCCGCCAGGGTCGAGGTGGTGACGCTCAGCATGGTCTTGAGCTCTCCCTCGGTCGGCCGGTCGAGGAGCTTGATGTCCGGGTACTTCTTGAAGGTGGCGTCCATGCCTTCCTTGCGTAGGCGCCAGGCGACGCTCTGCAGGGCGCCGTAGCAGTTGAGCACGGTGCCTTTCGGCGAGCCGTGCTTCTGCTTCAGGCGGTCCGCGATCGCCTCCGCCGCCATGACGCCGCCCTGGTAATTGTCGAAGTCGACCGTGATGGCGACCTTGCCGCCCGTCGAGGGCGTGTCGATGATGCCGACCGGGATCTTCTTGGCGTTGTATTTCTTGATGACGCTGACGATCGCCTGGCTGTCGATCGGGTCGCTGATCACCGCCGATGGATTGTTGAGGAGTATCGACTCCCATTGCTGGAGCTGCGTTGTATTGTCGAAATTGGCGTTCACCGCCTGGAACCGCCAGCCCTGGGCCTCAACCGCGCGTTTCACCGCCTCTTCCTGGGCGACGAAGAAGTAATAATCGAGGCTCTTGTTGCTGTAGGGAATGAATTTCTGGTCTGCCGCCCGGGTGCGCGATCCGCTGGCGAGCACGGCGGCGGCCGAGGCGACGCCGCCGAGCACGGCGCGGCGATCGATAAGGGAGCTGTTCATCCTGTTTCCTCCTGGTCTTGGTTGATTGCGCCGAGGACGGTTCAGTCTCTCGTGTCGAGGTCGATCAGCTCGATCTTGTAGCCGTCGGGATCGTCGACGAAGGCGATGTGGGTCGTCCCATGCTTCATCGGCCCCGGCCGGCGCGGGATGCGGGCGCCGGCGGCTTCCAGCTCCTTGCAGACGCCGTAGATGTCGTGCACCCCGAGGGCGATGTGACCATAGCCGGTGCCGAGATCGTAGGGACCTTCCTGGTCCCAGTTGTGGGTCAGCTCCATCACGGCATGGCTGTCCTCGGGGCCGTAGCCCACGAAGGCGAGCGTGAACCTGCCCTCCGGGAAGTCCATGCGCCGCAGCAGCGTCATGCCGAGCAGCCGAGTGTAGAAATCCAACGATCGATCGAGGTCCCTGACCCGCACCATGGTATGCATGAAACGGAACTTGCTGCCTTCAGCCATCGCCGTGATCTTCCGTGCGGTTCTCGGGCTCGCAGTCCGGGGCCGGATGGGTGACGCGCGCTTCGAGGTAGATCCGGCACATTTCGGCATTGGCCTCGGCGGCGCCGCTCACGCTCCTAATCGACCGGAGGTGGGCGGAATAGTCGGCGGGCGGTATGGGCTTGCCGTTCAGCGCGACGAAGGCCGGCGCAGCCGCATCGGTTTCGGCGGGCCCGTGTCGGCGCAGCGCGAGATAGCGCAGGGCCGCCAGGCGGAGGTCGCCGTCGTCGTTGTGGACCAAGGTCTGCAGGTCCGCCATCGTCGCGGCGAGCGCGGCCTCGACGCCCCATCGTGGCGCGAGAACCCGGAGCAGCTTCTCCTGCCGCCCGAGAAACGCCCGGTCGCGGAAGGCGCGCCGGATCTCGTCGAGGCCGGCCTGGGCCTCCCCAGAGAACACCTCGGCGAAGCCTAGCCCTTCCGCGACGCCGCGATTGATCTTGCGGGCCGCAAAATGGTCGACGAGCCGGACCCGCGCGGTCCTGATGAAGGGAAGCTGTTCGACCGCGCACCGCATGTCGCTGGCCATGAGGAAGGCGAAGTTCGCCGAGCACCAGAAGGTGGGAAGCCGGAACACGATCTCGGCGTCGCCGCCCGCCAATCCGACACTCTCGATGAAGCCCATCGCGGCGACGGACTCGTCGAGCTCCGGATCCATGACGGTGTCGAGGGCGGCCATCACGGCATCCGCTCGGGACGGATCCGCCTCGAGCCGCGACGAGGGCTCGTGCACGTCAAGCCGCGGCATCGATCTCGACGTCGGCCCGTGCCAGCGACACCTGCCCGTCCGATGCGGCCGAAGCCGGGATGCGGCACTCGGCCGGCACATCGAGGCCGTACAGGCGGGCCGCGTTCAGCCCGAGGATCTTGCGCTTGACGTCGAGGGTCAGTTGCGTCCCGGCTTCCTGCGCGAGATCATCGGGGAATTGGTAGGCCATGAGCCGCTCGACGATCCACTTGGGGCTCGTGATGCCGTAGTCGGAACCGAACAGCAGCCGATCGGGGCCGAGGAAATACAGGAGTTCCGACAGCATCTGGGCGAAGTATTTCGGCCGCCTGTGAATGAAGGACGGTATCAGCGCGAGGCCACCATAGACGTTGGGCTCCTGGGCGGCGATCCAGCAGAAGTCATCGATGCGCGGCATCCCACAATGGTCGACCACAAAGGTCAGCGACGGGAAGGCCGTGGCGACATAGTCGACGTCGCGCACGTCGAACGCATCGAGGTTCAAGGGGTGAATCGTCGGGCCCTTGTGGACGTGGATGTTCTTGATGCCCAACTGGAGACATTTCTCCATGTAGGGCGCGACGATGTCGTCGCGCAGCGTGTAGCCCTTCGACGCGCCGTTCCATTCGGCCGTGTAGAGCTTGACGCCCTTGAACTTGAAGGCTTCGTAATCCGCCTCGAGCTTATCGAGCCCGCGCTGGCCGTCGCGGGGGTCGCAGCGCCCATTCAGGACGACCCTGTCGGGATAGGCCCGCTTGAACGCGGCGCACTGTTCAGTGGTGTTGAAGCCGTCGACGAAGAAGTCCTTGAGGTTGGTCGGCAACATGACGGCGACGTCGACGTAACCATCCTCGAACAGGTCCTTGGCCGCGTTCTCCACCCCGTAGAAACAGAAACGGTCGAAATCCCAACGCTGCTCGGGCGGGGTCATACCGACGTGCGACCCCCAAAAGCTCTCGATGAAGGTCAGGCCGTAGCGGTTGCGCCGGTTTTCCGGACGGGCGTCCCACAGGTGGATGTGGCCGTCGACGACGAAAACCTTGTCTCCTTGAGGCGTGACATACATGGCGTCCTCCCCGTCCGCGGCGCTCGCGAGCCTTTTTCGGCTTTCTTCCTTATTGTGTCCCCTTATGCCATACTGCCCTGATGTCCTACAACCTCAAAAATGAAGGGTGGACGGGAGAGTCTTATGCTGGACGAGGGGATGCAGTTCTTCGAGGCGCATGGTGCCCTGGTCAGGCCCGACGACCAGCATCGGTACAACACCGACTGGTCGCGGGACATTACCGGCCTACCGAAGGTCGTGGTACGCCCGAGGAGCACATCAGACGTGGCCGCGGTGGTGCGCCATTGCGCCGAGCGGGGCCTGCCCGTCGTCCCCCAGGGCGGCCATACCGGCCTGGTGGGCGGTGCGACGCCATCCGTCGGGGGCAGCGAGGTCGTCATCAGCCTCGAGCGGCTGAACCGCGTGCGGGAGATCGACGCGCCCAACTTCACCATGACGGTCGAGGCCGGATGCGTCCTCGATGAGGTGCATGCCGCCGCAGCCGCGGCGGCATGCTTGTTCCCCCTGCAGCTCGGTGCCCAGGGCAGTTGCCAGATCGGCGGCAACATCGCCACCAACGCCGGGGGCATCAACGTCGTACGCTACGGCATGATGCGGGACTTGGTGCTGGGGCTGGAAGTGGTTCTGCCGGACGGCCAAGTGTGGAACGGCCTCAGGAAGCTGCGCAAGAACAACGCGGGTTACGACCTCAAACAGCTGTTCCTCGGCTCGGAAGGCACGCTCGGGATCGTCACGGCCGCCTGCCTGAAGCTGTTCCCCAAGCCGACCCAGGTGGAAACCGCCTTCCTGGCCGTCGACTCGCCCGAAATCGCCGTGGAGCTGTTCGGGCGGGCGCGCCGCGACCTGAGCGACCTTTTGTCGGCCTTCGAGCTCCTGCCGCGCCGCGGCATCGAGCTGTCGCTCGCTGCCGTGCCCGGCCAGCGTGACCCGCTCGACGCACCCTGGCCCTTCTACGTGCTTCTGGAGGTGTGCGCGAGCGGCCTCGTCGACCTGAAAAACCTCGTCGAGCGCTTTCTGGAGAGCGTCATCGAGGAGGGCCTCTTGAGCGACGGCGCGCTGGCCGCGAGTTCGGCGCAGGCCGGTGCCTTCTGGCAGATCCGGGAGGGACTGATCGAGGCGCAGGCCCAGCAGGGCCGGCATCTTCGCACCGACGTGTCGATCCCGATCTCGATGATCGCCACGTTCCTCGACGCGACCCACGCGGCGCTGGCCGTCGCCGAGCCGGAAGCCCTGCCCCTCGCCTACGGCCACCTCGGCGACGGCAACATCCACTTCAACGTCCTGCCGCCGCCCGGCCTCGGCGAGGCCGAGAGGATCGCGCTGCTGTATCGCTGCGAATCCGTCATCTTCCGGCAGGTCGATGCGGCGAACGGGTCGATCAGCGCAGAGCACGGCATCGGCCGCAGCAAGCGCTGCGCCTTTCTGGAGCGCGCGTCGACGCTGGACATCGACCTCATGCGCCGGATCAAATCGGCGATCGACCCGCGGGGCATTATGAACCCGGGGCGCATCTTCGATTGAGCAGGTGGAGGGTTCCGCATTGAATCTCGACATGATCGATCGGACGCCGCACCTTCCCACACGCGTCGTGGAAGCCATTCGGCGCGAGATCGGCGAAGGACGGCTGAAGCCCGGCGACCGCCTCCCCGGCGAGCAGATGCTGGCCGAAACCTTCGGGGTCAGCCGCAACGTCGTGCGGGAGGCCATCGCGCGCCTGCGTTCCGACGGGGTCGTGCAGTCCCGCCAGGGCGTCGGTGCCTTCGTGATGCGCGACGCGCCCTCGCCGACCTTGCGCGTCGAGGAGGACGCATCGAGCAACCGCGCATCCTTCACGAACGTCTTCGAGCTGCGCGCCGTGCTCGAGGTGCGGGCGGCCGGGCTCGCGGCCAAGCGCGGCACCGCCGGCCACCGGGCCGCGATTTCGGCGGCGCTCGACAGGATGCGCGGCATCGAGAAATGGGCCGACAAGGGGGTCGACGCGGATCTGGAGTTCCATCGCGCCGTCGCGCTCGCGACGGGCAACGACTACATCGCCCGGGTCGTGGGGTTCGTATCCGAGCACATGCGCGAAAGCATCATGGCGACCCGCCGCCGGCCAAACATCAAGCTCGACGACATCGTCGACATCACGATCGCGGAGCATGTCGCGATCCACGACGCCATCATGGATGGGGCGCCGGCACGCGCCCGAGACGCCATGGAGCAGCACATCATCAACGCGGCGCACCGGGTCGGCATCACGATCCTGGCGGACGACTGACCCGCGGTCGACTTCAATCGACGGCGCGAACGGTCAGTCGACTTGGTGGCCGGTCTCCATGACGGCGGTGCGGATGCCGGATTCCTCGACGTCCATGCGTTGGACGCCGGGCTGTCAGTGTGGGCGGCCAAGCGCCAGGCCGCCGCGGCCGGTGCCTCCGAAGTCATCATGGCCGAGGACGGCTTCATCACGGAGGGCGGCTCCTCGACGGTTTTCATCATCACGGTGGACGGCCGGATCGTCATGCGGCCGCTGTCGAACGCCGTCCTGCCCGGCATCACACGCCTCGCCGTGATGCGGCTCGCCGCCGAGGAAGGGCTGACGCTCGACGAGCAAGCCATTTGTGTCGAGGACGCCTGCTAAGTGGATCGGGCCAGACTGGTAGCTATCCACGGCGCGCAGCAATGCCGGCAGGTCCAGCCGGCGCAGGCTCGCCGTTGTCACGTTCTCGATAATGTCGGTGAACAACGCGCGCTTCTCGTCCAAAATCTCCCGATTCGCTGCTCGATGCTGTCCGGCGTGAGATAGGCGAACACCTGCACGGGGCGGGTCTGCCCGATGCGTTGGGCACGGTCTTCGGCTTGGGCCTCGACCGGGGGGTTCCACCAACGATCGAAATGGAACACCACAGAGGCCGCCGTCAGGTTCAGCCCCACGCCGCCCGTGCGCAGCGACGCCACCAGCACGCGCCTGTCCGGGTCCGCGGCGAACAGCGCCACCGCGTCGCCGCGCGCGGCGGTCGACATGCGACCGGTCAGCAGCAGCGGGCCGAGCGGCGCGACGGCGCGGGTAATGCTCTCGGCGCCGAACGGCGCGGCGACGAACTGAGTGAACACCAGGGCCTTCTCGCCTGCAGCGGCCACGTCGTGCAATCGGCGCCGGAGGTCATCGAGCTTGGCCGAGACGCCGGTGCGCGGGCAGGCGTTGCAGATCTGCTTCAATCGCAGGATCAGTTCCAGCACGTGCGTCACCCGAAGCTCAGCGCCGAGTGAACGCAGCCACACCAGGCCCTCGCGATGGGCGATCTCATAGGCGACGCGCTGGGCAGGCAGCAGTTCCGGCGCGATCTCGAAGACGGTCTTGGGAGGAAGGTCGGGCAGCACGTCGGCGCGGCGGCGGCGCAGTTGCACCACCGACAAGGCCCGGCGCAGCCCGGCCACCATCCCGGCCGGGTCGCACAGCCCGGGGGCTACGAACTCGAGGATCGACACCGCATCGTCGGGCCGGTTCTCCAGCGGCGTGCCGGTCAGCGCCCAGGCACGGTGGCGCGGCAGTGCCTTGACGGTGGCGGCGATGGCGGTGTGGGCATTCTTGATCCGCTGCGCCTCATCGGCAACGACCACCTGCCATGATCGCCGGCGCGGGCCGTAGGGAGCGGGCAGCGCCATGTCACCCCGCAGCGCGTCGAAGCCGGTCAGGTAGACCTGTGCCGGCGCTCGCCAGCGTCGGCGACGCTCCTCGGGCGGCCCGATGCAGGTGGAAACAGTCAGTTCCGGCGCCCACTCGCGCAACTGCTGGCGCCATTGCAGCACCAGACCGGCCGGCACCACGATCAGCGCCGGTCCCGGCGCGCCATCTCGCAGCAGCACACGCAGGGCCCCGATCGCCTGGATCGTCTTCCCTAGTCCCATCTCGTCGGCCAGCAGCACGCCCGGCGCCGCCAGCAGGCGAGCGATCCCGGCCTTCTGATAGGGCGGGAGAGGCGCACGCCATGCCAGGCCCCAGATCAGCGGCGCGGGCGCGAGCGGGGCGACGTGCATCGGCGGCTAGGCCTCCTCCTCGTCCGATGCCGATGGCTCCGACACGGCGGTACTCTCGCTGTAGTCGCTAGCAATATTGCTGGAGATCAGCGACACCTCGCTGCCGTCCAACCGGCGAAGGTCCCACTGCGTGATCCAGCCCTTGATGTACTGGCGAATCGTGCGCGAGCTGGTGCGTTCGCCCAGCAGTAGTGGCGGCGCGGGCCAGCCATAGGCAGTGCTGTAGAGGCGCAGAACCTTGTCGTGGCAGGCGGCCAGGTCGTCCGGCGTAGGCGGCAGCAGCCGGTGCATCGTCACGGTGCGCTCGATATGGCGGATGCCGGCCAGCGCCAGCGTGGCCTCGTCGGCGCGTCCCTTCAGTACCAGTCGTTCCGGCAGCTTCTCGCTGTCCAGTCGGGCATTGATGACGGCGGTGGCGAAGTCGTCGGTGATGGCGTAGACGACGACGATGCCAGGAACGCGCCGCGCGCCCTCCAAGCCGAGCCACTCGCCGAGACGCGCATAGGACAGGGCACGCTGCAGTGGCGTGTAGCGGCCGATCAGCTCGACTTCGTCGAACAGGATGCACCAGCCGGCGTAGCCTGCCGCACGGAACAGAAGCGGCGCGAAGCGGGTGAGCTGCTCCGTCATGCTGGCGGCGGCGAGCGACTTCAGCGCGAACATTTTCCCGGCACCGGCCGCGCTCAGCGCCTGCCGGATGGCAGGAGTGCTGACCTTCGCGCCGCCCCACAGGCGCGCGATGCGGCGAAGCATCTCCGCCGTGGTGGAGGCACGGCGCAACAGGAACAGGCAGGCGGCGAAGATCGGCGCGAAGCCGGCCTCGGGCGTGCTCACGGCGGCCTCCAGCGCGTCCAGCACCGCGGGTCTCTGGCGCAGGGTGGCGACGCAGGCCGTGGTCGGGTCGTCCGATCGGTCGGGAAGCGCCGCGTCGCGCAGGGCGGCGGCGAGCACGTGACCTGGGTGTGACAGCGGGGTTTCCTTGCTGACAACGACGCGGCTGACCACGAACCCCTGCTGACGGGCCACCTCGGCCAGATAGCCGAGCAGGTGCGACTTGCCGGTTCCGAAGCCGCCCGCCAGTCCGATCCCGGCCGATGCTGGCCCACCCTCGGCCCAGGCCGCCGCCAATGCGGTCTCGAAGGCGTGCTCGATGCGGGTCTGCTCGGTGCCGAGCTGGCGAATGGCGGCCCGGTTGGGCACGCCGGCCCGCAGCGCCTCGATGGCTGTACGGGTTTCCACCGTCACGGAGAGAGCCACAGCAA
>JAABUT010001081.1_pt1 | contig 34018 bp, 32 predicted proteins | sample 5559281 | NCBI WGS metagenome assembly JAABUT01 (sample SAMN10711880, study PRJNA513359) | rock metagenome | isolation source: Antarctica rocks | place: Antarctica: Victoria Land, Ricker Hills nord | collected 2016-01-04 | reverse complement strand
AGGGAGAAATCTTCTTTCAATCAGCAATGCTTCTTTTATCGCCTTAAATCCTGTTCTTATTTGAAGAAGATCCCTCCTATCGTCGGGATGACAAGGCGACGAATTTGCAAGTTGCTGATTGCTGAAAGCTGACCGCTGAAAGCTAAAAACCCCTAAACTATTATCCCTGCCGCTACCGTATTTTTCGTCTGTTCGTTAATTAAAATAAAAGACCCGTTTGCCTGATTTTGTTCATACGAATCGAAGAAAAGCGGCTGTGCGGTTTTGATTTTTACGCGTGCAATATCGTTCAGTTTGATGGTTTTCGTCTCCGTATCTTTATTCAAAGTGCTGGTATGGACGATGTAATCCACTTCACGCACAATCGCTTTGATTAGATTATGACTATGTTCGATCATATATTTTCCACCCGGAACCAAAGGCTGCGTGTCCATCCAGCAAATATCCGCCGTAATTTCTTTATCGATCTGTGGCTGGTTTGCTGTTTTTACCAGCATATTTCCTCGGGTCACGTCCACATCATCTTCCAAAAGCAGCGTTACCGACGAATTGGTTTCCGCAGTTTCCAAGTCACCATCAAACGTAACCACTTGTTTAACTTTTGATTTTTGCTGAGAAGGCAATATCATAACTTCCTCACCTACAGTAAATTCACCACTGATTACCCTTCCGGCATAACCGCGATAATCATGAAATTCTTCCGAATGTGGCCGGATTACATATTGTACCGGAAAACGCGCGTCAGTTTTGTTTACACTGCTACTTACATCTACATTTTCTAAATAATGCAGCAGTGATTTTCCTTGATACCAATCCATATTTGTGGATTCGTTTACCACATTATCACCTTTTAAAGAAGAAATCGGGATGAAAGTGATGTGCTGCTTAAAGTGCGGAAAGCCTTCTGTAAATTGCAGGAATGCTGTTTTTATCGCATTAAATTTGTCTTCCTGAAAATCCACCAAATCCATTTTATTTACTGCCACAACAATTTCCGGAATCTGCAATAAATTAGCGATGAAAAAGTGACGTTGTGTTTGCTCGATCACACCTTTTCGCGCATCAATCAAAATAATTGAAAGCTGCGAATTGGATGCGCCGGTAACCATATTTCGCGTATATTCTACGTGTCCGGGTGTATCAGCAATGATAAATTTGCGGTTTGCCGTAGCAAAATAAATATGCGCCACATCAATCGTGATGCCTTGCTCGCGTTCGGCACTTAAACCATCGGTAAGCAGCGACAAATCCAGATAATCAAAGCCTTTGCGTTTGCTGGCGGCTTCAACGGCTTCCAATTGATCTTCTGTAAGCGAGCCGGTATCATAAAGCAACCTGCCAATGAGTGTGCTTTTGCCATCATCTACACTGCCGGCCGTCGAAAATTTTAATAGTTCCATGCTAATTTTATGCTGATAAAAACAGTATCAAAAATTTCGATGCTGTTTTTATCAATGTTTTTTTGTTGAGAAGATCATCCCCCTAACCCCCTTCGAAGGGGGAAGTATGGCGGCTACCTTTTTGGTTTCTACCTTTCTACTTTTCACCTTTCCGCCCTTTGCCTTCCTAAAAATATCCCGCCAATTTCCTTTTCTCCATTGCAGCTTCCGAGCGTTTGTCGTCCATCCTTGCACCGCGTTCGGAGATTCTGGAAGATTTTATTTCTTCGATAATATCGTCCAACGTTCCGGCTGTGGAGGAAACGGCTGCAGTACAAGTCATATCGCCAACGGTACGAAAACGTACATCTTCCGTAAAAACCTCCTCACCGTCCATGTTGAGGTGTTCGGAAAAAGGAAAAATCTGACCGTCTCTAACCAAAACTTCTCTTGGATGTGTAAAATAGATGCTCGGCAACTCTAATTTTTCTTGTTTGATGTAGTTCCAAACGTCCAGTTCCGTCCAGTTGCTGATCGGGAAACAGCGCACATTTTCGCCATAATTGATCATCCCGTTCAAATGTCCCCAAAGTTCCGGCCGCTGGCGTTTCGGTTCCCAGGAACCAAATTCATCACGAACGGAGAAAATACGCTCTTTAGCGCGGGCTTTTTCTTCGTCGCGCCGCGCACCGCCGATACAGGCATCAAACTTAAATTCTTCAATCGCGTCGAGCAAAGTCACCGTTTGCAAGCTGTTTCTGCTGGCATATTTTCCGGTTTCCTCGGTTGCCTTTTTTTGGTCGATGCTGTCCTGCACATAACGTACAATCAGTTGCGCGCCAACTTTTTCAACCAGATGATCGCGAAAGGAAATTGTTTCCGGGAAATTATGGCTGGTATCAATATGCACCAAAGGAAAGGGAAATTTGGCTGGATAAAAAGCTTTTCGCGCCAGATGGACCAGCGTGATTGAGTCTTTTCCACCCGAAAACAGCAAAGCCGGCCGCTCAAATTGCGCGGCCACTTCCCGCATGATATAAATGGATTCTTCTTCCAGTTCTTTTAAGTGGTTAGATATATTCATTTTATTGCTAATCAATATGTTGTGTCAATTCAGGATCGGTAATATCGGCTAAAACTTTGGTTTCGTGCAGTCCGCATTCTTTTTTAGAATCTTCCCACCACCATCTTCCGGCGCGCGCATCTTCGCCAAACTGAACCGCACGTGTACAAGGCGCGCAGCCGATACTTAAAAAACCCTGATCGTGTAATTTGTTGTAAGGTGTGTTATTTTGGTGGATAAAATCAGCCACGTCTGCATCGCTCCAATGCAGCAACGGATTAAATTTGATCAATTGAAAAGCTTCGTCCCACTCAAATAGTTTAAAGTTTTGCCGATTAATGGATTGCGCCGCACGAACGCCGGTAACCCAAATACCTATTCCTTGCAATGCTCTTTTTAGAGGCTCGATTTTGCGGATGCGGCAGCATTCTTTGCGGTTATCCACCGATAGATACATGCTGTTGATACCGCGTTCGTTTACAAAATCCTGGATTTCCTGCGCATCCGGATAAAATGGATCGATGTTGAGATCGAACACGTTTGCGGTAGATTGCCAAACTTCGTAAGTTTCGTTAAACATGCGGCCCGTATCTAAAGTAAATACTTTCATCGGAATTTTATTTTTGCCGATCACATGCGTAATTACCTGGTCTTCCATCCCGAAAGAAGTTGAAAAAGCAACCTTACCAGGGAAACGCGAAGCGACAAGTTGCAATGCTTCTTTTAGCGGCATATTTTCGAGTTCGGCCTCCAGTTGTGTTATTTGGTTTTCAATTGCAGTCATTTAATCTATCGGCTTTATGGAGTTTTCTTTTTGATGGATGTTCATTTGATTCGATGCTTCTTTTATCAGCAAAAATTAAGAATAAAAGTTTGATAATCAAATCCGCTTTTGGCAGCTTGTAAATAATAGATAACGTTAAATGTATTTCTTTTCATGTCAATTTATAGTTCTCCTTGCGGAGCAGGATTTGGCACCTTGCTTAACTAAACTGCGGGTTGCCAGAGGGTTGCAGAGCCTGATCTCTCGCCTCTTCTGTATAAACCAAACTTTTTAGAGTGTGGAATGCTGCAAATATAGCAGTTTTGGGTTTTGTTGCAAGAAGGAAGTTGTGAGGGGAAAGTAAAAATTACTTCTGAAAGTATGGTTCAAAAAAAGTTAGATCAACTTCATAAATTATTTTTGGCTTAACGCCTAATTGCACTTTCTCAAACATTCGTACAATTTTTTCACCGTCAACCAATTCAACTTTTGGCGCGCCTTCTCTGTTTGCTTCTTTAATCGCATCTTGAGAAAAAGTACCTGTTGTAATTATGATTCCCTTTTCTGCCCTTCCAAGCATAGCGTTTCTAAAATCACCAACCTGTGCTCTTGAAACTGTTCCTTTATAACGTTTGCATTGAAAAAGAACTTTGAAAGAAACAAAAGGATTAATTTCTAAAGTTCCAAAACCATCTATCCCTCCGTCATGTGATCGGCCTGTTACTTCAACGTTTTCAAAGCCAGATTCTCTTAAAAGCAATGCACAAATTTGTTCAAAACCCTTACTTGTTACACGTTGTAAAACTTCCAACAATTCTGGTGTATTTTCAGCTTCAAATTTTTCTGGTTCTTGTTCAGATTGAAGTTCTATAATTTCTTCGTCTGGTTTTTTTGAATTTCTTGCTTCCTGGTAAAACTTAATCCATTTTGAAGTAATTCTCCTAGCATCTTCGTCTGAAAGCTTTGCTTTCCAACCATCTTTTGTTAACGCCCAAGTTCCGCGAGAAGAAGAATCCAAATAATTTTCCCAAACTAAATACTGCCTTGCCCAGCAAACCTGGTTATGAAATTTCCCTTCACCCGTCTTTGTTGTTTCATTTAAAATTTGATCACTTAGCTTAAACTTTTCAGCGATTTTTGCAGAAACTTCCCTTGGTTTTCCAGATCCGCCTAAATCTTTTAAAGCATCTAATGTGGGTTGAAACCATTTTAAAAATTCAGATTGCTTTTTAGGTTCCACTGCTTGTTTCATTCTATGAACCATTAACTAAACATCATTTTCCCGCTTCCCCATCTCCCCCAAAATCGCGCGTTCCAGTTCATTAGCCTGCAGTGAACCTATAATATAAATCAAACCATCACGATCGGTTAAATGTACCGCGCAGTTTCCGCCGGTGTAAAAACGGATGGTTCCTTTTTTATGGAGATTATAAACCGGATTGTTTAAAAAGTAACGGCTGTAAGGTTTCTGTTCCACATGCGTAATACTGTTCAGGTCGATCTTAACCAGTTGCGTGGTCCACAAACCGTCAATCAGCAAACTTTTGTTCATCACCCGGATGCGGAAATGCAGCATAAAACCCATCGCAATGGAAATCACCAAAATACCAAAACCTACAATCAGCAGCAAATCGCCTTTGCGCTCCCGCTCTACCGTAAAAAAATAAATGGCAAAACAAAGGATCGATAAAGCCAGCCGAATGGTGATCGGGATAAATTCGCGGCCCAAGTATTGCTTTTCTGTAAAAGCCGGTTTTGTACTCATAGATTAGTGTTGAATAACTCGAAGATAACAACTTTTTTGGTGCCGGAACCGACTTTGTAGCGTTCATCCAGCCGCAAACCTGCTATCCAGATGATTTCCTGATTACCGTTTACCAGTACCGGAATTCGGGGTTTCTGGTTCAGCGGCACTTTTTGCTGCACAAAAAAATCACTTAGTTTTTGTTTGTGGTCCATGCCCAGCGGATAAAAATAATCGCCGGTTTGCCAGTTTCGGACCGTGAGCGGAAACATCAGCTTTTCGGCATCTGCGGAAGTAGCCAGCGGATTATTTTTCACGATCAGCGGGCTTTCATCATGTAAAAGTTTCAACTTAAAACCTTGAAAACTGACTTCATGTTGATCTTCGCTAATCAGCAATGCTTCTTTTATCGGTGTTTTTTGGGGCTGAACAATGATTTCCTGCCGATCCAAAATGATTTGGTGCGAAGGCGATTCAAAGATTTTGCCGGAATGTTTTTCCAGTGAAAGCAGCAAATCTTTAACAACCTGTTCGCTGAAATTAAATTCGCGCAGCAAGCCAAAAAGCAATAATTGCTGCGGATGAAGATTTCTGATATCCGGGATTTTGATCCGCGTTTCCGATTTTAGGTCGATAAAAACAGTATCGCGCAAAAGTTTCAAATTATGTTCCAGCAATTGCTCCAGCTGCCGGAAACGTTCCAGGTTTTGCTCAAAAGTTTTTTCGAGTTTTGGGTTGATTTCTTTCAGCTTCGGCACTACTTCCAGGCGGATTTTATTACGCGCATATTTGGTAGAATTGTTGGAGCTGTCTTCCACAAAATCCAGTTTTTCTTCAGCACAAACCTGATCTATATTTTCCCTCGATAAAAACAGCATAGGCCTAACCAACCTCCCATTTTTCGGCAAAATTCCGTGCATTCCGGCAATTCCGGTTCCGCGCGTTAAGTTCAGCAATACGGTTTCTATGGCATCATTTTGGTGATGCGCGGTTGCAATCACGTCGAAATTTTGTTCCGCACAAATCTTTTCAAACCAGTTATAACGTAATTCACGGGCGGCCATTTGGATCGAAATATGGTTTTCGGCAGCAAAATCCGCCGTGTTAAATTCTGTTAAAAAAAACGGAACCTGCAAAGTTCGGGCTAAATTTGCGGTAAAATCCTGGTCGCGTTGGGCTTCTGCCCCGCGCAGCCGAAAATTGCAATGCGCCAAAGCAAAATTATAGCCCGAACTTTTAAGCAGATGTGCCAGTAAAACAGAATCTTTGCCACCGCTGACAGCTGCCAATACCATTTTTTGTGCGGTAAAAAGAGCATGGCGCGCTATAAATTCCTGAAATTGTTGAACGGGCAGCATCGGGCTAAAATAAATGATTTAATTACCTAACCAAAAAATTTAATTTTGTACGTGCATAGATTTTGGATTACGCTTTGTTTTTTGCTGATGACGGTTTGGGTTTCGGCACAAAAAAAACCGACTAAAGTGCTGCTGATCAACTCATCCCGCGCTATCTACACGAAGGTGAATGGTGTGGATGCGTTGAAAGTTTACAACGGTACTTTTCAGCATGACAACGCCACTTTACAATCCGACAGCGCATATTTTTATCAGGTAAAAAACGCGTTTGATGCTTTCGGGCACGTGATCATCCATCAGGCGGATACATTGAATGTGTATTCGGATTTGCTGAATTATAACGGAAATACGCATATTGCTATCCTGACCAACAATGTACGTTTGGTTGATAAGGATGCCGTTTTAACTACCAATCACCTCAATTACAATACTTTAACGCGTTACGGAACTTATACAGAGGGCGGAAAACTTACCCAAAACGAAAATGATCTGGTGAGCCGCAACGGTTATTATTTTGCGGTTTCGCGTGATGCATATTTTCGTTACAACGTGGTTTTGACTGGCAAAGATGCCATCGTGAAATCGGATACGATGCGGTATAATTCCAATTCCAAGATCGCTTATTTTTACGGGCCGACGCATATTTACCAAAAAACCGATACACTTTATACCGAAAACGGCACATATAATACGATTACGCGGCAGGCTTTGGGTACCAAAAATAACCGCTATCAGCAGGGGTCAAAAACGATGGTGGGCGATACATTGTTTTTTGATGACATCGCTGGTTTGGGCCGCGCAAATGGCCATATTATTTTTGTGGACCGGGAGCAACGGACAACTTTGTATGGCGATCTGGCAAATTATTACAAAAGCCAGGACCGCGTGGTGGCTACCAAAAATGCTTATGTAGTTTTGGTGACCGAGCAGCGCGATTCTGTAAACAAAGATTCATTGAAACATCCGGAAAAATATGTAGTTAAAAAGAAATCAGCTGCAACAACTGCACCTGCATCTGCCAAAAAAAGTACGGTAAAAACAGCATCGCCTGCAAAACCTTCAGCCCAAAAAATAGCTGCGGAGAAACCTGCCGCGCCGTTGCGAAGAGATACAATGATTCTTCGGCGGGATTCTACTTATTTGTCTGGCGATACTTTGGATACTTACATCACGACATTTAAAGCGCACAAAATCAGGCAGGAACAATTACGATTGGCGGGTTTGGTGGATAGTTCCCTCCGCGGAAAACCTCGCCCAAAACCAAAAGTGAAAGGTAAAAACGATCTGGAAGCGCAGCAAGTAGATTTGCGTAACTTTCATGATACCAGCTATTTACACCGGGAATTCTTTGGAAAAATAATTTTGCCCAAGCCCCAAAAAAAACGTGTGGTGGATACTTTGGCACTGAAAGCATTAAAAAAAGCACAGCAGGATTCTATCCGAAAGGCGTTGGAAAATGACCCGGTTTATGCTTCACGAAAAGTGGTTTTGAGCGATACTTCCCGCATCCGGGTGATCAATGCCTGGCCTCATGCCAAAATTTTTAAGTCGGATTTGCAGGCCGTGGCTGATTCCATTACCTTCAGCAACAGTGATTCGCTGGTGCGCTGTTATGGAAAACCAATTATCTGGACGCAAGGTTCGCAGCTGACGGCCGATACGATTTTCTTGCAGATGAAAAACCGGAAACTGGACAATATGGATTTGATCCGGCATTCTTTTGTGGTGAACACACAAGGCGATTCGACGAATTTTAATCAGGTTTCGGGCAAAAAAATCCGTGGTATTTTCAGCAATAATAAATTGAGCACGCTTTATGTGGACGGCAATGCGGAGAGCTTGTATTTTGATTATGAGAAAGATAAAGCCACCAAAATGAACCATTCGCTGAGTAGCCGAATTCGCATCCAACTCAAGGAAAACAAGCCCAGCCGGATCATTTTTTTGAGTAAAGTGGATGCGCAACTTTATCCGGCAGCAGGTTTGAAAGATGACCAAAAGATTTTGAAAGGTTTTATCTGGAAGCCAAAAGACAGGCCGGTTTCTAAAGAAGCGATCATCAGCGGGCAAAAAATTATACCGGTAAAAACAGTATCTCCGCAGAAACCAAAATTGGTAACGCCAGTTGTAAAAGAGAAAAATGATTTGGCCGAACAAACGGTAACGCCCTGATTATCAATTCTAATTTTAAGGTGATAAAAGAAGCATTCTAATTTCAGCATGAATTTAACAGCAGTCAGGGCATTAAAATACCGCAATTTCAGGCTGTATTTTTCCGGTCAGGCCATCTCCCTGATTGGCACCTGGATGCAGCGGATGGCCGTGAGCTGGCTGGTTTTCAAAATGACGCATTCTGAATTTATGCTTGGGCTGGTGGTGTTTGCCGGGCAAATCCCGATTATGCTTTTATCACCTTATGGCGGCGCGCTTATAGACAGGCACAGTCGCTATAAAGTATTGCTATACACGCAGATAGCATCTATGATCCAGGCTGGCTTACTGGCTGGCGTGGTACTTTCCGGCCATTATAACATCACAGTGATTATCGTTTTGAGCGTGGTTTTAGGGATTATCAACGCATTTGATACACCGGCGCGGCAATCACTGATGATTTTGCTGATTGACGATAAAAAAGATCTGCCAAACGCCATTGCGCTCAACTCGTCTATGGTTACGCTGGCAAGGTTGCTTGGGCCGGTTGCAGCAGGTTTTATTTTGAGCAGTTTTGGCGAAGGCATCTGTTTTACAGTCAATTTTTTAAGTTTTATTGCCGTGATTGCTTCTTTACTGCTGATGAAAATTCCGGCGCAAACCAGACAAATCATCAAGCAGGATATTTGGCAGGGTTTGCGCGAAGGCTATAGTTATTTGCAGCAGCAGCCGGGTTTGCGCTCGGTTATTTTGCTGATGGCCTGTACCAGTTTTTTCGTGATGCCGTATTCAACCCTGTTGCCTGTTTTTGCCACAGATATTTTCCACGGAAACGTGACCACTTTTAGCTGGCTAAACGCAGTATCGGGTTTGGGTGCTTTGGGCGGAGCAATTTACATGGCAACTTTAAAGCCAGGCAAAAGCTTACTGAAAGTGATTGCATATTGCAGTGCACAATTTGCAGTCAGTTTGGTATTTTTTGCACTGACAAGCAATTTCCCACTTGCTTTGTGCTTTATTATGGCTGCCGAATTTGGGATGCTTTCGCAAATTGCAGCTTCAAATACTTACATCCAAACACATGTGGATGAAAATATGCGCGGCCGTGTAATCAGTTATTATGTAATGGCTTTTCAGGGAATGGTTCCGATTGGCAGCTTGCTGATCGGTTTTTTGGCGCATTATTTTGGTGCTTCTATAATTGTCAGTGCAGAAGGTGTTGCCGGTGCTATTTCGGTAATCTGTTTTATTCCTTATCTCAAAAAAGCCGGAACTGCTACACGGCGCAAGCTTCGCGAAAAATTGCTTACGTCCAGTAAAGGATTGAAGCCTGCGGAAAACGCGTAGCAATTTGCTGTTCAAAAAAGCTTTTCAACTGCTTCATTACGTCTTTGGTGTAAACGTATTTTGTGCCGCCAAATTTATTGGTTTTAGTGGCACGGGAAGCTTCGTCCATTTCCAGACTGGTATTCGGATACCATTCCATCAAAACATCTTTAGAACCAGGCGTAAACCGGTGGCTGATCAATTCAAAAGTCAGATCGCAATTGAAATCCAAACTTGCTGAAAGCTGCTCGAACAAAGCCGTGTAATGCTGTTCCCAATCCGGTATCGGCATAATCGGTGCCAGCACAATCCCGATCGGATAGTTGCCCCCGCCCTGCTCTTTTGGTTGAGCCAATTTGCGCAAAGCTTTGATTCTGACCGGCACAGAAGCCGTGCCACCTTCCAAACGTTTAGCTACGGGTTCAGCATTTAAACTGATGCGGAAACGCGTGTGGCCATTGTGCGGAACATTTAATAACGGCTGGATCGCATCAAACTTAGTTACAAAACGTAAAAAACTATTTTTTCTTTCGCCAAAAAACTTAATTGTTTTTTCCAATCCGCCGGTCAAATGTTCTAAACTTAAAGGATCGGTATAACAACTCGCTTCAAAGGTTGTGGGCTGATTCAAACGTTCAAACTGGTGCAAACTATCTAAAATGGAAGGCAGATTGGCAAAAACGCGAATGGCAGGCGGGCCGGATAAGCTGCCGGCCAGATAACAATATTGGCAATGTGCCGGGCAACCCTCGGCCAGGTGAAATTGCCAATCAGCAGAAGGTGGGATTGGCCTTAAATTGAACGCACTTGGCGGTGCATTTACGATGGCTAAAGTATTTTTGGCAATTTTATAGGTCTCTCGTTCCGTAGCACCACGCAAACCTGTGATACGGTTATTTTTCATGATCTCTACGGATAAACCTTGGCTGCTGATCCGCTCATACAACTCCTGTCCGTAAGGCTCTTTCAAGGCATCCGGTGTAATGACAACGCGTTTCGGCATCCACAATTTGTACGGTTTGTAATCACTTTCCGGTAATATTACTTCTTTTATACCCTCAAAAATCCCGGTTATTTCCATGATTAAAAGTACAAAGAACTACTGGTTTCATTACCCAAAAAAGCTAAGATGACGTTGGTTCAACACATTAAAATTCCACTTAAAAATAATTGAAAGCACCAATTTTTATAGGATAAAAGAAGCACCTTGCAAAGCGATCAGATCTTCTACCGCACCAATTGTCGGGTCATTTACGGTAGAGCTTGCTACAATTTTTTTGCGCAGATAATACGTGCCGTAACTTGAGACGATAGCAACCGTTCCGCCCAAAATTGCACCACCGATAGCACTGCCGTTCCTGGATTTGTAGATTGCAGCACCGGCAAGGGCACCACTTACTGCGCGGCCAATCAAACCGGCTGTTACAATCCGCGGAGGTGTACTTGGTGCTTTATCGCCTGCCATTTCTGCAAGGGTTAGTACTTTCAGGCCAATAGCAACATATTTTTTCTGCAAAAACCCGAATGGAAAACCATATAATAATGGCAGCGGTGCTTTGGATAAATATCCGCTTAAAGCAGAAAGTGGTGCCATTGTGCGCATACCGGCTATGATAGCTAAGCCGGTAGTTGGCCAAAAACGGTTTAGTGGTTTGGTTAACATTGTATGGTTTGGTTTTGGTTTAGTTTAAAAAGATTTTAGTGTACTATAACGTGATTAACAATATTTTCAAGCTCTTCCAAATCAAAAGGCTTGGCCAGAAAAGAATCAGCACCAGCCTGTTGCGCCAATGTTTTAATATCATTATTTGCAGAAAAATAGATCACCGGAATATGCTTTAAGGTTGGCCGCTGTTTGATTGCCTGCGTGGCTACAATACCGCCCGAATCCGGGATCCAGTTATCCATCAAAATTACTTCCGGCATAATGCTTTCTACTTTTTCTATAACATTATTGCAGTTTGAAAACGTGCTGACTTCCCAGCCTTGTTCTTCCAAAATATAAGTACAGATAGCCAAAATATCTTCATCATCATCAAAAATCAGGACTTTTTTTGTCATGTTATTATTTGTCATTTTATCAGCATTAAAAAATTTGGTTAACAAATTTTTGATGCTGATATGTTTACTGTTCAGATCCGGCGTCTTTCTATTTGTATTAACCTACGTAAATTCAATTTTTTGCTACCAAGAAATTTGAAATTGTTAGTTTTTGAACAGCTTATTTTTAAAAATGTTTAGCTGCCGGTTGTAGAATTTAAATAGAAAGATAAGCGGCCTGATGCTTCTTTTATCGGATAAAATTTCGTATCGGCTTGGGTTTTTCCAATCCCCAAGTATTATTTATCTTTGCAAATTGTAGAAGCATTTACCTGATTTTACTGTGCCCCTGTTGCTTCTTTCACAACAAAATTTAACCCGAAACTGCATGCCAAACCGTAGGCAGCAGGAATTATATATGGATTATCCCGAAATTGAAAAACGAAAAACCTTCGCTATTATTAGTCACCCCGATGCCGGTAAAACAACTTTAACCGAAAAATTTTTGCTTTTCGGAGGTGCGATCAACACGGCAGGAACCATCAAACGGAACAAAGCCAGCCAAAGCAATACTTCGGATTTTATGGAGATTGAAAAGCAGCGTGGCATTTCCGTAGCTACTTCGGTAATGGGTTTTGAATACAAAAACAAGCGTATCAACATCCTGGATACGCCCGGCCACAAGGATTTTGCGGAAGATACTTACCGCACACTTTCGGCTGTCGACAGTGTAATTTTGGTGGTGGATAGCGTAAAAGGTGTGGAAGAGCAAACCGAAAAGCTGATGGGCGTTTGCCGGATGCGGAACACACCGGTGATTATTTTCATCAATAAAATGGACCGCGAAGGCAAGGATCCTTTTGATTTGCTGGACGAAATCGAGAAAAAATTAAGCCTGAGTTTGTGCCCGCTTTCCTGGCCGATTGGTCAGGGTTATACGTTTAAAGGCGTTTACAACATTTTTAACAAGCAGCTTAATTTGTTTAAGCCCGATAAATCCAAAGTTACAGAACCGGTAATTAAGGCTGAAAATCTGGATGATGAAATGTTGACCGAATTCCTTCAACCCAAAGAAATAAGCGGATTGAAGGATGATTTAGAATTGATCAACGGCGTTTACGGCAAATTAGATGAAGAATTATATTTAGATGGCTTGCTTGCACCTGTATTTTTCGGAAGTGCGATCAACAATTTTGGTATTCGGGAATTGCTGGACACCTTCATCAACATTGCACCAAGTCCGAAAAGCCGCGAAGCCATAGAACGCGAAGTTTTGGCAACCGAAAAACCATTTACCGGTTTTGTGTTTAAAATCCACGCCAACTTGGACCCAAACCACCGCGACCGGATTGCTTTTTTAAGGATTTGCTCCGGGAAGTTTGAGCGGAACAAATTTTATTATCATACGCGTCTAGGCAAAAAACTCAAGTTCTCTAACCCGATGGATTTTATGGCCAACGAAAAAAGCCTGGTAGAAGAAGCATGGCCGGGCGATGTGGTTGGTTTGTATGATAGCGGAAACTTTAAAATTGGCGACACTTTAACAGAAGGCGAAATGCTGCAATTTAAAGGTATCCCAAGTTTTTCCCCGGAGATTTTTAAGGAAGTAGAAAATGCCGATCCAATGAAAACCAAGCAGTTGGAAAAAGGAATCCAGCAATTAACGGAAGAAGGTGTGGCACAGTTGTTTACGCAGCAGCCTGGCAACCGCAAAATTGTAGGAACGGTTGGCGAGTTACAATTTGAAGTAATCAGTTTTCGTTTAGAGCACGAATATGGTGCGAAATGTCATTTCCGTCCCCTTACTTTCCGCCGTTCCAGTTGGTTAACTTCTACTGATAAAAAGAAAATGGAAGAGATTATGTACCGCAAACAACACCAGATCGGCATGGACAAAGACGGCAACACGGTTTTTCTGGCGGATAACGATTACATGATCAATCTGGCCAAACGCGATTTTCCGGAAATTGAGTTTCATACTACTTCGGAGTTTAATAGGAATTAGGTGGTAAAAGAAGTATAGGGTGGTTTGTGTGTTAGCTGGATTAAAAATCCTTAGTTCAAAGGATGGGATTGCAAATTACGACTAGTAGAAAAAGCCTCCCGATTTTTTCGGGAGCTTTTTTTATGTTAGTAAAAGAAGTAACTTTCTCCCTTTAACAGAGGTAAAACAATAATTTAAAAGAGACGTTTTTTTATTTATATATTACCTTTTTATTATCTGCTTTTTGTTATATTATTTTTTAAAATTTTGGTAAGTTTAAAAATTAGATACATTTGAAATGATTACAGACAAGTAACAAAAACAATTCAATAAAGACACCCTGATTCCTTTTAAACACAGTTTTTTAAAACAGGTCACAACGCAAAAAAGGATAACACTATGAGCATAGTTCAAACAATAAAAACATTTCTAGAAAATCCGCTAGTAGTTAGTAATAAAAATATTGAAAATTTAAGCGATGCAACCTTGTTGTTATTAGATACGTTAGAAAAATTTGGTAAGGAAAATGACTTATCATCGATTGAAGTAGATGAATTAAAAGATTTGATTCTTAAATCGTTCCTAAAGAAAAAAGCGATGTATTTAATGGAAGAAAAGTTAGACAGTTTTTCACAATACTTGGGTGATTCGTGCAACTTTGCTTTACAGAATACTAAGAAAATGGATGACGATGACTATAAGGAAGTAGCTTATATAAAACACACGAAACGCCTTTTAACGAATGAACACTACTGACGATAATTTAAAACCTGACGAACAAGAAAACTTAAACGTTCCAAAAATAAACTTGGGAGAACCCGTTTTACCTCAACAAAAAGTCGACAAGTTGTTAGAGCAACTTGAAATATTTTCCGTAAAAGGAGGAAGAAGGGGAAATAATGGGTTTGACATGTCAAAGTTTAATGAAAATCAGGTTGATAAGCTTTTAGGCCTGTTAGGAGATAATGAAAAAAATGCATTTGACTACCATAGCAAAAGACTTGATACAGCGAAGACGATAAAATTAAAAGAGATAGATGCGTCAATTGTAGATCAAAAAACAAATCGCATAATTATGGTATTGGCAGCAGTACTTGTTGTAGTCCTTACTTTAGTTGTGTTACTTGTCAAATCTGAATTCTTTATTTCATGGCTTACATTTTTGACGGGATTGATAGGAGGATTTGGTTTAGGTAAGGCTCAGGCTGCGAAAAAAACTGAAAGTGATCAAAAATCTTTGGACTCGCAATCATCCAACGACGAATAAAATTTAAGGTATTACTTCTTTTACCTCCTGCTGGTCCGGGTTTGTAACCCGGACTTTTGAACTTCGGTTTTATAATCCGGCTAATATGGAAGCAACAATGCTTCTTTTACCACACAAAAAATCAGGCGATTTCTCATTGTCTGATTTTGTTGGAGCGATTTAACTTCAACCGAAAACTTAAAATGGAAAAATATCTATTTAGCTGCGTGCTCGCCTTTTTTCCCCAAATCCACAATATTGCCAGGCTGAAACAAAATGGTTTTAATGATTTCCCGCCAAAATTGATTAGTTTACCCAAACGCGATTTCCCGGAAATTGAATTTCATACCACTTCAAAATTCAACAGAAATTAGGCGATAAAAACAGCATGCTTCTTTTATCAACCAAAACCTGGCTGCTTTTAATGTAGTCGGATTTTTTTTGAAATTATAGTTTGTAATTGCTGTCCCATAAAATTACTTTTATCGAAAAAAATTTAGTCACATCAATAATAAAACTCAAATTCATTCGTCTGTCTCAATAAAACTTAAAGCAGTCAAATTCGGATTTATGCGGCAGATTACCTATATAAGCGTAAAAACAACCTGATTACGGTAATTTACGTATACAAATATTCATCAGCAGAAAACCAAGAAAAAACATGAATAAAAATTTTTTTAAAAAATCAGTTTTACTTTCTGTTGCCCTTTCTGTTACAATTATTGGTTCTGATCCAAAATCTTTTCTGTTCAGTTTTCAGCAGGAAAGCCTGTTTACGCCGCTTAAAAGCAGCAAAACTTTATCGCCTTCAGCTGTTTTATATTCAGCTTATCTCAGCAATATTTACGAAACGGCTGATCTTTATGCAGCTGGTTTAAACCTGGATGTTTTTGCCAAAGCGGCTACCGGTTATCTCAACCTCAAAAAATTTAAAAATTTAAACCCCGATAATTCCATCCTGACCATTGTGGATTTTAACAAATCGAGCTGCAGCAAACGCATGTGGATCATTGATCTGCAAAACGCAACTTTATTGATGAATACTTGGGTGGCGCACGGCCAGGGAAGCGGTGAAGATATGGCAGGGCAGTTTTCCAACATCGATAGTTCTCATCAAAGCAGCCTCGGTTTTTACGTTACGGGAGAAATTTATAACGGCAAACATGGCCGTTCACTTCGCCTGGATGGCATGGATAACGGTTTTAATTCCAATGCCCGTTCGCGCGATATTGTGGTTCATGCAGCAGCTTATGTAAGCCAGCAAACAATCAACAGTACCGGCCGTTTGGGCAGAAGTTTTGGCTGTCCGGCAGTGTCTCCGGAACTGGCACCACAAATTATGAATCTGCTAAAAAATAAAACTGTTTTGTTTATCAATGGTGTCAGCAACAATTACGGTTCTAAATATTTAGATCAGGATTTTGCAGCCAATTCTCTATTTCCGAACGCAGATTTTCAGGAACCTCAGCCAGTAATTTTATAGGAAAATGCTGTTTTTATGACAGCATTTTATGGATACGGGTGTACAAAACCTTATCTAAACCATAAACATCCGGGCGATAAACCAACCTCCCGTTTTCCGCCCAGCAAGTGATGTAAGTAATATAAACCGGTACTTTTTGGGGCAGCGACAGGTTCCTGGTTTTTGGTATGGTATCCTGCATATCTTTCTCAATTTGCTCATACTGGCTGCCATCGCCAAAAAGCGTATGTGCCAGTTCCAAAGGATGTTCCAACCGCACACAACCGTGGCTTACTGCGCGCATGGTTTGGCCAAAAGCAGCTTTTGCAGGTGTATCGTGCAAATAAACACTGCTTTTATTGGGGAACAAAAATTTGATTTTACCCAAGGCATTTCCTTCGCCGGATTGCTGTTTGAAAGAATAACGGGTGTTGGTTTTTGATTCGGCAGACCAATTAATCGTCTCCGGGTTTTCTACTATTTTGCCATTTTCATAAACGTCAATATTCTTGTTTGATAAATAATACGGATCCGCAGCAGCTTGTACGATAATCTCATTAGAAGCGATACTTTGCGGGATATTCCAGATCGGATTTACCTGCACACTATTGATTTCGCTGTTCAGCTGCGGCGTTTCCCGGCTGAAAGGCACGTTGCTCACTTTGTCATCTTCGCTGTATTCTTCCAGTTTTTTGTCCGAATTGGTTTTGTTGTGGCCCTCGCCTACGCAAACTTTCATGTTCAAAACAACCGAATCATGATCCATCACTTTCAAACCAAAATTGGCAATGTTCACCATCACATAGCGTGCTTCTGTAGGTTTATTTTTCCAGCGCAGCCTTTCCAGGTTCACTTTCAGGATGCGTTCCGTTTCGGTTTTCGTCATTCCCGGAGCCGTTTCACCATCAGCCAAAGCTTTTTGCAATGCCAAATATTGTGGGTTTTTAGGCTGGATACTGTCCAAATAACTTTTCACATCTTTTAAACCAAGCACCTGCGTCATGCCCAGGCTGTCCGGCCGTTTGGTTTCGGTAAAATAACGGGCATAGATTTTTTTCGGGCTGATCACCCCAAACTGCAGCGCATTGCTATAATTAATGAGCGAGTTGGCGGTTACGATTTCCAGTTCTGCAATGGTTTTGTAAGCGTCATCTTTGGTTTTGATGCTGTTTTTATCGGCTATTTTTTGGAGCAGTGTTTCCATTTCCGCAGCCTGAAACACCTTTGGGTCCAAACCATGTTCGGCGGCTTTTAAATAATACACTTCTGCCACCTGGATTTCGTCTTTTGGCAAATGCTGCAGCACAAAAACCGGTTCAAAATCATGCTGCTCATAATAAGCAGAAATTAGTTTCGGATTGGTCATCAAAGATTTTTTTTCGATGAGCATCTGCTGGAAAACTGCCGAAAACTCTTCCGGATCCATCTGGTTAAAAACCTTGTTTTTATATTTATTGCCCAAAATTTTTCCCATATCGGAATGCTTCTTTTTCTTCATGCAACTATTAAGGCCGAAAATTATCAGCAAAGAAAAAATGATGCTTAAAAAGCGTACGGTTCTGTGCATATTGTGTTTTTGTAATTGATAAAAATGTATTCGTGTTACGTTTTTTTGCGTTAAATATCCGGGTAAATATAACGTGATTTTCCTAAAAAAGTTAGCTTTATTTGATACTGTTTTTATCGACCCAAATTTTAGGCTGATAAAAACAGTATCAATAATTTTGTCGCTTTTGTTTCGGCGTGCCGGCATATCGGCCAACTTCTATTGAATCCTGCACGGCTTTTGGCAAATTAGAAAGCAGGTTGTAGCCCGTATTTTTCTCAATATCCCGCACCGTACACACATATTGCTGCCAGTTTGGGTCGATGCTGTTGTCGTTCGGCGTATCAATAGCGATCAAAGTAGTGCTGCCGTTTATCCGTTTCAAATCATTGTTTCCGTTGGGGATGATCACTGCCACTTTCCAGATATGTGCCGGTACGTTCACTCTGCCCTGATCTATGGTTTCTGCATAACCTTTGGAACCCGTTCCGCCGGTACCATAACTGCCCATGATCACATAAACCTCATTGCCCAGTTGCACCTGGCTTCTGCAATAGCTCTCCAGATGTTCCCAGGTACGCTGGTTATTATACGGTGCCTGCGGTACGATGTTGTCCATCAAAAACGTAGCTGAATTGGCATCTGAAGTGTTGGTGCGATCGCCCGACGGACAATTGTGGCCTTTATCAAAACCAGAACTTTTGTAGCTGTAGTCCTGCACTTCGTACCAGCCGGGCGGCAGTTTTGTATCCGCACGGAAATTATTTAATCGGGCTGAACTGCCCAAATCCGTGGTTCCCAAATGCCAGCAAACCCAATTTGGCCCGCAACGGTCACGGCTGTAACTTTCGGTGTAATATTGCTGGTTGATTAAATAATTATTGTAATTAGATTCATCTGCTGTAGCAGCACTCGGATTGCCGCAGAGTAAATTATCGTTATCACCGGCGGCAACAGAATCTGTGCCAACAGGTTTTGGGTTGATGATCGTATCGCCCGTACTCACCGCAATACTGCCGCCGCTTTGCACATCCTGCGTGCCGGTAATGGTAAAATTATCTATGTTGATACGGTTTTTGCCACCAGACAACTTCCTGATCTCAAAACGCAAACGGCCGGTTTTATTGATGTTGAAAGTAGCCGTTTGCAGGTTCGGGCTGTTGCTGATCACTTTTGCACCAATTTGCACAAAATCATGATTGCCGTTTTCTGCTACAAATAAAGCCCATTCAGAAGCTGCATCATCACCATAAACGGCATGTTTTACAGTGATGGCAGCCGCGCCATCAACCTCAAAAAGCATGGATAGTTTCCCATTATTTTTGATTCGGATAGATTGCTTTCCGGCTTTGTGGTCTTGTTCGCTACTACCAATCAGCGCATCCTGCAACAACCAGCCGCCGGTTCTAAACACCACATTACCAATGGCATACGCACCTTTTCGGCCTTGTTCAAAATCTTCTGTCAGGTTTTGGGCGATGCTGTAATTGCCGCCATAACTAACTGAAGTTGGATTGGCCGCCGGATTGCTGTTGTTGATATTGCTGCTGTTTCCGCAGGCATTAAACAACAAAACAGCTGACAATACAACTGTTATACGATAGTAATTTAGAATAAAAAAGTGCATGTCCGGCCCAAAGTTCCGGCATAAAATTACTGCTAAAAGAAGCATTTATCAAACCGGAAAAACGCTGGCGAAATGTTTCAGGAATAAAGGCAGTCTTCACACAAAATCAACCCAAAACTGGTGCGGCGCACTTGATCCTGAATGGTCAGTTCATTTTGGCAACTGCTGCAATATTTAACTTCTGATGCAGCACAAAGATGAACAACGATTGCGGCAACATCAGCGGATTGGTCTTGGATAGTAAGGCTCATAATCGAAGTTTTTTAATTAGATGACGCAATGTGTTCATCAAATCTTGATCCTAAAATTTACCAAACTTAAACACCTGCCCTTCAGCCATTTTTAAAAAGATTTATGTAGAAAAACATGCCGTAAAAGAAGCATTGGCCTGACAGGATGTAGAAAATTTTCATCAGGAAAAACAATAAGCCCGAAAGGCGAACAACAATCCGGCAACAAGCCATGCTGTTTTTATCCTATAAAATTTGCAGACGAAAAACTTTTTGTTAGTTTTGAAGCCTTCGGGGGATTAGCTCAGCTGGCTAGAGCGTTTGCATGGCATGCAAGAGGTCATCGGTTCGACTCCGATATTCTCCACTTATTGATTATCAGGCTTTTAGATGAAAATTTAAAGGCCTGATTTTTTATTGGTACAACATTTTCATTTGTTATTATCATGTTTTTTTCGCCACAATCTGCCGAAAAATAGAAACAGCACGCTTTTTTAGTCAAAATAATCATAGTCAATGCCTCCCTGTAAAGTAAATTATTGAACACACCGTTCCATTTTTTTTACCTTGTAAGCAACCAACTGCGCGAGCTGGTATAATAACGATGGCAAGCCATAATGATTTTTAGTGCTGCATACTTATGTTTAATATAATTATTAAACGTGTAATTAGAAAAGTTGACAAGCACAAATACGCCACACCTTTGGCTTACGCTACATACTTGAGCCAGCTTGGGGTATTTTTTATTTGTAAATAACATTGTTACAATATAATGTTTGTAACGTACGTTTTTAATACATATCTTTGGTTTATGAAATTATATAAGACAGAGGATAAGGAAACCATACCTACAAAAACCGAAATGGATGTGTTACAAATACTATGGCAAAATGGCCCCTCTACGGTGCGCTTTGTTCATGATAAGCTGAATGAGCAAAAAGAAGCGGTAATATATACCTCTACTTTAAAACTGATGCAGGTAATGAAAGAAAAACGGATGTTAGAAAGGGATGAAACCAACATGAAGCACATTTACAGCCCGGTATTACAGGAAGATAAAGTAAAAGGTAATTTATTAGGCCGCTTTGTTGATACTATATATAATGGGTCGGCCAGTAGCTTAATGGTGGCTTTACTGGATAATGGTAAAACATCAGCCGGCGAATTACAGAAGATGAAGGAATTATTGAACAAAATAGAAAAAGGAAAATAATTTAAAAACAACAACAATGAGCATCACAACGGAATTAACAGGCAGCATTGTACAGGCATTTAGCTGGATGCTTATTCATTCGTTATGGCAAGGGCTGCTATTTTCACTCCTGGCCGGAATTATACTGATGCTTACCCGGAAAGCTAGTGCTAATATAAGATACAGCCTGATATTAACGCTATTCGCCATTTTTCTGCTTACGGCTGCCGCTACCTTTTTTTATGAGTGGAACCATGCGCGCATGCAAATCATACAGGATCAATTGGTCCTAACACCTGCGGGCAATAATAAAGTAAGCGCATCGCCCTACTCCTCCATTATTAATGCGGCCAACATAAATACCACGCACCCTGATTACTTATTTTCTCTTTATAATATAAAAGACTTTATAAAGAAATTCAGCGATTATTTTTCAGCGCACTCCTTCCTTGTGGTCATGCTGTGGTTTATGTTTTTTATCGCGAAGTTGGTATCCTTGGCAGGCAATATACTTTATATGCAACGGGCCAGGCATTACCGGATATATGCGCCTGCTGATCACTGGAAGGAAAAAATCGTATCGCTTTGCGAAAAGTTACAACTAAAAAGGGCTGTTTTATTGTTAGAGTCAGGCTATGTGAAGGTTCCGGTTATTATAGGTTATTTAAAGCCCGTTATATTGGTGCCGGTGGGATTAATTGCAGGCATACCCGCGGCACAGGTTGAGGCCGTGCTACTGCATGAGCTGGCGCATATCAGGCGCAATGATTATGTAGTTAATTTCCTGCAGAACATTACAGAAACCATGTTTTTCTTTAACCCGGGCTTATTATGGATATCATCCTTGCTAAAAGAAGAAAGAGAAAATTGCTGTGATGATATGGCCATCGCGCAAACCAATTGTAAGGAAGATTTTGTACAGGCGCTTATCAGCTTTAAGGCATATTCACTTATCGCTTCAGATTATGCCATTGCGTTTTCAGGTCAAAAAAGCACCTTGCTAAACCGGGTAATGCGGATTGTGTACCAGGAGAACAAAACACTCAGCATGAAAGAAAATGGAATATTTATAGCGGGCATTGTGATGCTTTTATTAACGGCTTTTACTGTTTTGCCAGCAAAGGAGGCAAAATGGATAAAGCCGAGTTCTTCCATGTTAAAGGACAATAACTCAAACTTTGACCGCTCATTGAAAAAGTCGTTAAATGAGGCCAACATAGCCTTCCTGGAGTCAGGTGCTAATAAATCACTAACTGCCAATGCCCCGGCAGCCAATATGCCAAACACAATTGGTTTAATAAAAGAACCTGTTGCTGATAAAATTGCAGATGAACGGGCAATGCCCACGCCTCAAACTGAAGGCCCAGCAGATAAAACGCCCCCACTTAAAAAAGATTCTATACCTCCAAATGAAGATATGTCAAAAATGTCTGGTACGCAGTTAAAAAAAATGTTTGCCAGTGAAAAGTTTGATGATAGTAAATTTTATTCCCGTGCAGCTCTTGATAGCGGTTATTATGATATGATACGAATTCGCCTTGCTGGTAGGGGGGGGAATGACCGCCTTACGCCATAATGCAAAGGTAGCTTTTATTATCAACGGGGTTATTCATGAAGAAAGCGAAGCGGCCAACTTTACCCAACCGCAAATTGATGCCCTTAACAATGGGTCAATTAGCATTGGAGCTATTGTGAATGCCAGGAATATGTATCCTGATCTCGACCTGTCAAAATATGAGGCTTATATTGCTATTGGGAATAAATTAAACAATTCCGCTGTTAATTCAAAGACAACCATTTCCCCCTGACGATTAAAAGATATTGCTCAGAATAAAACAGCAATATCCAAATAATTAAATAACAACACTTAATGATAATGAAACTTCAAACAGTCCGTCTGGCTGCTTTCATGGACGGTATTGCCTTTACTATACCTTAAAACTCAACAATTATGAAACCTATCTTAAATAGTCATTACAAATTTTATTCTTCATTGATGTTGAATTTTTTTATATGTATAATTTTATTGCCTTTTAGTTTAAGAGCTCAGCAAAGTAACATTATTGTTAAGGGTATTGTAATAGATAAAAATGGAACCCCGATTTCATACGCAAGCATTGCTGTATTTAAAAGTACAACGAGGATTAAAGGTATAATTTGTGATAGTTTAGGTAAGTTTAGTACATCGCTACCGGTTGGAAAATATGGAATCAGCGTTATAGGATTAGGCTTCCAGGAATATAAAGATACTATTACGATTATGAAAATTGATTCGCTTAACATTGTCCTTCAACGCAAAACCAACCAATTGGCTGAAGTAGTAGTTACTGCACAAAAACCATTGATCGAACATAAGATTGACAGAATAGTATTTAATGTGGAAAATAGCATTCTTAGTAAAGGAGTAAATGCCATTGATTTGTTACGAGAAACACCGAGAATTGAAGTTACGGACAATGGTTCCATTAAGATGATTGGCAAGAGTGCTATACGTGTAATGATTGATGGGCGGATTCAAAACCTTTCAGATGAAGATGTAAAAAACAAACTTAGTGCATTACGTTCTGATGACATTGCCCGAATTGAAATAATAGCAATCCCACCATCAAAATATAGCGCAGGAGGTAACAGCGGATTAATAAATATTATCTTAAAAAAGAGCACTTTACTTGGCTGGAAGGGTTCGGTAAACTCGACGTATATACAAAGAATTTACGCATCAACTTCTCAGTCGGGCAACATCAATTACCAATCTAAAAGGTTAGAAGCTTCTATTGGTATTGGTAACAACCCCAACAAAAATGTAAATGAAGAGAATACACTATATAATTTTACCGATAATAGTTTAAATACTTCAAGATACTCTCTTTATAAAGGTAATACTTTGTCTTTTAATGGTGTACTCAAATACAAGCTGAACGACAAAATGGAAATAGGCGGCACATTTAACTATAGCCGAACAAATCGCACCAATAATTACACAGCGAGTAATAACTATATTAACAAACCCAATAACGGTATAGATTCAATAGTAAATTCAACCTCTCTTTTTATAGAGAAGCCAAGGGCTACTGCCGCGTCTGCCTACTACGACTATAATATAGATACGAAAGGGAAGAAAATGGAGATAAGCTATAATTATTCGTTAAATACTAATTTGTCAACTAATAATATCAGTTCTATAATTTCATCAAACCTGGCTCAAAGAAATAATGGTATATTGAATGATGCGGATAATAACTATCGTATTAATTCAATTATGGCAGATTTCGAATTGCCATTTCATTTTGCAAAAATTGAAACTGGTGGAGCTTATACTTCTATAAATAATCAAACAGCCTTAAAGCTATTTGATACTAATATCTCAAATCAATTAACATTGGATACTTCCGGAACAAATGATTTTGAGTATACTGAAAAAACGTCGGCCTTATATATATCAGCAGAAAAAGAATTCAATAAACAATGGTCAGCCAAAGTTGGCCTAAGGTATGAATACACTTCATTACAAGGCTATTCGCCTACATTAAATTTAACGACAAATACAAGTTACGGAAGACTTTTTCCTACAGCTTATCTTTTATATAATGATGACAAAAAAAATACTATATCCTTTGCCTACTCCGAACGAATTGAAAGGCCCGGCTTTAATGATCTTAACCCATTCAGGTATTATTCAGGCGTTTATTCCTATACTTCTGGGAATGCATATCTTTTACCTTCTTTTTCGCACAATGTGGAAATTAGTTACACTTACAACAATAACTTATCCATTATTCTTTCAGGTTCCCGGTTACTAGGCGGTAGGGGCTATGTTTCCCTTTTCTCCAATGGAATAAACTACCAGGTTCCTGAGAATTACTTTAATGAGAACCGTTTAGGTTTAGATATAAGTTACATGTATAAGCCATTTAATTGGTGGAGTATATACAGCAGCGGTAATATTAATTACAATCAAAGCAAATCTTATGTGCCAAGTTTAGAAGTGCCCAATACAGAAGGATATAGTGCTTCTGCAAGAACACGTAGTACCTTTACCCTAAATAAAAAGAAGACTACTTTTTTCAGTATTAGTTATAATCAATTTTTACCTTCAAAAGATGGATTTCAACAAACTAAGGCTTTTGGATACATGAGTGCAAATTTCAGGTTTATCACTTTAAATAAAAAATTATCGTTTTTGGTTTCCACACTCGATATTTTCAAACAGGACTATACCGTGACACAAATGAAGTACCTTAACTATAGTCGTACGTCGACATTTAATCCTAAGCTACAAAATATTTTAATTTCGGCAACTTATAGTTTTGGGAATAATAAAGTTAAAAATGTAGATAAGGATTCTAAAAATACAGCCGTTCAACGAGCGTATTAAGAACAAATAAATGATTATACTTTGGCCAATAATAATAGGAATAAGCTAACCATATCATATAGTTTTAATATGATTCAAAAGTACCATCATGAACGACAAAGCATGTCGCTGTTCTTTCTTTGACAATTTTTAATTTATTGATAATTATTGTACACACCGCTCCATTTTTACCATGTAAGCAACCAATAGTGCAAGCCGGGTAAAATATCAAGGCCGGGCAAGCTAATAAAAAACAAATCACAACTGCTCACTTGTATAGCCTTTACTTTTTATCCCGGCGTGGGCTATCTTTTTGGATATGGTGAATAAGGTGGTTTAAAGTATCTAAACAGAGTAAGTTCAATTAACAAATGCACCAAAAGCGCACTAAAATTATACAACCTAAGATTTTTTAGTCAAATTAGAGCCTGTTTAAAATTTGTTCTATCTGTTTTACATGCTTCTTTTATCACCTAAAAAATGGTATGTATTTGTTTTTTGATTTGTTTAAATTGATGCAAACACCAATTTTTATAGGGTAAAAGAAGCATTGGCATGTTTTCTTGTATAAATTTAAACAGGCAATTCGATTATCATAGTGCATACCGGACTATAATTTTAATTTAATGTCCGCAAAATTATATCAAGTGCATTTACCATCGCACTTGTTTGATAATATAAAATGGAGCACCGACATGGTTTTAAAGGGAACGATAACCCGCTGTGCCGCTTTGGTGTTGAGGGATTTTCTTTTACCCGCATTATCCGATATCGATGAGGAAAAAGATTTGAGGAGTACAGATATCGTGAACCAGTTATGATCAGCATCATCATACCCACCTTTAATGAAGCCGATCAGATCACAGGAACGATCGGCAAGTTGGGTAACATAAGCAGAGGGGAAGATTTTGAGCTCATTGTTTCCGACGGAGGCAGCACTGATAATACCATTGAGTTAGCCAAACAGGCAGGTGCTATCGTATTGAGGTCATCAAAAAAAGGACGTGCCGCGCAAATGAATGCTGGTGCTGCCCTGGCCAAAGGTGAGGTGCTTTATTTTTTACATGCCGATACCATTCCAGCGGAAAGTTTTTTTGTCGATATTAAAGAGGCAGTGGCTAAAGGTTATCCGGCAGGCTGTTTTTTGTTGTCATTCGATCATCAGCATTGGTTTTTAAAAGCCAATTGTTGGTTTACACGGTTTGATATAGATGCCATCCGTTTTGGCGACCAAAGTTTGTTTGTAACTAAAACAGCATTTGATGAAGCAGGAGGCTTTTCTGAAGAACATATCGTCATGGAAGATCAGGAATTGGTTAAACGGCTCCGGAGAAATATCCGTTTTAAAGTTATTAAAAAGCCGGTTATAACGTCTGCCCGGAAATATTTGCAAAACGGCATCTACAAAACGCAGGGTGTTTTTTTTATTATCTTTTTCCTTTACAAGTTTGGTTATTCACAGGACAGGCTGGTACGGACCTATAAAAAACTGATGACCCAAAACAAAATTTAAGCAGAACGATATGGCAAAATATGAATTTGATATCATTGTGATCGGTGCCGGTTCAGGAGGCCTGAGCGTTGGGCTTTTTATGAACCAAGCGGGTTTTAAAGTGCTGATGATCTCGATTTCCGATAACGATATTGGAGGCGACTGTTTGAATGACGGGTGTGTACCAAGCAAAGCGTTGATCCATGCCGCCAAAATAGTAAGGCAGGCAAGAGAAGCCGAAAACTTTGGTGTAAAGTTAACCGGCCAGGTTGATATCAAAAAGGTGGTCAGTTATATTCAGAGAAAGCAATCACTGATCAGATCACACGAAAACGCAAAATGGCTGCGGGATCAAGGAATTGCAGTTGCATTGGGTTATGCCTCCTTTGCAGGGAAAAACGAGGTCGAAGTAGCCGGGAAAATTTATTCCGGCAAAAAAATCATTATCGCTACCGGTTCAAAACCTCGAAAACTGCAAACAGAAGGCATTGAAAAAGTAACGTATTTCGATAATGAAAGCATCTTTCACCTAGATGCCTTACCCGAAAAAATATTATGTGTTGGCGGCGGCCCCATCGGCATGGAAATAGCTCAGGCGTTATCACGCTTGGGTAGCCAAGTAACCGTCGTCCACAAGGGGCAGACAATACTGGAGCACGACGATGATACGGTTACCGATATTTTGTTAGAAAGGCTAAAAAGTGAGGGCATCGAATTTTTGTTGAACAGCCAAGTCAGCAGATTTATTTCCGGCACTGAAGCAAGAATTGAAAATAGTAAGGGGGAAACAACAAATATTAATTTCGACGCGGTCTTCGTGGCAACAGGCAGGGTGCTTGACCTGGAATCTTTGTCGTTGCCGAAGGCTGGAATTGAAGTTGCAGAGGGAAAAATCGTTGTCGATAAATACCTGAGAACAACCAACAAGAATGTTTTAGTCTGTGGTGATGTCGCCGGCGATCTTCAATTTTCCCATGCAGCAGAATTTCATGCCCGGATCATTTTGAATAACCTGTTTTCACCCTTTAAGAAAAAGCTGAACAACGATCATATGTCCTGGGTAACCTTTACAGACCCTGAACTTGCAACTTTCGGCTTAAATAAAAAGCAGTTGAAAAAGCGTAAAATCAACTATCGCAAATTAGAGAAAAACTTTACGGATGATGACCGGGCGGTAATCGACAATTACCAATATGGGAAATTAATATTATTTGTCAGCAAAAAGAGTTTATTTCGGAAACAAAAAATATTAGGCGGAACAATGGTCGCCCCGAACGCAGGCGAACTGATACAGGAACTCATATTAGCAAACACCGCTGAACTTTCTATCAAAGCGATATTTGATAAAATTTACCCTTATCCGGTCGCCTCCCGCATCAATCAAAGCCTGGTCACCGACCTGATGTCTGAAGGCCTAACGCCCGTCATTAAAGCGCTATTGCATAAGGCTTATCAAATTTTTAGCTGATGGAATGGTGGCAATCGATTAAAGACTGGTTTTTAAGCCTGGGCGAACATTACCAGGTAAACCCGTTTATATTCGGTGCCATTTATATCGGCGCAATACCGTTTTTCTTTGCATCACTTTACTGGACGGTTAAGAATATCAGGAAGAAAAAATCCTTTGTAATCCCGGCTTTAATAACCGGCTTCTTTTTTGTTTCGGCTTACCTTTACCTGATCATTGCCGGGAAACATATCCCGGTATGGGTATACGTTTTTATTGGAGTGATGTTTGTGTATGGAGTTTATTCCACCATAAATAAAGTTAAAACTCAACTCAAGAAATAGCATGATAAAAAACGATCAAAAGCCGGTAATCCTATTCGATGTTAATGAAACGCTGTTAGACATGTCTCCACTTAAAGAACGTATCAATTCGATCTTTGATCATCCTGATGCCTTTCGTGTTTGGTTTGGTTTATTGCTTCAATATTCCCTGGTCGCTAATAATACAGAGGAGTACCATGACTTTCCAACCATTGCTGATGCTACGCTGCCTATGGCCGCACAATCTTTTGGAAAGACAATAGATAAAGAGACCCAACGAACAGCATTATCGCTGATGAAGCAATTAAATCCTTACCCTGACGTGGAGCCGGGATTACAAAAATTGAAAGCCTCGGGGTTTAAACTGGCAACACTAACCAATTCCCCGCAAAGTGTTCTGAATGAGCAGTTAACGTTTGCCGGGATCTCCGGATATTTCGAGGCCAGTTTAAGCATTGATACGATCCGTACATATAAGCCTGCATTAAGCACTTACCGATGGGCGGCAGAACAGCTATCTGCACAAAAAAATAATATGATATTGGTAGCCGCTCATGGCTGGGATATCGCGGGGGCTGCAGGTGCCGGGTTGCATACTGCTTTTATTGCCCGAAAAGGACAGTCCTTATATCCGCTGGCCGGAAAACCAGATTTTCAAGAGGCCGACCTGCTGGCACTCGCAGAAAGTATTGAATTAAAGTATAATTAATCTAAATTGTTGGATAACCAGAAGTGTAAAATGAGTTTGATCAACCGGATATTTGACAGAAAAGCGGCACCGTTGCTTACAGCTGTTTTTGTCCTGCTTTTCATCGCCGAGCGCAGGCGGCGGCTTCGGAATTCTACTCAGTCATTGAAGAAAAGGACGATTATAAATTCTATTGTTGCTGTTCCGGCTTTTGGCCTGCTTCGGTTTGTTTTTCTTCCGGCGATGGTAAAACTGGCTTTGAAAAATAAACGGTATGGGGTTGGGCAAATATTACCAATACCAAACGCTATGCGGCTTGTTTTAGCTTTTTTGATCCTTGACTATGGCAATTACCTTTGGCATCTGCTTAATCACAAAATTCCTTTACTCTGGCGTTTCCATCTCGTCCACCATACAGACCTTGACCTCGATACTTTAACAGCATTTCGTTTTCATTTCGGAGAACTGATCGGGTCGGTGTTTTTCAGGGGTTTATTTGTGCTTCTATCCGGTGCGAACGGCTTAGAAGTCCTGATATACGAACTGGCTTTTGAAGGGGCAACGCAGTTCCATCACAGTAATTTGAAATTGGCTGAACCATTTGAAAGAAATCTTAGTAAGGTAATCGTTACGCCCAAAATACACGGCATACACCACTCCATGGATAAAAACGAAACAGACAGTAACTACTCAGTGATCTTTTCGTTTTGGGACAGGCTGCACCGCACGTTCCGAGACTATAATAATCAGCATATAACCATCGGTGTCCCTGCTTATCGCGATGCAACTGAAATGACAGTTAGTTATTTATTGCTGATGCCTTTTAAAAAAATCCGTGGCTGGAACGTTGATAAAACTATAAAATAACAGAATGAGTTGTAAATTCAGTTTAAAGCCGAAGCAAGATTTAGAAGCAACCTACCGGATAGCACTTCGGGAAATTGAAAGGTTTGGTGCACAGTATAACGGGGATGCTAACGGCGGTAGTTTTGAGCTTGAAATTTTAGGGATGCGCTTTAAAGGGAGCGTACAAGTTGAAAGTCATATCATTGTTGTTAATCTGACGGATAAGCCCTTGCTGGTTCCATGTTCCCTTATTGAAAGCAGTGTTAAGGATTATGTGGACACTTTGCAATAGGTTTTTAGGTAAAAACATCAATCAGGAAATACGCTCGGGCGGTATAGAATAAACCTTTAATAATTGATAAAATGAAACGAATTTTTACATTAATGATCTTTTTGACTGCCGTTTTTACGGTAAAAGCGCAGTCGGCCGACAGCTTGCAGGTGCAGTTGGCCCGTAAATGGGTAAATAGTAAGACCTATGCTTTGAAACTTGCTGCTTTGATGCCGGAAGACGGGTATGATTTTAAGGCATCGCCTGAAGAAATGAGTTTCCGGGAACAGTTGCTTCATATCGCCGATAATATCAACTGGCTTTCCTCCTCCTATTTGCTTGTTGAAGGACCGACAAAAAATACATCAGGCGGGAAGCTGACAAAAGAAGATGTGTTAAAAAAATTAGGCGATGCCTATGATCTTGGGCTGAAAGCACATATGAAAATGAATGTCGGCCAACTGGATGAAAAGATTAAATTTTTTGCGGGCCCAATGACCCGAAGACAAATATTGATCTTAATGCATGATCACCAGACCCATCATTTGGGCCAGCTAATTGTTTATCTGCGCTTAAAAGGGATCAAACCGCCGGATTATATAGGCTGGTAGTTTATTCCTTCAGCTTTTCCATACCGGCCTTACCAAAAGCGATTAGTGTTTTTACATCGATACAAACTTAAGCTGCAAGCAGCGGCTTAACGTTGCTGTCTAAAAGATGACCATCGGGATCGAAAAGTGGCTTGAAGTTATTGAAGAAAATAAGAAGCTTTATGAGCGTTTACTGGTAAGCGGGCGAGAAAAAGTGGAATTATTCTTGAGAAGAAATACCAGCTTTATTCAGAGCCTGTTTAAATTTTATTGGATTTATTTTCCATGCTTCTTTTATCACCTAAAAATCATTGGCTCCTTGTACTTTTTGTATCTAAACAAGATCCAAAAACAAAATTTACAGGCATAAAAGAAGCACCAATATTTTTTCAGATAAAAATTTAAACAGGCTCATTGTTATAATTGGGTGTTTTAAGGTTAATTTTTACAATTTCTAAAAGCCAGTTTTTAGTTTATTCAATTTATTTCGTATGCTTCTTTTACCACCTGAAAACAGCAAATATTAGTTTTTCGGAACTTATTTAAATCGATGCAAATACCAATTTTTATAGGATAAAAGAAGCATCAGCATGATGATTTACCGTATATTACAAAAAATTATTAAATGGATAACTACCTACAAACTACCGAAGATGTGTACCGCAGGGCAGCTTTGAAACCGGATGTCGGGCTTTGCTGTACAACCACGCCCATGAATGCTTTTCCAGGATTGGATATCCCTAAAATTATGCAGGAAATGAATTATGGTTGTGGTTCTATCGTGAGTGCGCGTGATCTGGTAAACAACCCGAAAATCTTGTATGTAGGCGTTGGCGGCGGGATGGAGCTGCTTCAGTTTTCTTATTTTAACCGAAATGAAGGCGGAGTAGTCGGCGTAGATATTGTGGACGAAATGCTGGAAAGTTGTTCGGCAAATTTACTGGAAGCAGAAAAACTGAACGCCTGGTTTAAAAAAGAGTTTATAGACCTGCGAAAAGGATCAGCCTTGAAACTTCCGGTAGCAGATAATTCAATCGACGTTGCCGGGCAAAATTGCCTGTTTAATATTTTTAAGGAACAAGACCTGAAACAAGCGTTAGCAGAAATTTACCGCGTGCTGAAACCTGGCGGAAGGCTGGTAATGTCTGATCCCGTTTGCGGGCAGCCCATGAACGAGGCTTTACGCAATGATGAACGGCTGCGTGCCTTATGCCTCACTGGTTCGCTGACGCTGAAAGATTACCTGAATGCCATCAGTGCAATTGGTTTTGGCACGATTGAGGTCCGCGCAAAACGGCCTTATCGCGTGCTTGCCCCCGGCCAATATCCAACCGAACAACTCCTGTATATTGAAAGTGTAGAAGTTTGTGCGATCAAAGACCCGATGCCCGAAGACGGCCCTTGCGTATTTACCGGGAAAGCTGCCATTTATTATGGTGACCAGGAATATTTTGATGATGAAAAAGGACACATTTTGCTTCCTAACCAGCCGCTGGCCGTTTGTGATAAAACAGCTGGCAACCTGGCAGCCTTAAACCGTACTGATATTTTTATTTCCGGTCCTACCTTTTTTTATGATGGCGGAGGTTGTTGCTGAAAGCTGTTTTTATCCATGAAAATATTGGTAACAGGGGCAACCGGCTATATCGGACAAAAACTGGCCTTCGAATTAGCAAACCAGGGCAATACCGTTCATGCTTTAGTTAGAGATACCCGCAAAGCCAAAACCTTGCTCAATCATCCGCGAATAAAATTATTTGCAGGTGATATTTTAAACCAAAAATTTATTGCTGCAGCTATGCAAGGGTGCGGGCAGGTTTATCATTTGGCAGCCCTTGCTTCGGTTTGGCACAAAAACCCGGATGCTTTTTACAAGATAAATGTTGAAGGGTTAAAAAATGTATTGGAGTGCTGCCTCAAATTAAAAATTAAAAACGTTTTGTTTACTTCTACTGCTGGGGTGGCGGGTGATTCAAAAGACGGGCAGCCGGTTGCAGAATTGACCAACCCAAACCCAAAGCTGGAAACGCTGTATGAAAAAAGCAAAGTAGAAGCAGAAATCTTAATAAAAGAATTCAATAAAAAAGGTATCCGGGGAATCATCGTTAATCCAAGCCGCGTTTATGGCCCGGGCTTATTAACGGAAAGCAATGGCTTTACCCGGCTGCTGAAAATGTATATCAGCGGAAAATGGAAAATAAAGCCAGGTGACGGAAACAGCATCGGCAACTACGTTTACATTGATGATGTTGTAAACGGTTTGGTGCTTGCTATGGAAAAAGCCAGGCCCGGAGAACGGTATTTGTTGGGCGGGATAAATATCAGCTACAATGCTTTTTTTACCCTGGTAAACCAATTGACCGGCGTAAAAAGAAAACTTATTCCTTTCCCTTTGCCCCTGATGCTTTTGCTTTCTCAAATTCAATTGTTTATGGCCAAAGTATTTGGGAAACAGCCGCTGATTACGCCGCCTTTTGTCAGAAAATATAACAAGCACTGGATTGTTAGTTCTGCAAAAGCAGAAAAAGAATTGGGCTACACCATCACGCCGTTTGCCGATGGGATTAAAAAAACAATTGACTGGCTATCCGAATTGGAAACCCATAAGTTTTAAAGCTTATTTAAACTTCAGCAAGGATTTATCATGCTTCTTTTATGCCTGTAATTTTTGCTTTCGTAAGCAATCCTTGAGCAAATAAGATTTAAACTTCCAAAATTTAGGTGATAAAAGAAGCATCGGGAAACGCTGATCTAATTTAAATAAACCTTATTTTTCATCATCAATTAGGTTTGTTCATCTGTTATAACCTGATTATACGTAATTTTTAATTCCCGGAGTTAGGTTTATACAAATATGACGGTCAGTATTATCATTCCAACCTTCAATGAAGCTGAA
>JAABUT010001080.1_pt1 | contig 34031 bp, 30 predicted proteins | sample 5559281 | NCBI WGS metagenome assembly JAABUT01 (sample SAMN10711880, study PRJNA513359) | rock metagenome | isolation source: Antarctica rocks | place: Antarctica: Victoria Land, Ricker Hills nord | collected 2016-01-04 | reverse complement strand
CCCGGCCAAGCCCTCAACCCAGACGTGCTGCGCTCTCACGGCAAAGAATCCACGCATACGACCGCCTCGTCGACGCTCGGCGGCGCGACGTCAGGGGATGTGTATCAGGGAATGGGGAAGCCGATGCAGGGGCAGACGACGAATGAGACGGAGGGGGGAACGAAGAAGGTGAGGGAGGGGGGATTGGCGGGGGTAGGGAGTAGTGAGAGTGGGGAGATGAAGGGAGCGGATGGGAGGGTGCAGGAGAGTCGCAGGGGGTTGGAGGAGGAGGAGGCGGTGATGGCGGGGAAGAAGGGGGATAAGACGGAGGTCGGAGCAGAAGAGCTACCGCATGAGACGGCTCATTAGAGTGCTAGTTGTAGGAGTGTGTGGTGCGTTGAAAGTGAAAGTTGAAGCTGATCAAGGCTAGTCGAAAGAGCTGAATAATATCTTGACGATAGGACAATCTTGCTCGGTAAATGAAACAATTTACTGCTTGGGAGTCAGGAGTAGTGAAATGGGCGAGCAGCAAAACTGACCTCTAAACCGAAACGTCGCTGAAGTATATATCCATAAAGTCGGATGTGACAATGTATCTCGCCACCTTGTTCTTTGCGCGAACGAGTCTTGGCAAACATGGCAGTGACTCTGAAGATGGTACCTACACTAAGGCGTACGCGTCAAATATTCTGGTCAGACCCTGCGAGGTGCGTAGGAGACTCCACAGGTAATGCCAGATGAGGGTCCGACACAGACACAACTGGTCGACCACAACCGCCTTCGTCAGGTTTGAAAGAGCACATCGATGCTTGCCATCTCCGAATTCTGTTTCAGTGTGACATCGATGGATGTGGCGCCATGTTCTACCAAACTCTGGTTGGATCCAGCACTGCTACCGTGTAAATGAAGGGGTTGAAAAGGCCGACCTCTTATGTTCCAGAATAAATAAGTGCAACGAACGGCGTTAGGTGGACCTGAGGATGAAAGCGGCAGGAGGATTATGTTGCGTAATCTTGTCCTGTCCCTACGAAGGCATGTAAGTGGAAGGCGAGTCATTCCAGCCTGCGAAGCACACGCCAGACATGGCTGTGCCAGAAGTTGCGCCTTCGTCGCCCTAAACTGAATCCCACTTCGCGCCGTCTACGAGAGGGTTGGGGAGTCGATATAAGCAACCCAGATGAGATGGGAATATGTCTATCCATGATTTCTGTCCTATCTGCTATAATTGATCTGGTTCGGAAGATCGAACAGGCGAATAAAGAAGATCGCGATTTTTGTACCGATTTCGAATTCGCGTCATTACCGCGTCCACGAAAAGAAGAAGCGGTAGTAGAGAGAATTCCTGTTGAAATCGCAGCTCTCCGTCTCGATGGACAAACTGTAATTGATACCCCCATCAATTATAGCCAGTCAATTCCAGAACTACTAGCTGGTGTTCCTCGTGCCGAGACCCTGGCGAATTTCACTTGGGGCGTTATGCGGAGTACCTATGGTCAAGAATAAGACACGTTGGGGAAGACCTGGGACGAAGTCAGGCAGATATTGCTCGACGCAGGCATGAACAGGAATAATTATCTCGTGGAATGGTCGAATAGTTGGATCGACTACAGTCTCCTGAAGATAGTCATGGAAGAGCACACCCCTTCACACTCAATCTGCTTATTCCCCTATCGGAAAACCATCCTTTCAGGATTATTAAGGATGAGTCTATCATACTTTCATCATTCTATCTGTCCAGATTCCAAATTTCACGAGTATGCCCACCAAGCGGGCTTCGATAGCTTCATGCTCATTGATAGAATGAGTACTATGGTTAATATCCCTCATCGAGATGATACTCAAGTTGAGAACCGGGTTGTTAATAAACTGCGGACCGATGAGCAGATTATGCAGTCACGAGAGCAGCTGAAAAAGAAGTATGACGATGACGACGATATTGATCACGATCAAACCTGGACCGATATCGGCTCTCTTGGTATTCAGGTTGCAGATAAAGAGACAATAGAAGCAATGACTAGCGAAGACAAAGAACTTGTTGATCTCTTTCTGAGGTCTTTAGGTACTCTACCGTCTGCCGACGAGACCTCTAGCCCTACGAGCATTCCCAGTGTCAGGGGAAATGAAAACTATAAAGTGAAATCGGAAATCGACCACGAGAAGGATGAAGTCTAGAGTCGGCGAGATGCCTATGGACATCGGAAAGACGCAGCGGAAATTATAACATGTATCATGCAATGGAAACTATTTCACGGTCACATTTCAGCCTTTACGGGTAGTGGCAAAAGAAATTCAACAAGCTATAGTGAACGTACATATTATTGAGGTGCCTCCGTCGGAGATATGGTTCCCAAATAAGTGAGGGCGAGTCGTTTTTCAATCACAGTGACAATCTCATTCCAATCGCACATCCCTCCCTGCCCAACATCACCATAGAACGGAATCGACATTAGGAAGCAAGGCTAGAGAGGCCACTGTAGGCTGTTCCGGAGACTGACCAGCGAGAAAGTTCGCTGCAGATTTAGTAAGGATGACGCGAATCGAGAGGTTCGAGTGATTTTCAAACGAGGAAATAATGAGGGGTAATTTGCGTTTTGCTATCATGGATTGCGGCGGCGCTCGATGTGCTTCCTGGAGGTTGTCCTCAGGTCTAACTGTCATTCTTCTTTTCTTAGATGATTGTGGAATTCCTGAACACTTTGGCGAAGAGTGTAAGAAGAAAATTTTAGACTCAGCTTTTCGAGGACAACCAGGAAGTTTAGTTAATACTGGCCCCTGATGAATGTACTTGTAGAGTAAGGTAATCCTCCCTTTCCCAAACACCCGACTCCTCCCATACTTGAAGAACGCTGTTAACCTCTCCCCCGACCCCAGAACCCATTGCCACCGCTTCTTCCACGCCTCCTACCTCTTCACCCAGTAGGATCAACCTAGCCGCTACAACTTCATTTGTCCCCTATGCCGCCACATCCCCGGTCGTCTACGCGACCGTACCACCCTTCAAGCTGAGCGTACTGACGTCGAGCTTGGTAGCCACGATACTGCGATGCCCGCTCACTGGATGCAGACGACTGAGGACCAGCTTCGAAGGGATGTTGAGGTTGCGGATCTACCGGTAGCGGCGCAGGAAGTCTGGGCGAGGGAGCAGGAGAAGAGAAGGATGAAGTAATGTGATCGGGAGATGAAGTGGAAAGGGGTAGGTATTAATTCCGAGAATAGGTCTTTAGGGGGATTATGGGCGATAGGAGCTAGAAGGAAGCGGGAGGAAATTTCTGACTATAATACCTTGTGATATTCACGTCCAAGGCTTTTCCCAAAGATTATGCATGGACGATTGTTCAGCTATTCTCTCAACATAGAAGTCTTGTAGTTCTACTGTGTACTTGCATTACATATCTGTCTTCGGGTTTATGCGGCTATCTCCAGGTCGGCGAACTGGCCCGTTCTGCCGGTGCCAAGCTCCTCTGGGAAAACGCTCTCTAAAGCCCCTCAGCCCCTCTCAACGTCCATTCACGGATGCTTAAGGGTGACTGGACACTTAGGTTCTCACCACTGCACCTTGATTTGAAATCGCCCACCATGTATCCTATAGATCAATATCAACCCTATATGAGGCCTTTAGCTGCCACTCCGCAGCTGAGAGTCCCAACAATCACCAATCTCTAACTCTCATCGAGTCTACAAAGCCACACAACGTTCCTCTATGCAAAAATACATCATCACATAACAAGGGAACATAGGAGGATATTCAAGCGCACAGACAGTCGAATATGTCTTCCCAACACAAATCCCTCCAGGCACTCTACCCGTGGACCAAATCTCCTATCATCGTCAATGGACCCATGTACCGTATCTCCATGTCCCGCCTCGCGACAGCCGTCACTCAATCCGGTGGTATCGGTTTCATAGCCTCCGGTCTAGACCAATCCTCCCTCCTCAACGAACTCTCCCTCATCGCCAAAGCCCTGAACCATACCCCTTCCGCCGAGAACCCTCTTCCCGTTGGCGTCGGCTTCATCAACTGGGGCTCAAACCTAGACTACGCTCTTCAAGCCATTGAAAAGTACATACCAGTCGCAGCCTGGTTCTTCGCACCGCGCCAACCCGAGGACCTGAAATTATGGAGCGATCGCGTCAGAGAAGCCAGCAGGAATAAAACGGCCATCTGGGTGCAGGTCGGCACTGTCGCGCAAGCCTTGCAAGCGGCTGAGCTGTGCAACCCAGACGTCCTCGTTGTGCAAGGCTCCGACGCTGGCGGCCACGGCACAGCAAATGCGGCCGGTATCATCACCCTCCTGCCCGAAGTGGCAGACACGCTTCAGGAGAAAGGCTTCGGCCACATCCCCCTCGTTGCCGCCGGAGGCATAAGCGACGGCCGAGGCGTAGCAGCCGCCACCCTCCTCGGCGCACAGGGCGTAGTGCTAGGCACGCGGTTCATCGCCTGCAGCGAAGCGAATATCAGCAAAGACTACCAACACGACGTCCTCGCCGCTTCAGACGGCGGGCAGAGCACGGTCAGAAACGTGTTCTTTGACGAACTGAGAGGGCCGAACGAGTGGCCCGCGTACATGGATGGGAGGGCTCTTCGGGATCGTGCGTTGAAGGATAGCGAGAGGGGAATGAGCTTGGAGGAGAATCGGCGGATTTACAAGGAGGGATTGGAGAAGGGGGATCGGAGCCGGGTGACGAGATATGCGGGGACGGGGGTGGGGTTGGTGAGAGAGGTTTTGGGGGCGAGGGAGATTATGGAGGGGCTGAGACGGGAATGTGGGATGGCGCTGGAGAAGGCGGTGGCGGGGATGTGAATGGCAGGGCTGTGGAGAACGCTTGGCTTATCCTTCAACTCAGCATCATCTCTTCTTCCTGTCTTCGACTCAGCGGTCGTTGTCAGCGACAACAGCCTATTCATTCCTGCTGATGTATTATCTACCGATCACGGTGACAAGGTCCTCAACAAAGGTTTTGAAGCTTTCTCCCGGGCAAGATTGGGCCAAAGACATATAAACAGCAGGGGATTTGGAAGACAATGACAATGACAATGACACGAATAAGTTTGTTTAACCGAGATACTTTCACCTAAAGGCAAAATGTCGTAGTCATTCTCGAATAGAAATATTTCCATTGCCGTTTTCTTGATAGAAAACTGGTTATAATATATATTTATAGTTTATGAATAAAGTCGAAAGATTCAACATCAGATGCTTTTTTTCCAATGATAATAAGTGACAGTGACCTGAGTGCGGTTCGATAACCGTTAGGATTGGGTGCGCATAGTTAGTTGCAGCTGAGAAATGCTGGTGAAAGATTCTGAGTAAAGTATGCAAAAGAACTGTATTTTTCATGAAGATGAATTCTATTGAACATCTCGAATCTTCAGGGTTACGAGTGCTCAGGATATGGCGAAAACAGGTAACAGTGGCTAGAGAGGAAATGCTTTTCGTGAGAGCTGATGATGAGTTGATGGACTTATAAGCTTCTAAAGGTTGGATGAGAATTCTTAGAAAGAAAAACAAAAAAAATATGATTATCGACGACGACAGGACTCTAATGAAGTAATCAGTAACTGAATCAGGTAATTTTGCATGCCGGAACGTACCGAACCTGTGCTCCCGAAAGAAATTGATTTCTAGTCAATCGCCTTAACCACTCGGCCACGTCGTCTGCAATTGAAATCATAATATTTTATACAATAATATACTATAAATACAATCCGAAGCTCGCGAGCTACGTACATCACGCAGAGCGCAGTGGACATTCCCATAAGCCCGCGCAAGATTCCCCTCACAATGCGCCCCGAAGTGCTCGCTCGATCTCTAACACGTTGACTTGAAAGTCCTCATCTCTCTTGTCACTGATTAATTCCCATCAGAAAATGGCTGAAGTTGGCATTGCAGCTAGTGTTATCCAATATATCGACGTCGGTGGTCGTTCGCTCATTGGGCTCAGTCGACTCTGTTCTACACTTCGCCATGTACCGCCAACAATAGAGAATTCACAAACTAACACTCAGCCATCTCCTAGCCATTGCAAAAACTGTCAAATCCAATCGTCTGACCTTACATGCGGGAACACAGGCCGTGGAATTTGATTCTATGTACTCTACTCTGACTGCATCAAACTCGCCGAGGATCTTGAATCCTTACTTAATAGCTTAACCGTTGCTGTTTATGATGGTCCATTGCGCCGCGCTTGGAAGACAGTCGTTGCTGCCAAAAAGGAAAAGGAAATTCTTCATATTTGTGAGCGCCTGGAGTAGTATAAGACTACACTGTCTCTCTGGCTCTTCAATGCTGTTCTGTAAGTTTCTGTGCTACGAGAATTGCCTTTTTCAAGCTACATAATGAGACAATTTGGTTCTTCCGCTCCCTGCTATTCATTTATGTGAACAATGCCTTATGGTTCATAAATTGATCTGCTATTACCAGCGTGTCGCAGAGCAACTCTAATGTCATCTCCAGTCGCATATATAGCACTGTACAGCAGAGTCAACAGTAAGTGCAGTCCTTGAATTAGAAGTAGCTGCCTCAGTGAATCAACAGAATGTTAGGCTTGGCGATCAACAAATAATACCACGGCTTCAGACCATCCAGGACTCTAGCAGCCAGACGAGTCAGAGTATGTCGCAGTTGAATCAACAGTAAGCGTACTCAAAGACTTGAAAGAGTCGCTTTAGTGAACTAACAGAATCCTAGACTCCGAAATCAACGAATCTTACCCCGGCTTCAGGGCATTCAAGACTCTAGTAGCCAGATAAATCGGGCCATTTCACAGCTGAATCATCAGTAAGCACACTCCAAATAGAAAGCGGTCGCTCAGGCACTCAGAGAATGCCAGACTCGATAACCAGCGAATTGACTCACGGCTTCAGATCATTGAGGACTCTAGCAGCCAGACAAGTCAAGACATATCCCAGCTATTGAAGATCGCTGGCGAAAATTCTGGACAAGTACAGAACGTGGTTCAGAAACAGCAACAACAGATGGAGCAACTGCAATTGCAATCCGACTTTTTGTTACAGGTTCTTTGCCAGAAACCCAGCTTTCTCAAGGAGACCTGCGATGAGACCAAAATAGCAAAAAGCTCCTCTCACATAGAAGAGGCTGAGTCCGTAGGCACAGGTATCTTATCCGATAACATGGGTTCTCCGAGGTGCACCTGCAGAGCTTACACTAAAACGACGCAATGGCAGCTTTTGCCATTCCTTCAAATCCGGCGTATTTTCCGAAGTTCTCACTATTCTTTCTGTCAGTTTTACACCCCGTCAAAGAAAACAAAAGAATTGTCAGTATGGTTGCTGCCTCCAAAACGCCTTTTAGCGCACATGATCTCTGTATCCCTCCAAACAAGCTGGGGGGCGGGTGGGTCCTCGATAAGCCCGATCATGATAGGGACGAAAAGAATCGTTGATAGAAATCGATCTCCCGCTTTTCAGGCTGTGGAAAATATTGAATCTAGGCTGTGGGCGTCTAATTTTCGTGCTAGCACCTCTTGCATCCCAGATCTGGAATCCGTTCTGACACTTCTTTTTTCGGATCGGAAGGCGTCTCCGTTAGATGAGGATGATAGTGGCAACACTTTACTTTTCGTGAGTCTATTTTAACTCTCACGTAGCCTCATAGCCGACATTCTGATGGTGTCTTCAGGAAGTCCTATCGCTTTACACCTCGCACGGCAGGTGTGGATCAGATGGTGACCCCGGCAATGAGTATTTCTCACTAATTCAACTCCTTGTTGAAGGAGTAGAAGATATCAACGCTATTGCCTCTCCAAATTCTAACAAGAGTACACCGCGTTTCCACAATAGCGGCGGAACTGTCTTCGATCTATACGCTTGTTTTGTAGAATATTCTTCAACTTTGCGTCTATCTCCCAGCAGAGTGGTCCTGGATCGAATTATCCTGAACATGCTACTCAGTAGAGGAGCTGAGCTCTCGAAGCCTATCAACCTAATTGAACGCATCCATACACACTACCGATTTAGCTATTTCAATATCGAGACCTCTGTCTTGCGTAAAATTCCCGAGCAGGTTGAACGTAAGACTCTTTGACAAACCTTAGAGCTCTGCTGATTTTTGGTAGAATGCGGTCACAAGTACCTCGTCTTTACTATTCTCCAAAGATCTGAGAAAGAGCTGCTGAGGATTCTCAGAGAGGTAGATATCAATCACAAATCACCAATTAATGGACTTACGGCGCTTCATTTTGCGATCGAATGGCCATGGGCATTACAGCATCTACTAAATGAAAATGCCGACATCAATGCTACAGACGATTTTGGACGACGCCTTATACATCTAGCCGTTGCAACGGGTCATTTCGAATCAGCAATTGCGTTACTTCAGGCTGACTGTGCTATCATGACTTCCAAAACGACACCGAGTCTACTTCAATTAGCCTTACAATTCACGAATACAGAGCAGCGCAGCGCAGCGTTATTATACCGGCAATAGTCGACGCGCTGGCCGATCGACACAATCGACTATTAAAGCTGGGGAGAGCAGCCTTGCCAGAGGATCAGCTCAGCGCCTTAGAAATCTTAGAGTCCAAATTGGAAAGAAAAGCTCCAGACATTATGATTGCACTGTTCGGTTCAGGCTTCTCAGTTCCGCAAGCGTTGGCGCTTGACGATAGAAGTGTTTATGACACTGGGGATATGCATGGAAGCATCAGACTATCACCACAATATGCGGAAATGCTATGGTCGGCTGGATTCCATGACATTGACAGTCCCAATCATACCGGGCTCACTCCCATGATGCAAAGCTGGTATGCGGCGAATTTCGAAATGGTAAATTGGTTCATGCAGAAAGGCGTTTCTGGACGATCCCGACATCAAGACGCACCTCTGTATGGCCTTCACTTACTCCCAGTACGAATAGCTTACCCTGGCGCTTACTTCCGGCGCGATTCAGATCTAATTGACACGGATCTTGCCCTGATTTTGAACCTCCAGCATGACCAAACCATCAATCACGACTGCTGTGTTTGTATCTGCGCGCCGCAGGGATGCACACCCGCCTCATTTCTAGTGAAGCGGGTTCTTCGAATATATGATAAAAAACTCTACGCTCTTTTTCCTAAATGGTGCGAAAAGACCAATCCCTCGGCGGAACTGCTCGAGCACTCAGCTCGGGAGTACACAAGAGCTTGGATCTGTCGTAAAATGCTGCTTCCGCACACATGCTGCGTAATCGGTCAAAAATGCGAAATCATGGTGCAGCCTCAACAGCCCGAGAACAGTTATGAAGTTTTGTTCATCGCAAAGCTGTTCGTAGAAGACTATATGAGACTCTACGATAGACGTCGGCCAGAATATGGTGGCCCTCTTGAAAACTTTCCGAGGCTTTTCATTGGAGAAGTGGAGAGTACTTCGAATGGCGGTTTCATGACGTTTCCTTCTATATCTTCAATGGCAAGACTTTAGACGGTACAAATCTCCTCTTGTGGGACCCGCATCCCCCTCGAAGCGATTATGAGCATTCGAGATTCCTCGTGGCTGGCCAAGTAACCCTCCCATAACAGGAAGGCTTTGCCCTGGTGGACCACGAATAGAAAAGTGATTGCCATCGCCCACCTGTACCGCGCCAAGTGTCGCAAGGACAGTTGTCAGGTCAACTCCTGATTCGATGAATACCTTTCAATTAAATGCTGCGGAAGACAGATTTGTGAGGGTAAATACGCACCAATCCCGTAAATCTTAGTGATAGCACCAATAGACTTCTGGAAACCTGTGTACCCATTCCGAGCAACGTTTCCGTGGTTGGCCACCGCGTTCATGGCCGGACATGGTCCACGCAGGTCAGATAGGCCAGGTGCAACGAAGGCGTGTGCGCCAGAGACATCGATGTGTTGCGCTGTGGGGTCAATACCCTGGCGTTTCAAATGGTTGGGGAAAGCATTGGGACCTGCTGCGCCGAAAATAAAGCCGAATATCAGAAACATCTTGGAGACGGCAGGCTGGCTTGAGTGGTGTTGCGAGGAGAAATCTCCTACGGGACTGCAAGCTCTATATGTCCCATTACGGTGGGGCAACCAAGCCTCCTTTTTGCCACATCATCAGGATACGTGCACCGACGTAGCGGGTGCGTATAGTTGGATAGATCGTGACCACGGGCGACCCGCTCTCGAAGATCTAATGCACCTTGATGGAGCTGTGGGCGTCGCTCTGACTGGCCAGGCATAACCAGTCTCGCGGCAGATACAGACATCGAGCTTCATGACTCGGTTGCGAAAGAGAAGAAACGACGTCTGATGAGCAGCGATCATGCAGCTGAAGTTTGTGCGTCGAATATCTTCAGAAAAATGACATACTTGTGACCATTATTTAATGAAGTCATGAGTGTGACTTGTTGCTTGAACATTAACGAATTGATATGCTACTAGGCCCGTTACCTAAAACCTCTCTTTTAGCATACTTCGAGATTTACAAAAACCATGTTTTTTTTTTTTAAAACCTGTGCTCTTTGAGCGAACGACCTAGGGTTGCGACCTCTTAAATTTTCAGTGAATGCTTGAATTGATGAACTGCGAGGTTCACGATATACACTCCTGACGATGTAATAGTTGTTAGTAGTACCAACACTTGCCAGCATTAGCGACAAAGATCCTCTTACTCTGAATACCGTAGCTAGCTGGCTTTCCCTTATAGTCGCTCTAACCACGATTCTGGTTAGTGACTGTCCAGAATCTTCTATGGTATAAGGTAGGTTTTGTACTGACAGAGAATAGCTCAGATACCGTGATAATCCCGAGACTTTTCAATTGTCAACTTCGTTGGAGACTGAGCATGTCTCCAGCAGAGCATTCAACCGACACGAATTTCAGCTCCGATGATGAGACTCCTCAAAGATCAAAGCTAGGATGATCGTGCTTGCACGGCCAAATTGGTGAAAGCGTTCGTCATCACCAGGGGGACAGACTAGCGGAGAGATTGTCAGTCATGAACTCGACTTCTTGATAGAAGCTCGATGAATTGAAAGCTGCTGCAAGGTCGACACCGCCTCTAATTGAAACGAACGTCTGCGCGCAAATAATGTTGGTAATTTGTTTGTTAATTTTTTTCTTTGTCGGTACTTTTGTAGAGCTTGTGCATATGTGAGGTTAGCTACATTCTGTGATTGTAACATAAATCGAGATTTCCTGACCAAATGATCCACCAAGGTTCTTTGTTATATCGGAACCGTCAAACTTGTAGCCCGGATAGATTTTATCGTGAGTTGAGTCATAAGAGCCGGTTTCCACATTTCTCTCATGGTCATTCGGTGACTCACAACCTATTTCCCCCCCTCCACTCTTATCACTCACTCCTGCCACTTCACCCTCCCACTCCTAAACAACCCCACCATCCCCATCGGTAACAAGCCCGGATCCACAACGCTAAACCCGCCAAACCGCTCAATCATCCCGAGCCCATACAGCTGCGCAACCCACTGCCAATACGGCTTCATGTTCCCCCAATACGGGCCAATGTCCCCGCCACTCGGCAAGGCCTCCACCGCCCTTTTGACAGCCCCCTCATCGTCGTCAATCCTCTCTTCAGCCGGCCGCTGCAACAATTTCTGAAACATATCCCCCAGCTGGTCACTAAATCCATAGTTCAGTTCCTCGCGATACTTTGTGTACTCCTCAAACGAAAAAAACGTCTTGTAGTCAGCGGGCCTGAAGCCCGGGTCGAGCAGCTCATCGCGCCGGGTTTTATCCTGCTCGAAGCGGGTCTTGGCATCTTTGTAGGCTTCCCTTTCAGCGTCCTCGAACTTGTCCAGGAGCTCGCTTGGGTGTTCGAGCACGGTGTCCCGGATCTGGAGGAGGCCGATAAAGGGGTTGCGGACTTCGAGACCCCCTAAGCAGGTGGGGAAGAAGAAGTAGCCGTCTGGGATGTCTGTGATACCGAAGCGGTGCGAGATGGTTTGTTTGAGGTACTCGATGATGCTGCCTTCGCTAGCGCTACTGCCGGGGCCGAGACCGGTGGCAGCAGCTGACGAAGAGAAGATTTGGCGCTGGATGCGGTTGTGGGTTGCGAGCATGTTGTCGACGTGTTCGCGGCCGAAGCAGTTGGCTGCTTTGCCGAAGTTGGAGGTGAAGAAGGTGGCGGCGTAGCTGTTCCAGGCCTGAATCCAGGCAAAGACGCTCGTGGTCTTGCCCTGAAGTTGGCGCGACAGCTCGGAAATGTGTTTGTCGACTATTTGCTTGTCGATCTCGAAGCGGCCTGATTCGGGGTTTAGGCGCAGCATGCCCCATCTGATGTCGCCTTTGGGCAGAGGATCTTCGACTTCGACGACTATCTTCTTGTCGGACTTGGTCTTTTGAAGCATTCTTGCACTACCGGTTCTACTTGCACTGAGGGTGAGGCCCATTGTTTTGTTGAATTTATCGATCGTAGTCCAGGCCTTCACGCAGGCTTCATTCTTTGCGGACCAGAACCAGAAGTCATCATGTAGTCGCCACAGGAGCTCGCCTGCAGCATCTTGGTTGACCTTGAAGTCAAGGCAGAAGAGCACGACTTCACCAAACACGTCACTCAGCACGTGTGCTCCTGGCGTGCCTCTCATCCGTAGGCGCGGCTCGGCGGATTCGTCGTCGATGAACTTCAACGGCGCTTGGAGAAATGTTCGGAAGAATTTCAGCCATTTTTTGGAAACTCCAAGGAATCTTAAAACGCACTCAATTGTGTCGTGCGGTAGCGACGGATATAAACTCTCGATTTGGGAGCGGAAGCAGGTGATTTCTCCATGAAGTCGGCATTTCATAGCAATCTCAGTCGACAACAAATGCAGCAAGCTTTGCTTTGCCTCCATATGATTCCTGGCCTCGTCATTCTGATCTTCATCATCGAATTCAGAAACGGAATCATTGAGATCTTCATCGTCAACGATGTACTCTACAGCGATTCTATGTCGATAAGCGCACCCACTGGACCTGCGTTTAGCTTTGGAGGCCATTTGCCTTCGTGGGGCAGGAGCACGTTTGGGAGTCACATCCGTATCCAAGTCAGCTTCTTCGTCGCCTTCTTCCCCGGTACGCTGCTGACTCTCGTAATCAAGAAGTCGAGCCATGAAGTAATCTCTGTGATAGATTCTCTGCTTCTTTGACTCCACGTTCGGCCTTTCGGACATGTGCCCCAGGAAGTATTCTCTCCGTTTCATGTCAAGCAATGAGACCGACTCCCGAGGTAACTTCCACACGCCTCTGTACTTGCGGAAGTCGGAAAAACTCTGCTTCCAAAGGACCGACCATTTGACTCCAATGAACTGCAAGAAGATTGCCTGCAGAAGCTCTTCGCGCATATAGATTTTGTAGGTCCCGTTCATTTGGCGGCGTTCTTCTAGCGGCACTTCGTTACCCCATGACCAGGTTTGAATGGCTGCCAGGCGCATATTCAGTACATCTGCTATCTCATTCATAACAGCGTTGTTGCCTTTGAATTCCTTGAGAACGTTACGCTTCTCATCCGTGAGAAGATCAGAGTCGAGAAGCCCGTTGATAGTCCACTCCAAAGTGGACGAGTCGAAGACCCTAGGTCTTGCTAGCTCCTGCTCAAAGGCCTCTACTCCATCCCGAAGGTCTTTGAGAGCTCTCAGCAAGCTTCTTGAACCATCTAACTCTGGCTCGAACAGAGTTTTCAGCATGGAATCGATGCCAGCCTTGTCAATCTTGGCCGGCTCAAAGACGGAACGCTCCCAATTGACACGCGATTCCATCTTCTTTCCGCCGTCGACCTTTTCAAAGTCCTGAATTTCTGCATCTTCCCCTTCAATACTAGTCGCTACTTTCTGCGTGCTAGAAAGCCATTCGCTTGTCAATTTGCCGTACAAGCTGGCGTACAAGTATTTCAGGGATTGGACCTCGATGTGACGAAACATGGACTGTTCCCATTGCCCTAGAATCTTCGAGGACACGGAAGGGTCATAACGAGCTTGTGCAAGAAAGCGATCAAGATGACGAAGGTCATATTCTAGACGGCGATTGTTTGTACTGCCTATTGAGACTCGCCCACGGTAGGTCGAGACGTTGAAGCAAGTCTTCACACCTTCGACCAGGGTGCAGACCCTCTGGATCGGATCCTCTTGGCTCGATGCATTGACGATGACGTCTTTACTCTTCTTCTCAAAGCCTTCACGCTTCAGTGCAACTTCGTCCAATTTCGTATTGGTAATGTCCTGCAAGGTCCGAGAAAACAGACTGCCGGTCGAAGACATGGAGTTTTACAATTGGCCGGTTGGGTTTGAAAAGAGCTGATGAAGATAGCAACGCCAGGAGAAATCCGAAGAAGGGGAAAAGGTTGATGAAAGAAGGCAAGTCGGACAGGCCAGGGACCCGCTTTATGCAGCGACGAAGGATTCTGCAGCGCAGGCAGCAGCGGCATCGACTCATGCGTTGTCTCCATGGCAGTACACGGGACTTGCCTCAAGAAGAGTCATGCCTCGGTATTCGGTAAGGATACCTTGGGAGGCTAGATTAGCGTCAGACAGTAATTTTGTTTCCCAAGCTCAACCTAAGCTAAATTGACAGCTAGACCGATAAGAAAGGCGAATTTCAGCCCACAGATACCGCACTAAGCGTCTTTGGAAACCTGAAGGTACTGAAATCTATGATATCATCCCAACACCTCCTGCACGACACGCCTACAGGTTCAAGCCAGACACGATTCTGGCGTCGCGGTTGTGATTGACCTGTCCGGCGACATCCAATCACTTCGCCTAACTACAACCCCGAGATCAATAAATACAGAGTCAAACGTGGGCAGTCAATTGGGGAGTAGGAGCCGGCAGGGTAAATAGACCATCGCTACGACCCTCGCGGTTAGTTTCAGTGGTATTGCCGATTTCACCTTGGGAGGAGGTGCGAGGATGATGAGAGGCAAATTGGACGGTGGGCGAGATGTGTGGGGGAGAACGGGCGTGAAGCAGAGCGCTGCTAAAGAAGTATATGCGGTTTGGTGTTAGGGAAGTGTTCGATTATGGGGAGGATGAGGAGGGACAGGATGTCAGTCCTGTTGTACATCAGACTTGTTTTCCAGTGGGGTTATGAATCAGTCTTGAGCTTGCTGCCTTCTAAAATTATGCCCTGTCAGGCTAATGAACGACAGGATAAAACAAAGCGATCTGGATCGCTACTGTTCGAAATCGGATTCACTATTACTTTTGTATAGAAAGATAATTGTCAAAAGTCTCAATTAAAGCTCTCTGTAGTCTCCAAGTAATCGCATTGTTCTAGTGGTCGGCCCTTGTTCCGTGAACGCTCTTCACTTACGCCTCCCCCTGATGGTACCTAATTGAAGGTTCTGAGAGCACTTCACGCCTTCGTATACGCCCTAGAACTCCAGCCTGCTTAGAGCAAAGCGGGCTTAGTCGTTCATAGCAGAACACAGAGGTGTGTTTACATTAATGGGGAGAGCGTATCTAAGCTTTGTGGGGTCCCGCGTCGCATAGTGGTGGCCACGATTAGAAACCAAGCTGAGACGGTTGCTTGACCTCAGAAGTTGATGTTGTGTGAGATTACCATCCAAATGACAGTGCCCAAGTGCGCAATTGTTTGGAAAAGCTTGCGGATATACTGAAATTGCCGAATGGCTTGGTTGGAGTACTTTCATCATATTGAGGAGTTCAATGGGTTGTCGGCAGATTTGGAGATCTGTCTGAACTTTGGTACTATCAAAGTGCTACTGAGAGCTCTTTGTTAAGAAAAGTCTTGATGGTTGAGCACTGCAAATTTTCAGGCTGTTAGACCGACCGCCTTCTGAGCTTCGCTAAGGCCTGTTTCAATCATCAAACCCTTTCCATTCCTGCCAATCTCCGTGCTCGTACTCTTGCACTTCAGCGCTGGGTTCACAGTCAAGGCCCATCGTCGGCAGATCCTCACTAACTCTTACAAACGCAGCCACGAAAAATCCTTGCGTACCTTCTTCAGTCCCCTTCTCGCACCGAATACACGCTTCCGCTATCTCATCTGCATCAAAATCTTCGATATCGCCCTTCGTCAGTATGTCACGACAAGCAATAGCATCCCCCCTAATACTCCAAGCCTGCATCCCAGAAACCTGCTCTGCACGATGCAAGATATGCCATCCTTTTTGCTTGGCTACTGACGATTTCAAAGCTTTGATTACTACATGCTCGTTTTCTTCGGCGTGGATGGAGCATGTGGAGTAGGTAATCCTGTGGGCTTTGGGGAACTGAAAAGCGTGGAGGATGAGCTTGAGCTGGAATGCGGACAGCGCTTCGAGCCGCTTGCTAAGTTTGTTAGCGTCGTCCATGTTTGTTGGAATCTCTTCCTTCAGGTTTATGGGATCCCGATCAAGTTCGGGCATAGGTTTTCGTTTCCGCTTTTTTGAATGAGCCTTCCCCAGTGTGTCAGTCTGCTTGCTTGGTAGAATAATGCTCGGCATCTCTTTTTGTCCGATCATCCCACTCCCTGAGCAGCTGGGATCCAACAGAAGTGAGCTAACCCTATTCCATGGCGATTTGTCAGGATTCAACTGGAGAAAGTCCTGCTCTGCCTTTACTTTAACGATTTCCTCGGCGCCTGCTGTAACAATCATTTTCTGAAGTACCACCGCCCGATCCTTATCGCGTTCGCAAGCCCAGACTTTTGGCAATGTTGTGGTAGTACAACGGCTTCGCAGGATAGCTGCAAGATGAGTGGTTTTATTCCCTGGCGCAGCACATGCGTCAAGGAACGGCCCATCCTCGGGCCGTGGATCAAGCAAATAGGCTGGAAAGCAAGACGCCTTGTCCTGTAGAATGATCAAGCCCTCTCGATATGCGGATGTTCTTGACATATCAGCGGCTACTGATAATGCAAGGAGATTTGGGATGTGCTTGTCAATGTGTAATAGCTTCTCGGCGCAGTATATTTTGTTAGCGGCCAAGACAACCTCGTCGATGGACTCCACAGCTCGGTACTCAGAGAACGTTGTCGCTAACTGTTCGTTCAAATTCGTCCGAAGCGTGTTGACTCGTATCCATCGAGGACGAGGATGTGCCGCATTAGAAATTCCACTTGTCTGCGGTTCCCCCAACGAGCTTTCGTTCGCCGGATTCCCTGAATCATTGGAGCTACTGATCTCGACACGTCTTCGAAGATCCTCGATGGACGTGAAGCCCTTCTTGAGCCTAACCTTGGTGAGTTCTGCATTCAATCGTGCCTTGTGCTTGGTCACTGCAAGTCTCAAAGGGTGCGTTGCCGGAGCCGCAATTCCTCTTTTCGCCAGAAGAAGGTCATGCACAATTAGAAGAGCTAGGCCAGGAGAAAGCTACATTATCCAACCTTGTGTGTCAGTTAGTATTTTAAAGTCTTCGCGGCCAGAATCTACGCGTACTTTTCTTTCGAACTGTAGAAGCTGAGACTTCTCAATGACTTCTTTCAAAATTTGGCTCCATTTGGATGCTTCGCTAACGAGGGCATAGACTTGCTTTGGCGGTGATCTCAAGTTCTTCGCGCCGAATGTTCTGACTTTTAGAGATCCTAAAGACTGGCCAGTCTCAGACAGCAGCAAAGGTGCCGCATCATAGTAAAGTGACATTGAGGTGCTTATGCTTAGGCTGTGTTATCAAAATTTGTAGAGCGAGTTAGGATGGGTTAAGGTATTGCAAGCTCGTTTAAAGTTTCCTCTTGCCTGCCGGACCGCAAACGTGCCTCAACAGGTAAAGTTCATACCAAAAATGAGCACACAGGAATCCACTTCTTTGACACCGAGTTTGGGATTTTGCCAGTAAAGCGTCCTCAGTCCTCCACATCACCATGGCCATGCAAACGGGCCCCGGCGGCAAGGTCGACCGCCAAACAACCACACCATTCCATCTCAAGCTCTTCTATCGAACTGGAGCTTTCCACCGGTATGCTCTCTATCCTCCCCACCAGTTTGCCCTTTGCTGAAACGCACCACCACAGTCGTCTAATCTGAAGTAACCAGACTCGACGAATTTCCCTCCTCAACCAGCGGCCCGCTACCACCCCACCTCCAAATCTACACCTGGCCCTCATGTACCCTCCGCGAGCTCTCTCACTTGCTGACTTCAGCGCTGCCGAGTCTACTTCCCGATCCAGTCATCGGCACACGGTTGTCGTACAAGCTCATATTCCCTGATACGCGCGAGTCGGCACGAGGGGGGCCAGGGAGGTACATGAGTAAGGATCTGGGCAATGTGGTAGTAGGAGGTGATGGACCGGGTATAATGCCTACAGAGGAAGAAGCGAATGTAGTCACCTCGGGACCAATGGCTGGGGAGCTGAATGGAGAACCCGACAAGACGCTGCAAGATGCGCGGTTCGTGATTGGTGATTATATCTCCTGCGCGATTTTCCCACCTCTGGCCAATGGATCGGTCGCACCTCCGCCAGGAGCAGGAACAAGAACGGGAGCTACTGGTGGAGGAAGAGGGACGAACGACTATGGGAGCGGCAGAGGTGGGAGTATTAGAGGGCCGAGGGAGAATGGATATGGGGGTTTCAGGGGTGGGGGTGGACCGAGAGGGGGGCCGCCGTTTAATGGTGGTAGACTTGGTGGGGACCTACCGAGTGGGGAGTGGAGACGAGGCGAGAGAATACCGGATGGGCCTGGCGGTGGACGGGGTGGTTATGGTAGGGGAAGAGGGAGAGCGTATTGATGGCGTATTGATGGCGTTTGGGGATTTTGCACATTTATTAGTCCCAAAAAAAATCGAGAACCCCCGTTATGATCCGTACTCTGCAGTCAGAATAAGGATGCTACGTATCAAGCCTTGGTCTTGACAGGATGACAGGTGATGGATTTTGACTATTAGACATAGACTATACCATCTATTTGGAGGCCCAACTTGCTGACAAAGAGCAAGTGTGGAATCTTTCAATGCTGCAGTCTCCGGCAACAGAGAATACAATTGCTTGACGATTATCTCCTCTGGTTCGTATCGAGCGATTTGATCACCCTCATCCAGACTCACTGTCCGGAGACTCAGCCGTTCCTTGTCCTGCCAAAGTGAATTCGACCTTCCCAAAGCGCCAGTAGCATGCCCTCAAAATTCAGCGATCGTATCCCCCCTCCTCTTCCCCCTCATATTATATTTCCCCTGGAACCCAAGTCAGCCCCGGCAATCTTCCCGGACCCAACCAAACCTCTCCCTAATCCTTTGAATCCCTGTCATAGCAATTGGAGAACTCACATCCGTCACAAACCCCAGATATCCAAACATCGCCGGTACGACGACCACATATGCGAATGTCAGCCATGCTGTTCGGGGTGTCCAGCGAAAGTATTTGTGGCGGTTGACGTTCATATCTGCACTGTGTTAATCGGGCCTTCGCAAATGTGGAATGTAAAGACAGAGAGGATAACGGGGAGATTTATGCTGGCATGAGGGGCGTACTGTTGTATTTGGTGAGCGCCGGGTCCATTGAGATGGCGGCTGCGGAAAGGTTAGCGAATAACTTTCCGAGAGCGTTTAATTAATAAGCATGGAGTACATTTGTTGAGATGGACCGCCATGACAACAGACGAGGGGCGCATATTGCTTGGAAACTGGAAGATATTCGGAGGTTGAGGTCTGGATATTGTGATGCTTCGAGGTTAGCGTGAGGCCTTATGTAAGCGTTCTCCAATTGGGCAAGAGTGAGCGGAAACACTCCGAGATTAAGCCGAGGCTTATTTGAAAGCTCGAGGTTGTAGTTGGGATGATGAAAGGTACAAATAAGCTACAAAGGACGCATCGATAGATAGACTACGGGTTTACTCATTGTTATTGTACGATGGCTGAAGCATCTGACCATACTCCTGTGAAGACGGAGCAAAAGGCTAAGGTTGTACTGTACTGGTAAGTACCAGGTCATCGAATTGGTTGCCAATGGAGCTGTTATGTCTGAGGTTTCCTTACGCAAGCATCCCTCTTCAGTAACGTTTTATCGAGTTAGTTTGATGGCACATGTGTATTAGATCGTTTCTTGCTTTTCGAATTTGGAGTCATCTAAGGACCAATGCCCCATACAGCGCCATTTGTCCATGGTTTCCCCCTCTCATGTCTAGTTACAAATGCCGAAAGCGAAGCGTGATTGGTGATTTCGACCGACCTCTATTCAATACAGATCCCTTAACTCTTGCAGGCTGGAAAAGTCCCGCTCACAGCGTATCCTCTGGCTTCTAGAAGAGCTCAAGGTGGAATATGAGCTCAAGACGTACGAACGAGAGAAAATGATGGCACCCGAGGAGCTAAAGCAGATTCACCCTCTTGGGAAGGCGCCACTCGTCTCCATTCAGGCCGCGGGAATGTCAAAACCGTTGATCTTGGCAGAATCGGGTTTGATCATCGAGTACCTTATAGACCATTTCGGGCCCCAGCTGGCTCCCAAGAGGTATGCGGAGGGAAAAGAAGGGCAAGTGGGCGGAGAGACCGAAGAATGGATGCGATATAGGTATTACATGCACTATGGAGAAGGGAGCATAATGCCGTATCTGTTGGTTGCGCTGCTTATGGGCAGTAAGTCTTAATCTCTCATGAGGCACAAATTAGCACTAACGAGACCCTTCCCAGATATCCAGACTAACTCGCCGTTTTTCATCAAACCCATCTCGAACGCTATAGTTAACAACATCAACTCCATGTTTCTCGAACCTAATTTCAAGACCCATTTCGGTTTTCTTGAGAGCCAAATCACAAGTTCACCACATGGGGGACAGTATCTTTGCGGCACCGAACTTACAGGAGCTGATATCATGATGAGTTTCCCACTTGGGGCTGCCAAAGGACGAGCTGGCTTTAATAAAGAGAAGCACCCGAAGCTTTGGGCTTATGTGGAAAGAGTGGAGTCTAGGGAAGCGTATAAGAAGGCGGTGCAGAAAATCATTGATGTCGAAGGGTCTTACGATCCGACTCTGTAGAGTTGTTGCTGGAGCTCGCTAGCCTGGATCTCTTCCCATTGTGACGCTTGTAGCGTGATTCTCAGTCATGTCAAAATGCATCTAGCTATTCATAACTTGAAAGTCTTTGCACTAAGAAAAAGAATACCTACGGTCGAGACTAACAACCACTGTGGACGCCAGAAATGATAACCATCGACTTCTCTGAGAACACGACGGACCACAAGCCAACATGAGAACAGCAACGATGCCCAATAGATTAATCTGGTTCCATCAGTCAGGGTATAGCCTTCTTAGTAGTGGTCATGGTACAGTTTACGGTCTTTCCACCCCGACGTGGTCAGGCCCTCCTCGTTTTTGACCCTATAAAGCCCATCAACTTAGAAGTCTCATCATAATCCTATGTAGACCAACGATTTTGAGACTTTATTAAAGCCATACCGCCAGCGCCCACATCAATGGATAGAAGGGCATAATGGCAAAATAGATAATTCGATGGGATTGAAGAACCAAGAACCATGATTTGACACAAGGTGACGCTGTTAGATAACCAGCCCTCGAACATTCGTATCAGTGTTTTAATCGAACGTAATTCATGATATCCCTGCCAATAAAACCGCACAGGTGTCGTGTCTTCAGCAAATGCTATCTCACCGTGATACTGGCTTGAAATAATTGCCAGACGTTCGTCCAGATGTGATGCACGCTAGGTGATTTGGTTGAGCCGGGTGAGAATTTTCAGATGCGCGTGTACAATTGCTCGCTAACGGGGCGACACAGTCAGCACTATGCTATCAATAGGAGGCCGCCTCAACCTCGATTGGAGCTGGGTACAGTAAGGTACGTAGATTGACAACGAAGAGTTGGGATGAAAATAGAAGTGTGGTCATCGCACGAAGGGGCAACGGCTGATGCCGCAAAGCGATTCCAATGGTGGCGGGGGACATTTGGGGGACAATGAAAGCAATGCGTTCTCTCTAAAGCAGAATTGGCTTCTTGCGACCTCAACATCTGATTCCAGCTTCATATTTGCCTTGGACACCGAAACCCCAACTCACAACACAGGCGTTAGTGTCGTCGATCACAGCGGTACGGCCCGCCATGGCAACGCCTTCCGCGACGCCAGTCAACAATTCATCTTCGACTTCCACCAAGTACAACCTTTGCCAGCAGTGCCTGTCTCCGAGCAGTCGCGAGCCTCTGCAGGCTCGTCGCAGCTGAATATCGGTGGTGACTGGAGGAGCTCCTTCGATTCAACAGATTCTGCGCTCGGCAACATCAATACCGGAAGGGATACTTCCGGGCGGTCCGAAGGTGGACAGACAGCCAGGCACAATCAGACAGCTCCAAGCTCCCAATTCTCACCCACGACCTCCATCGCCTCGAGATCGAGCCTATCTTGCACAGATGCAGAGGCGCCGCGATCTGCTCCCCGCGAATACGTCGTTAATCAATCAGCGCCCAGACCTTCGAAAGCCTCCTCGATGAACTCCAGATTTGTGAAAACACCCAGAACCGGTCAGGTAGCCTCGAACAGAAAAAGCCCTCCAGGCGCGTCACAATTCAATACCATGAAGAAGATGTATACTGGAACTCGTACCCTAGAGGTTGACGAAGATCCGCGAAGAGGTCAAGCAGGCCAATCTACTCGAGGGGTTTCCCTAGTGTCCAGTACATCAGGATTATCTAGTGGAGAAATCGAACTTCCCAAATATGAGGTAGCAAATGGTGACAATTCAAGGCAATCTCTAATCCAGGAGAATAAAGGAGCCGGCAGAACTCCAGGCGTTTTGCGATCAGGGCAAGACAATGTTACACAGAATGGGCAATTCACCCTTCCACCTGGAAAAGGGTTCCCTATACAGATAGGCTCGGAGCTTTTCAGATTGTCCGGAGCCTCCATCATGTCAGATGGTCAGTATTTATTTCAGAGGATGACAGGGGAATGACTTGTGCTGAGAGTCCTAGAGCACCCTCGTACTTTTCGCGATTCTTCGAAGAACAGCTTCGACAGAATGAAGATGGCACTGGAGGCGTAAGAACATTGTACATCGACCGCGATCCGGCGACTTTCCATGATATCTGTAGACATCTTCAAGGTAGTACCGGTCCGACTTCTGCTGCAGTATGAGGAATTGATGTGGATTATAGGTTATTACGTACAACCCAAAGATGGCTCTCACTATGTCAGATTATTTGCAGACGCCCAATTTTATTCTTGTAAGTTTTTGCATTCTACTTGAGGTGCTTCAGCTGACGACCTTAGTACCACGCTTAATATCTCAGCTTTTCGAATCCGAAATCTTCATTCAAATTGGCGGTCGAGATTTTCAGATCCAACGAGATATCTTCACAGGTCCAGGTGACAAGCCAAACTACTTCTCTCTAGATTTTGCCGCCTTTTTCAGCAGCCCCAGTGAAATCTTTCCCGGCCTCGATAGCAATGGTCTACTACGGCCTCCCTCTATCAAACCTGCTAATGTACCAGATCATTCAGCAGATGTATTTGCAGACCTTCTACACATGTTACGCGGATATCCTCTGCACATTAGAGATAAACATCACCGAGCAGACCTCCTCAGAGATGCTCGCTACTATCATTTCCGCGGTCTGGAACAGAAACTCATCTACCACGAGATCAGTTACAACGTCGAACGACAAATTTTCGAGATCATCGTCCGGATAGAAGATCTAAAACAGTCTGGCATCTCCTTTGTCGGAGACGCCTCCCCCTCAGACTGGTCTCCTCTTGGAGGCTGGGTCAACTACTCACGGCCCTTTGTAGATGAAACCAATTACGAGCTCATCGTCGAGTTGGGCGAAGAATGCACGAAAATTGATCTCCGCAGCATGCGCGCCGAGTTCTTCGGTGACGTCAAAGCTCGCATATCGAGTCTTTTCCAGGTCGTCGCGAACAAAATGAATCTTCCTACAAATCAGCCGCTGGGCCTCATGATGTCCTCCGGTGGTGCGGCTGCGCAATCAGTCAGCCCAGGGAACACTCCATTGAGCGAAGAGCGAGTGAAGATTCGCATTGATCGAGACGCACATCTAATCCTCGATGGTGTGGAACATGATACCGAAGCTCTCGAGAGCGAAATCGAAATACAAGATTCGACATTCCTCTCCATCGAACGCCCCTTCATCCCGTCGCCCACCCCTCTCATCCCTTCCATGACCTCCAATCAAAATCCCGCCATATCCCGACCTCCGAGCGTGCGCCCACCTCCACGCAAGCGCAAGCGCCTAGGAACTCTCGATGAATTCGGGGAGTGGATCATTAAGAAGGGCCAGTGGCGTCTTAAGGTGCAGCCACGTGTAGACACCGCGAAACAAGAGGAAGGAAGGATGGAAATTGTGATGGTTGCGGTGAAGTTGGACGCTGTTAGTGGGCAGAGGGGGAGGAATGCCGGGAGGGGTTTCTTGACAGTGTAGCTAAGGGATGGGTAGGGGCTGAGGCGCAGGATGGGAAGGGCTATTGAAGTCGAGGGGGGTTGTACTGAGATGTGATGGAAGACAAGGAAGGGGAGTTAGGTGGACAAGATTTACAACCGCGGATGACTGGCCCAGGCTTGGACTATAAGGGCAGTAGGGGCTCGGGTTGCGCTAACGATCTTACACTTGCACCAAGCAACCTCGTCTCTATACTAAGAATCCAATGTAAGTTTGGTGCTTTAATCCTAGTGCTATCGAGTCACAGGACTCCCTTCCAAGCTCCGGATAGAACCATGGTCTTTTCCTGTTTCTTCGGCAACCAAAAATGGCAGATGTTTGTCATCGATCGGTCCAGTCATCGTGGGTATACTAACCTTACTAACCCGGTCCCAGCCTCATCACTCAACGTGAGGTCAACATATAACGCTCCGCACCAGTATAGTCTTTCAGATGTGGCCTCTGGGCTTCGAGTGAGTAGATCAGAAGAGTCTAATCGGATCCCGAGATGAGGAGGGATAATGCAGATATACGGCTTCAAGTCTCCAATTTCCGTGGTTTCGAATGCAGATTAATTGATTGCTCTCAACCAGCCTTTATGTATTTCAATACGATAGAGGTTGGATTTGCGTTCAAGATGCGATACTTTGACGGAGCCTAGACACGTCAACATCCCTAGAAGCTTTCTCTTTCTATTTCTGTAAGAGGGAAGAAGCTGCATGCAATGATACATAGGACGAGTCCCATGATCCGTGCTTGCAATGCAGCATCTAAAATCTCCAAGCCAATTTTTCCAGCCTGACAGCTCCTCGCCAACGTACTCGAACCAGAACAAAGCTCAAGCCTGCACCCCCCCAAGCGTCCCATTCCCCCACTCCAGCAACCTCCCATCCCCAACCCTAAGCCTCGTAAACTCATCAATCACACTGGCCCTCGCCCACACAAAAACCCCCACCCCGCCTTCCTCCCCCACCGCCTCCCACCCAGCCCGCTCAGAACTAACCACACACGCCTCCACCCTCACCAGCGCCTCAAATATCCCCCTCCAATCCCCCACATCCGTATCAACCTCGGGCGAGCGAACCCGGCCCGGCAACGCCCGCGGCGGATACAGCTCCAGCATGGCGATGGCGACGACGCAGGAGCCGGTGTCCCAGCGGGCGGGGAGGTAGAAGCGCGGGTGAGAGGTGCGGGCGGGGCGGCCTAGGGCGGAGAATTCGATGGGGTGGGTGGAGTAGAGGGCGGCGAGGTGGGCGATGGCGCGGGCGGTGAGGGTGCAGTCGTGGGCGGAGAAGGGGGGGAAGGTCCAGTCGAAGTTGGTGACGCAGTTGGGAGTTTGCGCGGTGATGGGGTGGGGCGTTGGGGAGGAGGAGTTGTTGTGGGGGGGAGGTGGGAGGGTGAGGGCGGTGGTGAGGAGGTGGAGGGTGGAGAGGAGGGTGAGGGCGTGGGGGTGGGGGAGGAGGTGGAGAGGGTTGGGGGGTCTCATCGTGCTGGTAGGCTTGCCTTGTTGTGAAGGACAGAATCTTATCTGGATAGACTTTACCTGGTGCACTGCGAGGTTAAGTACGATCTTCCATCCTGTAGCACGGTAACATCGAACAAGGACTGTGACCCCATCGGGTCGCTTCGACGGCTCGATCCGAAATTTTCAAGATCCGTATTAGCGCGGTTTCAACATTCGCTCGAAAGAATGTCGTTGGGAAATATCTCCGGTATGCGACTGGGAATTTGGGGGTCGTATGGGGGAACAACATGGCTCTTGGGATATGGAAGCGTCATTATTCTGCGAAGACTAGAAATTTCTGTCATCTTTAAATAGGTCGCTTACACGTGACCCTATTGTCTCGGCCTTTGTTCCATAGTGAATGGCTGTGAAAATAATGACAGAGACAGTAACATGTTGATTGCGTGGCGGAGGTAGACGATTAAGGAGTTACCGCGAATTGAAAGGATAATGGTACAAAAGAAACCTAAACCACAGAATTCCTAGAAAAACACCACCTTGACAATATTCACGCATCGGAGATGAACTCCATGCTGGGATTTGATAATCCAATATCTGACAAGAGGGAATTGCTGGAATGATTCTGATAAAGCCGTACGAGTCTCGGTTTACGGAGCCAAATATGACGCTTGAAAATAAACGGTTGTAGCATACATTGCAGGTCAGTTCTTATCAACTGCTACCAGCGCGATTGGATTCAGAAAGTCGGCAAAGACAAGAATAAGAGACCTACTATATATAACAACGGAGAAGGGCAGAGGGATGAGCCAAGACAAATGTGCCGTGGTGTATGCTCTGGCAATTCCGAACGCGAATGAATACATGCTGGAAATTTGAATCTGAAAGACGAAGATGGTGAGATTGGTATATCTCGAAGATACACGAGCAACGCAGATCAGACAATCCAGAAAAATATGCCCATGAAAGACACTTTAACGCCTATTAGGGATGATTTGAGATATTGTTCTAGGAGAAGATATTGTAGACCTTGAGTGTGATATTCCAGCGTTGCAGAAGCACGAAATTAGAGATATATAGGATCAACCCGAAAGTACCCAAGCAAACGATTCAAAGAACAGTTTTAGTCCTGGAGTCTTACATTATTCAATTCACGACTCGACCATCCTACTCCTCATCTCTAAACTTCAATTAACGAGCCTTTTCCTTGCTCCTCGTATCTACACGTTAGAAGAGGCAGTCTCACATCAACCGGGTCCAATTATCCGTTGACGAATAATCGATATGCCAGTATGCCTCATCCTCAATTAGAGCATCATCCTCCAAATGACACTCTACAAAGCCTGCCATCAGTACCAAATCCTCCGCAGTAGCAGGTCCGTTCCTAAACCGATCCAGCGCAGCCCAGATTTCCGGAGGAGGATTGCTGAGGCCGAAGACCGAATTAGCATTCGTGCTGGGAGGGGGTTGGCCTTTATGGAGGTAGACGCCGACATTATGGAGTTTTTGGATTGGACAAGCGCGGGAGGTGCAGGGCGTGCAGTAGGTGATCTGGGTCGAACGAGGGACGTTGCTGGAGGAGCTGTGAGCGGGTGGGTTAGTGCTGGACATTGTAGAGTTGGTAGACCTGCTACGGGAGCTGGAAGCAGACCTAGGAGTGGAGCTGAGATGGAAGCTAGAAGCGGTGAAGCTGAGGCGTGAGGCGGAAGGGGAGCTCGGGGCAGAACTGAGAGGGGAGCTGGAAATCGAGCTAGGGACAGAGCTGAGAGGCGAGCTGGAAGTAGAGCTAGGAGCTGACCTGAGCGAGGTTCTAGCAGTAAAGCTGGAAGTGGGTTCGCGAGAGCTCAGACTTGCAACTGAAGGATCAACCGTCTCCACCCAACGGTTCTTCGACCATACGTCTACTAGGGATGAGGAGCCGGACGAGGAGCTGGGCAAGGAAGCCTTGTCGAAGAACGTGTTTTTCATGTTGTTGTCCGCCACGATGCGACCAGCTTTTGCACGGGTTACCCGCTGCGACGATTCCAGCAGGCTGAGATCAAGCCTGTTGACGGCATTGTATTGAGCCCGTTTTGCAGTTCGACGGGCGGAAGACCGAGTAGGTGGCATCTTGCTGATGATATTTGGTTATGACTATGGTCCGGGTGTAAGTGCTTTGGGTTGTGAAGATGGCGCAAAGTTATTGGAGGGACTCGAGTTTCAGAGGGGTACAATGTTTGGTTTTCGGATTTTCTCTCTCGTATAATAGGAGAAATAACTTCGTTAAGGGAGAAGTGCAACTTACGATTGCTGGACTCGGGCTCTGGCGTTTATCTTGCGATGGAATAATCTCTTGGTGCGAGATGTCTTTATTCTGTGATCTTTGTAAGTCTATGTTGCTAATTTCCTTTCTCCATTTCTTTGTGCGTTCTGGTGGTAGTACCTCTGGCTTTCATAGAAAGAAGGCAATTGTGGCTTTTAAAGGAGCACAAAGGTCCTAAGATCGTAAAATTGGGTTTCTTTCTCTTTGTTAATGGACCATTTGGGCCAATGATATTCGAGAGTAATTGTTAGGCCATGTTCCTTGCATGGAGTACCTGGAGTACTCGACAGAGACACTATCGTAGTTTTTCGGTTTCTTGTTGACTAAGACACAGTCGACGTTCAGGACTGATTCTTCAGAAGCCAACGATGTACGTGTATGTGTTAACGTACGTGTCGACATCGCGACTCATTCTCTCGACGCCAGCAACATACGTGTCGATATCGCGACTGATTCTCTTGGCGCCGACGAGGTACGTGCTGATGTCGCGACTGCTCATGCATTTTTCAAACATGGCTAAACCCGGAAAGCTCCTCCTCTTATGACCTGGCCCGGAGTCCTGGGGCAGCACTCTATGTCTATGTTTCTTTCAAACTTGGGTGTTGCTTTGTTCCCGGAGCGAAGGACACGAAGCTGTGCCATCTTCACTAGGGGTAAACACGAAAACCCACTCATGATCAAGAGAGGCTCACCGCACTAAGAGCAGAACATAATACTTCCTGTTTCAAAGGGGCTATCGTCAAGCTCATGTCCGTCTTGGTGATCAAGATCACAGTGGGTAGCAGTGACGCCGAGTAAAACACTCCTCAGCTGCCACGATGTTCTTCAGATCATCTTGTCAAATTCTACGAGTAACTTACTACTCGCCCACTGTACCTTTCTTATAGCATCTAGCGGCGGGAGCGTCCGGCGCTTGAAGGGGACGCACGCGTCCGATTGGAGATGGTCTTAACGCCGTTTTATGCGGTGTTGATACCTCATGTCTGTCGAACCGAATACTATTGATCGATAAATTTCTTGATACTTTGAAATGACTACCTAGATTTTCGCTCCAATAGGTGTAAGCCTTGCTTTGCCTAGATTGCTGTTCAGCCTGCTGTCTGGGGCTGCCTGGAATGCAGATTCGGAATTTTCTATGTTTCGAAGTACTTCTAAGCCATGTGAGATATTGGAATCTGTTCCATCCAGCGGTTGCATCTTCCCCCGCTAACACATTTGTTCATCTTCGTTTTCAAGGTCCGATCAACTTGCAATGATGCCATGCTGTGCGTCTCCTTCCTTCGGTTTCTTTCGGCAAAGAAAACGCGCATGGCTATGTTAATTGTTTTCTGATGCGGATTGTTGCCAAAACCATAATGCAAGTTGGTGCCTCGGTCTTGGCTGTGGGGCAATTTTGACGCAGTTGAGACCCACTACTTCTGCTCTATTCGAAGTTCCTTCACTTTCACTCTCTATCTCAAGCTCACAACCATCCATTTGTCCGCTCTTCCTACTTCTTTCGTCTCGCATTGCCTAGTCTCCAGGAATCAAGATGACAAAAACCCTGTCCCACCTCCGTGGGCCTTTTCCACCCTCTCATCCTCCCCATCATCACCCTACTAACAGCCTACCTATCCTCTATCAATTCCACCACCAACCAGATAGCTCGGAATCTAACCACCCTCTACACCCCCCACTTCGATTTCCTCCCAACCATCTACAACGTCTCCTATCTCTGGACCACCATGTTCTACACCGCCATTCATACCACCCACAATGAATTTCTTATTTGTCAGCCGTTGGATATCTGCTTCTCATACAATTTTGCTGAAGGGTCATGTTGACTGATTATCTAAAAGGATGTCATTGTTCCTACCTAAATCTCCTGACGTCTCGAACAGGTTTCGGATTCGCCTTCTTCGTCGACATATTCTTCTAGTGTTTCTTAATCGTTCTTATGTCAAGCGAATGAAGTCCTAAATCTCGTATCTGTGCCACTAAAGCCGACTTCTTGTCCCTGAACTAACTAGACTGTCTGTTTGGCTGAATGATCGTCTTCCAAATTGAAACCTTTCAGCATTGACTGGGTATGATCTTGGTCTTGTGTCGGTGAATGATGCAGATTTTTTCATTTACAAGCCTATTGATTTCTTAAGATATTGAGCAAGAACGGGGTCGATGAGCCCTGCTCCCGATGCGTGCGATAGTCAAGTCGAGTCATCTCTAGTAATTCAGGTCGGCATTAGCTTGTGTATTCATGCAATCAAGGATTAATTGACGATAGAGTGCCTATGCGATAATATTACACATTAGTAGTCCCCATCCGAAGTGATATCATTTCGATGTGACGCGAGTCAATAACGTTAAATCAAATCCCCTATGAAAAGTCAAAGTCTGATATAAACGTTATTTCTTCCCAACCCCCCTCCACCTTCAACTCCGATGGTGATATCGCGATCTTGACTTGTGTAGAAATATTGATCTAATTCCAGAATTGCCGCATTGACTTTAATATGAACACGTTGAGGTACCGTATATTGATAGACCTGGAGGCAGCCGTTAGATTGTCCCAAACGCTGCCTAGGGCCTGAACGTTGGTCCGTAACTTGACCCATCTCCGATCAACGCAGAGAAGATGCAGGATATTGACCTTGAGACGACCGTCCTGCTTTTGGAATGGCTCTGTATTTTATCGATAAGGGAGTTGCCAGGTATAGGACAAGGGTCCGCTGTATCAACAACTCTTACAAAGGTTCACCATGTTTGGGCGGAGAAAATGAGATAAAATGGCGCCTTTCCACAGGCTGGGATCGCTCGCCCTAAATTGAATTATGGGATGAGTATGAAAATGGCTTTTCAAACATATGGCTGCTGCGTTGGTGAACAGGGGCAATGTATTGCTGATATAATTTGAGGGTCAAATTGCGGGATGAGGCTTGAGATACAGTTTTGGGGGGCCAAATTTTGGATGCGAAGACCATCATCACCCAGCGATGATGGTGGATCACCAAAATACCATGACCAAAAACCCAAGAATCAATTTCAAACCTAACCAAAAGATAATATGTAATTATAAGAGCTCGTATGACGACTCAATGTAACACAGAGATGCAAAATCATTATACACCTGATGCAAAAACAGTTCAGACCCGGGTAGTCGCCATACCGGAGGTCCTAATCTGCGTTGGTGTAGTCGCCGCAGTCATCAAATCCATTGCTCTAACTCTGAAATGCGCCAGGGTATTGAAGCTTGACCACTGCACCATCTATTGGTTAGCTTACAAAGGATGTTTATGTTGGAAAATATAAACCCAAAAATTACAATATAACACCATCATCAATTCAGTACCCATAATATTCGGAGAAGACGTAGGCAATTATACCGTCCTCTCGGCAATACAAAAGCGATACTGTCAAGCTCTTCATGCGCGTCATAATGAAATACCTTACCTTCGCAATGCTAAAATGCCATGCTCGAATGCTTAGCCCTGTCAGGGGGCCTACCGTTTACGGCGAACGCTAGATTAGACGGCTCAACAAGGCTTACACACTTATATTCGTCGATGTGCGAGCATATTGCACACTTATTCGAGATATGATGCCACAAGCAGATTCTTCTGAACAGCGAAGACATAGAGAAGTTGCGCAAAGCACCAAGTTTCCGAAAAAGGTATAAAATATTTCTTTTGACCACCACGTCAATAGTACTTTGAATTTGCACATATTGTCGATCTCTATCCAAGAGTTGGGTGGGGAGGTTAGAATAGAGACATTATCTAGCCATCACCGCCGCACCTACGTATGGTCGTGCACTACGTCTCCAGAAATCCTCGGGAGATTCTGATGTAAAAGTTAGAAAAGACTGCTTGGTTCAAGGGATTAGGAGCACCTCGCCCAACAGATTTAGGAGAACGGCACTCGGAGTTAAGAAGAACCAGAGCACCAAAGGCGAGGTTGTAAGGAAGATCGAGACTCAGAATTTTGGGGAGTGGTGCTTCGAATTTTCTTGTCAGCCGGCCGTACTATTTTGATTCCACTTAGAGAAATCGACAAATCCCTCCTCTTCCAGCCGCAGCAGGCGAGGTAGCCGACAAGCGCTAACGCTAAGCCTTGTATATGCCCGAAAGTCACTACCTAGTACCTATCAATGAAATACTTTCTCCACAACCCACTCAAGCCATTACCGCCCGCCATGGATTTCGCCTCCCTCATGTCCACCGAAATTTCCAAATCTCGCCAAACATCTCCCCCCAATCCCACCTCCGAATCCACTAAAAAATATCTGAAGCGCGCCGACCTTGAAACCCAACGCCAACAAGCCTATCTGGACGAACAAGCCGCCATTCAGCGCGACCGCGAAGCCAAACTCACGAAAAAACGTAAGCTCGAGGAAGAAGAGACGGTTCGAAACCGCGAGCGGGACGAGAAGCGGCGGCGGCTGGCAGAGGAATCTCGTGTAAGGAGAGAGGAGGAGGAGGAGAGGAAGGAGAGGGCGAGGAGGAAGCGATTGGGCCTTCCGGAGCTACCGGCTAAGGGGATAGAGGGCGCTGAGGGGACGCCCTTGCCGGAGGGCGAGGAGGATATCGTTGAGGAGGAACTGGTGGCGAGGTTGAGAGAACTTTGCGAACCAGCAATCCTTTTTGGCGAAACCCACAAGCAACGCCTCCGCCGCTACCGCCGCCTAACAGCCATCTCCACCCTCCCCCTTCAAACAACCGGCCCCATCCCCACAACCCTCGCGCTAGTCCCCGAAGCCTCCATGAAAGTCCCCCTCTCCCTCCCCTCCGACCCCGCCGCCCGCTCCTTCCTATTCCGACAACTAGCCTCTTATTTCACAATGGTGCTGACAGAATGGTCCGTGGCGCTCAGCCAACGCACCGCGGAGGTGAAGCAGAGTTTTCAGGGCAAGGCGGCGATGAACGCGATGGTGCAGTCGCGGGAGAACATGCGGCCGCTGTTCCGGAAGTTTGAGAAGGGAGAGCTGGAGGATGGGATTTTGGAGCCCGTGATTGAGATTGTGCGGGCGGCGCAGGAGAGGCGGTATGTGGATGCTAACGACGGGTATTTACGATTGAGCATTGGAAAAGCGTAGGCTCCACCCCTCCATCACCCATCACTAGCATAATCCTGACAAAAACCTTCAGCGCATGGCCCATCGGCGTAACCATGGTCGGCATCCACGAGCGGTCTGCGCGCGAAAAGCTGCACGAGAGTGATAAGGGCCAAGCGCACATTATGAGCGACGAGGTGACGCGGAAATTTTTGCAGAGTATCAAGCGGTGCCTGAGCTTTGCGCAGACGAGGTGGCCGCCGGATGACCAGTTGCAGTTAATGGGGTGAGCGCTTTTGAAGGGAGATGACTATGCATTCTCTACAGTCAAGCGTTAAGGCAGCGTATGCGCTTGCTAGCTACGTCTGTTAGTTTCGGTTTGGGGAGATGGGTAGACAGCAAGGGCTATGAAGAGATAAACCTCGCTTCTTCTTCTACAGTACTCAACCCTTTCCCCCACAAGTCAGCCGCCTAGTCACCCCGAATGCTGCCCCTGCCCCTGCCCCGAAACCAACCTCAACCTCCACCTCCTCCACCTTTTCCCCTCTCTCCTCCCATACTCCAATCAGCATTCCCCAATAACAAACCCCCCCAACCTGCCCCCCTCCCCCCCCACTCTTCCCCCTGTTCCCCACCTTTCAACTTTTACCCTTCCGCTCCCTGCATCACGCACGCACTTTTGATCCCGCCATAGCCACCTGATGTACTTATACAACCTTTGCTACAGTAGCGCCTTGGTCGGTGGTGTTGGTTGGGGTTTTATTCTGGGCTTCGGGGATGTTGGCGGAAGGAGGGGGAGTCGGAAAGGTGGGAGGGGGAAAGGGGATGTTAGGGGGGAGTTAGCGATTTGGCGGGAAAAGGGGGCAGGTGTGTGTGAGGTGAAGAGGGTGGTTTGCTGTGGGGTGAGGACTCTCTGGGGTTCTGCGATTCTTCCCTTTTTCTTATGATTTCTTTTTTCTTTACTGCTTTTCTCATAGTTTTTTACTTGGCCCCCCCCCCCCCG
>JAABUT010001079.1_pt1 | contig 34038 bp, 31 predicted proteins | sample 5559281 | NCBI WGS metagenome assembly JAABUT01 (sample SAMN10711880, study PRJNA513359) | rock metagenome | isolation source: Antarctica rocks | place: Antarctica: Victoria Land, Ricker Hills nord | collected 2016-01-04 | reverse complement strand
GGGCCACCGCTGGAACAACGACCCCAAGCCCTTCATGTGAGAAACTACCGCCGACGACATCATCGAATGACTCGTCGCGGGCGGGCATCACCCATCCGCCAGACCAATACGAAGACGGACCATTAGGTGCGCGCCTGAGAGCTTCTTACCTGGTGGCGTCCTCGAACTCGTCGAGGAGACCCGCCGGCAGCCGACCCCTGTCGGCAACGTCGCGGCCCTGGGCCCGTGCCCATTCGCGGGCGCGCGCGACCCGTTCCTGCCGTTCTCGCCGGCTACCGGGCCTACGTTGGCCGCCCTGCACGGGTCGGCCAGCGGAGGCGGTCTTCCCAGGTCGACCCGTCGGTGGAGTCCTTCCGGCGTGGACGCCCCGGGCAGCGCTCCGGACCTCGACGGCACCGACCGTGTCCAACTTCGGCAAAGACCTCAGGATCGCTAGGTGCTCGTCGCACACGTCCAGCGGGTAACCGACACCTTCAAGCGACATTTCGACCACCGCGACGCCAGGTCGTCGTGCGTCCTCGCCGTCTAGATCGCATAATACCAACGTCGTCCGCACGGTGCGTCCCCTTTCGTGACTGCGACAATACCCGGGTTCGCGAGTGGTCGCTCGCGCTGGTCGCGTTTACTGATCCGCGTGCCAGCGTCGTTTCCCGGCCGGGCGCCCGGGCCGGAGCCCTGATTGGGCCGGTCAGGGTCGCTCTTGTCCGTTCCCGCCCGCGCTCTGCGCCGACGGCACTTGAAGGTGGCCGTGCGCCGGCCGGGTCATCCGGCTCGGCGACTCACGGCTCGACAGAACGCGACTCGTCGTATCGACGAAGTTCTAGCTAGTCAGGAGGCGCACCGGTGACGCATGACGTCCCCCGGAAAGCCATGGCGGTCCGTGAGCCCGACGAGCGCTTCGCCATGAGGCACTTCCTGGCCGTCGGCGAGGCGCGGTGAACGGTGTCCAGGTGGTGCCCGAGTATCTGGCGGAGACTGTCCGGGTCGGGGCATAGCAGACCATGGATCAGTAGGCCGTCGATCAATGCGTGCATACGGGCGCTCTCCAGGGCCACGTCGGCGGCCACCTGGGGCCGCCCTGATGAAGTAGGCGGCGTAGGAGCAGGCGGCATAGGTCGTGGAACCTCGCCATCCCTCGTCTCGCAAGGCGCAAAGCGCCGGTTTGGGCCATGAACGCGAGCCAGACGGTCAATCTGGCCCGAGTTCCTGTCGTCGGCCTTCACCGTTAAGGCTTTGCTGCGCGGTCGTGGAGTACGTGCGCACTGTCGAGTTCGTTCCGTTCGTCCGGCTCGCCATTAGAAGGCCAGAGCGTCCCTGTGACCGCTGCGTCGCCACGGGCGACCTACCCCTCCGAGCCTTGGCCTGTCGCTGCGATGTCGCCGATGCGGCCCGGGTCTGGGCGCCGAGTCCAGCGTCCGCCCCCCCGCCAGGCCGCAACGACCCGTCCGCGGCTGCTACTACCTTGTCGCCGTTCAGCCGCGGGGCAGGGCTTCCATGGCGCCGGGAGCCAGCGGGGACCGGCTCCGCGTAAGCGGGTCGGAAGCGGTCAGCCACGAACCCGCCACGATCGCGAGCATCCCGCAGCCCAACGGCACCGTCATCGGCTCGCCGAGGACGAGGACGCCAGCGAGCGCCGCAACGGCAGGGTTGATGTACGTGATGACTGCTGGACGGGCTGGCCCGATCTCGCTGATGAGCGCGAACAGCGCCGCCAAAGCCGCTGCCGTGCACAACGACGCCAGCCCCAGCGCCGCCAGGACCGGCCCCGAAGTCGGGTGCGCGGGCCAGCGGGCCGCGGCGGGCGAGAACACGACCGCAGTGAGCGCGAGCGACACTGCTGCCAGAGCCGGGCCCGGGAGCCCTTGTAGCCTCCTCGCGGCGATCTGTGGGCCAGCGGCGTAACCGACGACCGCCAAGAACGCCTCGCCCAATGCCAGCGGGCCTGCCGACGGCCCTGCTCCGCCGGCGACAGCCGCGACCCCGGCGGCGCCCGTGACCAAGCCCAGCAGCTGCGCCGCGCGAACGTGCCGGCGGTCGCCCATGCAAGCGCTGATCGCGAACGCGACCGCAGGGGTGAGCGCCACGACCACTGCCGTGGTCGTGCTCGGCAGGGAACGCTCCGCGTCCGCCAGGAGCAGATATGGCCCTGCGATCTCGACGAAGGCGAACGCGGCGACCCACGCCGCCTGAGATTTGCTCACGCGGCCGAGCGGCCTGCGCAAGGCGGCCGGGCACAGCAGAACGGCTCCGACAACGGAACGGACCAGGACCAGCGTCGCCGGCTCGAACTCGCGGACCGCGACCTTGATCAACAGGTAGGGCAGCCCCCAGGCGACGCCGAGAAACAACAGCAAACACAGTGCACGCCTGGACAGACCCACCTCCCGTCACCCGGCGTCCCGACGCTGTTTGCCGAGTCACTCCCGTGGAACGCACCAGGCTAACGCCTTGCGCCGCGGACTCCCGCGGTTGTGGCACATTACCCCCGTCACCACGACAGCCGGAGGAACCATGACTGTGAGTGCGAAACGCGGCGAGGCTGCAGGCGGAAGCCCCAAGGCCCCCGAAGGGCTGCCTGTCCTGGAGGTCAGGACGTACGCGATCACTCCTGGCAACGGCGGGAAGTTCCACGAGCTGATGACCGAAGGCCCCGTGCCCATGCTCAGACGATGGGATGTCAACGTCCTGTTCCACGGGCCGGCCTCCCAGGACGCGGACCGCTACATCCTGATGCGTCGGTTCGAGTCGGAGACCGAGCGGCTGGCAACCCTTGGCGCCTTCTACGGCAGCGAGGAGTGGCTACGCGACTGGGACGACCCGGTGATGGCGATCATCGGGAACTATCACGTCTTGTCCTTGACCTGCGACCGGACACTTGCCGACGCCTTCACCGTCCTCGCCCAGACGACCCGTTCACCAACGGGAGCCGGGTAACCCGGCAACACGTGCAGTGATGCCACGGACCTGTGTGGCCGACCGCCCTGGCGGCGGCTCCGGCCGCCAAGGCGCTTCCGACCGGAAGCCGAGCCGTTTCGAACACTGGTCGGCACGGCCCGTCGTCCAGCCCCGTCGCTAGACCCGTCGCCTTCGGCTCAACCAGAAGCGGGCGCCCCCCGATGAGCAGGACCCGTCTGGTTAGTGGCGCGAAGGCACCGAGTCCAGTGGCGGGTAGGGGTGACCCCGCTGGTCGGCGGGCCAGACCCGGCCCCGGCGCTGCCGGCCCCGCGGCGTTGCTGAACGCGCTCGCCGCCGGTCCCCGCCGGACCGCTGCTGACGGTAGTGCCGGCCACCAGGTTCGACGTGGACACGCTTACGCTGATGCCGACCGGTCGGGCGGAGGTGGGCTGGCGGATGGAGTCGCGCAGCAGGTAGGCGCGGCGCTCGGCGGCGGACCCGCCGGACGTCGTCTCGGTCAGGGCGGTCACGGTCCGGCGCAGGGTCGGGCTTCTGCTGACCGGCGCCTTGGGCCCCGGTCGCGACCGGTCAGCCGGCCTTCGCGCCTAGCGGAGTCGTCTCAGGTCGTTGCTGTCACCACGGCGCGGCCGCGAGTAGCCGCTCCTACCGTTGCCGGTCTGGTGGCTCCGGCTGTCGCCGAACCAACAGGTGGCGGACCGCGATCACGCATCGCGAGGCCAACCGCTGCCAGACGTATGGACGCACCTCGGCAGTTCCCTTGAAGTGGAACGTAGCCACGGGCTCGCCCAGCCTCGACTCGTCCGGGCGCCTCATGCTCAAAAGGTACTGCCGGCCTCGGCCGGCAGGGCACCGCTTCTTCACCGCGAGCAGCGCCGCGTTCCAGCGGAGAACGGCACCTACTCGCGGTTCCGTACGCCGGTGCTGGTCGCATGGGGCAGGGTCACCGGGCGCGGTCAGTCGACGAAGGCGCAGAACTCGTTGCCGTCGGGGTCGGCGAGGACGGTCCAGGAGATCTCCTCGTCCTGCGCACGCAGCAGCCGGGCGCCCGCGTCCACGAGCAGCTGGACGTCGGTGGTGGTGACGTCGATGTGGATGCGGTTCTTCACCGCCTTGGGCTCGGCAACGGGGACGAAGACCAGTGACTCGAACGGCGCCTCGGGCACCGGCTCGAGGTAGGAGTACCCGTGCTCGTGGTCCTTGCGCTCCGCCCCGAGCACGTCGGCCCACCAGGTGGAGATGCGCACCGCGTCCGAGGTGTCGACGACGATCTCCATCAGCCCTGCGGGCCGGTCGGCACGGGTGCCGAACACGCACAGCTCGCCGCCCTCGACGTCCTTCAGCACCGTCCACGGGAACGACTCGGCGTCCACCACCACGCCGCCGAGGGCGACCACGTCGTCGACGCTTCCCGCGCGCACGTCGAGGTGCACCCTTTGCTTGACGGTGACCGGCTCGGGGACCGCGTTGATCCACACCGTGTGCCGGGGCGTGGGCCCGACGAGCCTCGCGTCGCCGTCGTCGTCCAGCTGCAGGTCGAGCTGCAGGGCACCTGCCCAGAAACGTCCCAGCGCCGCCGCGTCGACAGCGTCGATGCAGAGGTCCTTGTACGTCGCGATCGCCATGAACCCTTTCTACACGGGCCTCGCCGGCAGATGCGTGGCCGGTCAACGGTCGGTCATGACGCGGTCCAGCACCAGCAGCGCGTCCCTCGTCCTCAGCAGGAGGTGGTCGCCGGCGAGGACCGCGAGCACGGGTAGCAGCAGCACGGCCCGCGCCGTTGTCCGCCGCGCTACGGCCAGTTGGGTTCGGGCGGCGAGCCGCGCTGTCCGTCGCGGTTTCCTTGTCGGTGTGGGCGGGTCCTGCCCGCGCACCCGGGGCGACCGCCGGCTTGCGCCAAGCCACTATCAATCGTGTCGACCTGGCTGGCTGCCAGTCGCTGCTGACCGGGCTGCGCCGGCGTGTCCACCCGATCCCAGGCCGACAGGTCCACCCGAAACCAAGGAGCGGGATCCAGGCCGTTCTTCTTGTACAACTTGGGGGACGAGCGCGAGACCTTGCCGCCGCCCTCCGCAAGAGTTCATGACCGAGATGTCCTCGTTCGTGGACGAAGCAACCAAGGCGGGCGTCCTGCTCGCAAGGGGGGCCTCGCGCCGACGTCGATGGGCACGAGAGTCACCACGTCCGGTGGTGCGTTCACCGTCGTCGACGGTCCTTTCACGGAGGCGAAGGAGCTCGTGGGGGCTGGGCGCTCATCGAGGCCCGGTACAGGGACGAGGCCGTCGAGTGGGCGAAGCGCTTCCTGAACTTCGTGGGGGACGGTGAGTCCCGCATCAGGCAGGTCTGGTCAGAGCAAGCCGTTGTCGACGCCGTAGGCGCGGAGGCACACCCCCGGGCATGAACCGTTGAGCGGTTCGATTACCGCTGGCCGCCCTTCGCCAGCTACGCGTCCCAGCGGGGAGGTTCTACCCCGGCCGCTTTCCGTGTCGTCGGAGTTCGGCGCAGCCGACGAGTCTTGTCCCAACTGTGACCAACCGACCAGCCAATTAGCCGGTCCAATCAGTGTAACGTGCCGCCAGCAGGAGCAAGGAACCGGACACTTCCGAACGGCGCCCGACCATGACCATGTCAGGATCGCCTCTTCACCGCCGACCTGGGTGTCCGGGCCAGGAGCGCCACCTGCCCCGCCCGCCGTCCGCTGCACCGGTCACCGACCCGCAGCGGCTGGCCCTCGAAGGGAGCCACGTCCACGATGTCCCGCGACCACTATTTCAGGGCCGGTGCGGCAGTTGCCGTTCTCGCCCTCGGAGCCGCCGCCTGCGGCGGAACAGGCAGCAACGCCAAGTCCAGCCCAGGTTCGAACACTAGCGGCGCCACCGGCTCGGCGTCCCCGTCCTACAACGCCGCGATCAACGGCGTAGTCAACGCCTCCGCCAAGAAGGGCGGGACGCTCAACTACGTCGCCCAGTCGGACTTCGACTCCCTCGACCCGGGGCGCACCTACTACGCCTACAGCTGGGACTTTGAACGCGCCTACCAGCGCACCTTGATGATGTTCACACCCAAGCCCGGGAAAGACGGCGCCCAGGTCACCGGCGACCTGGCCAGCGGCAAGGGCGAGGTCAGCAACGGCGGCAAGACCGTGACCTACAAGCTTCGCGACGGGATCACCTTCGAGGACGGTTCGGCCATCACCTCGGCCGACATCAAGTACGCCCTCGAGCGGCCCTTCGCCGAGGACGTCATCAACGGCGGCCCCGGGGCGACGTACCTCAAGCCGCTGCTCGTCGGCGGCGCGGCCTACAAGGGCCCGTACAAGGACGAGGCCGGCCTGGCGTCGATCAAGACCCCGGACCCCAAGACCATCAGCTTCGACCTGGTGAAGCCGTTCTCGGACTTCGACTACCTGATGGCGCTGCCGATCAGCACCCCCGTGCCGAAGGCCCAGGACAAGGGCGCGCGCTACCAGTTCCACCCGGTCTCCAGCGGCCCGTACAAGATCGGGAGCTACCAGCCGAACAAGTCGCTCAAGCTGGTGCGCAACGACAAGTGGAACCAGGCCAGCGACCCGAACCGCAAGGCGCTGCCGGACTCGATCGTCGTCACCGAGGGCCTGCAGTCCGACGACATGGACTCCCGCCTGCTCAACGGCTCGGCCGACCTGGAGGTCGAGGGCACCGGGGTCCAGCCGACCGCCGTGTCAAAGATCCTGACCAACCCGGAGCTGAAGAAGGCCGCGGACGACGTGTCCACGGGCTTCACCCGCTACATTTCCATCCAGGAGAAGGTGAAGCCCTTCGACAACGTCCACTGCCGCAAGGCCGTGCAGTATGCGGCCGACAAGGTGGCCCTGCAGTTCTCCCGCGGCGGCCCCGTGGCCGGTGGTGACTTCGCCGGCCAGATGCTGCCTCCGACGCTGCCCGCGTACAAGCAGTTCGACGCCTACCCGAGCGGCCCGGACCACAAGGGCGACCTGGCCAAGGCCAAGGACGAGCTGAAGATGTGCGGCAAGCCGGACGGCTTCGCCACCAAGATCGCGACCAGCAACAAGGGCAAGGGCCCTAAGACGGCCGTTGCTCTGCAGCAGGGCCTGGCCCGCGTCGGCATCAAGGCCGATGTCGTCGCGGTGGACGCCTCGACCTTCTACACCGGCTTCATCGGGGTCCCGGACAACGTCCACAAGCGCGGGCTGGGCCTTGCGGTCGCCGGCTGGGGTCCGGACTTCCCCACCGAGTACGGCTTCTTCGAGTCCATCGTGGACGGCCGGGCGATCAAGCAGCAGGGCAACAGCAACTACTCCGAGCTCAACGACCCGACCATCAACGGGCTGATCGACCAGGTTCAGTCGACCAGCGACGTGAGCAAACGCAACGACCTCTGGGGGCAGGTCGACCACAAGGTCATGGACAGCGCCGACTACCTCCCATTCGTCGCGGACAAGGCGCTGGACTATCGGAACCCTCGGGTCACGAACATCTACGTGGACCAGGCGTTCGGAATCTACGACTACGCCAACCTGGGCGTCAGCGGCCCCTGAGCCGCCCGACCACGAGACCCGAGAGGTAGGTGACGGCTGCGGCACCCGGGAAGCACGGTTCCCGGGTGCCGCGGCCGCACGTTCATGGGACGTTTCCTCATTCGCCGTCTGATCGGCGTCGTCATCCTCCTAGCGATCGTCAGCGTAGCGACGTTCTCCGTCTTCTTCCTCGCGCCCAAGCTCGTCGGGACCGACCCGGCGACCCTGTTTGCGGGCCGGGTCGCCGACGCGCAGGCGATCGCAGCAGTCAGGAGCAAACTCGGCCTCGACAAGCCCGTGACGGTCCAGTACGAACACTACGTACAGGGCATCTTCGCCGGCCGTGACTTCAACAACGGCCCGGACAAGACGCATTGCCCCGCGCCGTGCCTGGGCTACTCGTTCAAGAACGACCAGGCCGTATGGCCGTTGCTGCTCGACCGGCTGCCCGTCACCCTCTCACTGGCCGTCGGGGCCGCCGCCCTTTGGCTGGTCTCGGGGGTCTCCGTAGGCATTCTGTCCGCGCTGCGCCGCGGCAGCGTGTTCGACCGGGCCGCCATGACCGGCGCCCTGGCCGGCGTTTCGCTCCTGGTCTACTTCACCGGGCTGCTCGGGCTGTCGGTGTTCAGTTACTCCCTCGGTCTGCTCGCGAACGTCCACTACGTTGGCTTCACCGACAACCCGCTGATGTGGGCCCGCAACCTGATTCTGCCGTGGATCTGCCTGGCGTTCCTGTACGCCGCGAACTACGCCCGGCTGACCCGCGCCAACATGCTCGAGACCATGGCCGAGGACTACATCCGCACCGCCCGGGCCAAGGGACTCACGGAGCGTCAGGTGATCGGCAAGCACGGGTTCCGCGCCGCCTTGACACCGATTGTGACGATCTTCGGCCTGGACCTGGGCGGCCTGCTCGGGGGCGCGGTGCTCACCGAGTCCGTCTTCGGCTTCCCGGGGTCGGCAAGCTGGCCGTGGACGCCATCGCCGGACTCGACCTGCCGATCATCCTCGGGGTCACCCTTTTCTCCGCGTTCTTCATCATAGTATCGAACCTGATCGTGGACGTGCTGTACGCGTACGTCGACCCGCGCGTCCGATACGCCTGAGCGCTCGCCGGGACGCCCACCCGACACCGGGCGGCCAGCGCTCCCACGCGCCCGGCGATCGGGCCGCTACCGATCACGACGATCAGGCGCTCTCGGCGGCTGGCGTGACGGACTAGAGTCCAGGGATGCAACGCGCGGACACACGCATGGCGTACCGGAACCAGTGGCTTTCGGTTCGGGAGGACACCGTGGTCTACCCGGACGGGAGCCTGGGCGTCTACGGGGTTGTGGAGAAGCCTGACTTCGCGCTTGTCATGCCGAAGGACACAGACGGGCGATTCTGCATGGTCGAGCAGTATCGCTATCCGGTGGGCCGTCGGTCCTGGGAGTTCCCTCAGGGCTCATGGAGCGCAACGGACAGCGGCACTCCGGACGCCTTGGCGGCCGCGGAGCTGCGAGAGGAGACCGGACTCACGGCTGACCTGATGGTGCACGTCGGTCGGCTGCATCCGGTCTACGGCTTCTGCACCCTGGCTTTCGACGCCTTCGTCGCGACGGGTCTCAGCATTGGGCTATCAGCCCGCGAGCGGTCCGAGCAAGACATGGTCCAAGCCTGGTTTACCGAGTCTGAGTTCGTCGCCATGATCCGTGATGGCACGGTTGTCGACGCCGCAAGCGTCGCTGCCTACACGCTTCTGCTCCTGGCCAGGGGGGTCCTCCCCGGCTGAGACGGCAGTAGGAAGTTCACTGACAGCAGCCGGTGGCCCGCCAAGGCTTCCGTCAGTGATCGGCGAGTTGCGCTTCAAGGTAATTGCCTGCCCGCCTCGCGCGCGGCTCCGTAGCGGGATGCATCCTCGCCGATCCCCGTCGGCGACATGAACGATCCCGGCGCGCTGGTCCGGGGCCGTGCAAGCACCTGCCACGCGGGGCACTTCGACGTCGCCATTGGCGACTCTGACGGCGGACGTCGGCCTGCAGCCGCGTCACGCGACTGCCCGACCCTTGGTCCCGAGCCGATTCCCTCCTGCAGCTGCCCGCCTGAACGGTCGCCGACTCGCCGCAGCGGCAGCTGCCTACACCGATGTCCGTCGTGAGCCGGGTCCTCCGCATCAGGTGAGATCGGCGGCGGGTCCATCCGCCAGTTGCCAAGTGGGCGGACGGGCGGACGACAGACTCAGGAGCCGAACCAATCACCTCGAGTCAACATCCACCGGAAGGCCCGCTTTGAACGCGCTGCCTACGCCGAGCGTCACGTCCGCCACGACCCGGGCTGCAAAAGCCCGGCCTGCGACAATAGATCAACTGGGGGGTCGGGTTGGGACCAGCAGACGCGGCTCCTACCCTGTGGTAGTGACCGATAACGCGCACGGCTGGCTCTGCCGACCTCCAGAGGACGGCGACTTCGATCGGTGGCAGGAGCTGTACCGGGCCTACGCGGAGTTCTACCGCGAGGACCAGTCCGACAAGGACAACGCCCTGGTCTGGTCATGGGTCCGCGACGCGAACAACCCGGTCGGGTGCCTGCTCGTCGCGGACCAGGGCGGCAGGGTAGTCGGGCTGGCCCATTACAGGCCGTTTCCGCGTCCGCTGGCCGCCGGGACCGGTTGTTACCTCGACGACCTGTTCGTTGACCCCGGGCACAGGGGCCTGGGGGCCGCCGACGCCCTGCTCGGCGGCGTCCGTGCCATCGCCAACGATCGCGGCTGGGGTGTCGTCCGCTGGATCACGGCCGACGACAACCACCGGGCCAGAGCGAAGTACGACCGCTACGCGACGCGCACCATGTGGGTGACCTACGACATGGCGGTCGCCTGACCACGAGGGAGCGACGCCGGGCGTCCGCATCCCGCGATCCCGTGAGTGCTGGGCGGACAGCCACGGGCAGGGCACCACGCTTGGCGTTCCGCCTCCCCGCCGGGGTCGTCGTTCGCCGAGCAGCGGTGGGACCGCCGCCGGCATCTCACCCGTCCGCGCGTCGCCGGGCGCCGGGAGCCACCGCGGACGGTGTCCTGGGCCTCGCCCCGGCGTGCCAGCAGGCGTTATAAGGGACCAGTTCATGCGAGACGGTGCGGAGCGGCGCCGTGCTCGCACGGGCGATGTCACAGAAGTCGCCTCGAGTTCGTCCTACGGGTGACGACAAGATGGAGGAGGGCGCAGGTGAGGGTTGCGGTAGTCGGCGGGACCGGGGTTGTCGGTCGGCATCTGACTGAAGTGTTACGCGAGTCAGGGCACGAGCCGTTGGTGCTGGCGCGTTCGACAGGGGTAGATATCACCACCGGGACCGGGCTAGACCGGGCGTTGGAGGGCGTTGGAGCAGTCATCGATGTCAGCAACAGGACGACGACCCGGCGCGGCAGCTCGGTGGCATTCTTTACCGCCGGCACCGGCCAACTGCTCGACGCGGGCCGCCGCGCCGGGGTCACACACCACCTTGCCCTGTCCATCGTCGGGGTCGACCGGGTCGACTACGGCTACTACGCGGGCAAGCGGGTCCAAGAGCAACTCGTACTCGAAGGGCCGCTGCCGGGTAGCGTCCTTCGGGCCACCCAGTTTCATGAGTTCGCGGGGCAGGTTCTCGCCCGCAGCCCCGGACGATTCCCGCTGGTGCCGCAGGTGCGCACCCAGCCGGTGGCCGCGCGGGAGGTCGCCGCCGCGCTGGCCGCGTTGGCGACCGGCCCGGCTGTCGGGTTGGCGCCAGAACTGGCTGGCCCTCAGGAGCTTGAGCTGGTCGACATGGCCCGCGAGTGGCTCCGGGCTCACGGTTCGGATCGGCACGTCGTGCCGTTCCGGGTCCCCGGCAAGGCTGGGCGGCTGATGGCCACTGGGGCGTTGCTGCCCAGCGCATCCGGACCGCGCGGCCGCCAGAGCTTCGACCAGTGGATCGCCAGTGCGACGACGACCACCAACTCCGCGGCCAAGTGACCGAGGCTGGGCAGTCCCGGGCACGGCGTCCGACGGTGTGTGCTGAGCCTCACCCGCAGTGCCCATCGCTGGCACGTGTCCGAGTCGGCCTGGGTGCAGCCACCCGGCGGACAGTGCTGATGGTGCTGGCGGCCTCCGCCGCCTACGTCGGGTTCTGGGCGCTCTTGCGCCCCGCCTCGTTCTTCGCGTCGTTTCCTGGCGGCGGTCGCTCGTGGCTGTCCGGTGCCGGGCCGTACAACGAGCACCTGGTCCGCGACGTCGGGGCCCTGTACATGAGCCTGCTGGTCGTCACCATCGCGTGCGCGATCCGGCCGCACCCGGTCTGGGTGCGGCTCACCGGGGTCGTTTGGCTGGTGTTCAGCGTGCCGCACTTGCTGTACCACGCCAGCCGGCTCATCCCCTCGGGCCGAGGAGGGGATCAACTCGCCGGACTGACCGGCACCGTCTTGTTGGCCGGGCTGCTGTGCCTGCCGGTTCGGAGGCAACGGTGAACCGTGACGTCGAGCTGGCAGCGGCTTTCGTCGGGGCGCGGCCGCGGCTGACGCGGATCGCCTACGGCGTGCTGGGCAGCCAGGCCGACGCCGAGGACGTTGTGTCCGACTGCTGGCTGCGCCTCGTCAACGCCGACGCCAGCGACCCCGTGCTCGATGTCGAGGCCTGGGCGACGGTAACGGTGGCCCACCGAGCGCTGGACGCGCTGCGATCCGCGCGGCGTCGCCGCGAGACTTACATCGGGCCTTGGCTGCCCGAGCCGCTCGTAGAACCGGTCGCATTCGGCGACTTCCCGTCCGGTGACCCAGCAGACCAGGTCACGCTTGACGAATCCGTCGGTTACGCCCTGCTGGTGGTCCTCGAGACCCTCTCCCCCGCCGAGCGGGTCGCCTGGGTGCTTCACGACGTGTTCAGGCTGCCGTTCCCTGAAGTGGCCGAGATCGTCGGTCGCACGCCTGCCGCAGTGCGCCAACTCGCTTCTCGCGCCCGCGCGCACGTCGCCTGCGGACCCGGACGCCGCGACGTTAACCCCGTCGAGCACTCGGCCGCCGTCACCGCGTTCGCCCGAGCCACCACGACCGGCGATCTGGGCGGCCTGTTGGCCGTGCTCGATCCCGGCGTCGTCCTCACCAGCGACGGCGGCGGCCATGTGACAGCCGCTCGGCGACCGGTGCGCGGCGCCGACCGCGTCGCCCGCTTCCTGCTCGGCGTCGCCGGCAAGGGCCACCCCGACCAGCGGACGGACCCGATCACCGTCAACGGCTTGTCCGGGCTCGCCATCCTCTCGGGCACGCAACTGGTCGCTGTGGCTTCGTTCACCGTCTTCGACCGTCTCATACGGCGGGTTGATCTGATCCTCGCCCCCGACAAGCTCCCCAGCGGACACCCCCCGGCATCAGCCGCGAGCGCCGGGCGCTACGGCGACCTCGGTCGCCACCCCGGATGAAGGCCGGTGCCAGGAACGCTCCATAGAACTCCCACAGCCGCCGTCGTGGGTTCTCTACGACTGCGACCTGCAGCGACGCTGTGCGCGGTCCTGCAGGGGTGTTCGGCGCGATCGACCGCCAGCGGCTTCGCGAGGACGTCCGGTAGAGGATGCGCGGGCGTGCCCGGTCGTACAGACATGACGCGGCTCTGAAGGCTCGGGTCCAGGTTGCCCGACGGACGGGTCTGTTGACCGGCGTGATGAAGAGTTGCTGCTGCTCGGACTCGCCCGTGGTCAGTATGCCTGGCGCCCGCCCGGTCCCGGGAGGGTCCGGGCAGCACTTCGCCAGGCCTCCCGAAGAGCCGGATTCGGGGTGGTCGGGCGTGGTGGTGACGCGTCGGGCGGTGGTGCTGGCTGGGTCGTCCTGGTCAGGCGGCGGCCTGGTCGTGTGCGTGGAGCCGCTGGTAGTGCCGTCTGCTCTTGCTGTTCTCCAGCAGGCTCTGCTGGTCGTCGCCGTAGGCGGGGATGCGCTTCCAGGTGTATCGCTGCCCGCGCTGGGCGTTGTCGGACTCGGCCGGGGGGTCTGCGGCCGTAGGTCCGGGCGTATCCCTTGGTGTCCGGGGGAGCAGGCGGGCGTACTCGGACCGTCGGAAGTCGGCGTCGGTGTCGGCCTGGTCTGGACGAGCGGGAGGCGGTAGGGGTGGCCGCCGGGGGTGCAGCCATCGTGGTCGCCGAGGCAGCGGTTCAGGAGGCAGGCGGGGGTGTGCTCGTCGTTGGTCGGGCAGGCGATGGTGGGTTCCTGGTACCAGCGGTGGGCGCCGGGCTTGCCTGTGCGGGTGAGCTTGTCGATGCGGATGGGGACCCAGGTCTCCTTGCCGGCGTTGTCGATGAGGACCTCCCCGAGGCGGCCCCCAGGAGACGCAGTTTGTGCTGGCAGGGTCCGGCGTGGCCGCGTTCGGTGTAGGTGCCGTAGTCGCGTTCCTTCTCGACGCGGCCGGCTGCCTTTTTGCCGGACCGGACGTTGCCGGGGTTGCGCTTGGCCTTGACGGGGCTGGCGACGACCAGGCCGAGGTCGCGCATGAACTCGTCGATGTGGACGGATGACAGCGCGCCGTCCCAGGCGATCGCGTGGACGCCGGCTCCTGCGAGTTCCGTGACCCTGCGGGCGTGGAGAGGCAGTGCTGCGCCTCGGTGGTCCCGCCCTCGACCTGCCTGCCCATGACGAGGTTGACCTTGTTGTAGAAGCCGGTGCCGCGGACGGACGTGAACACGAACTTCGTGCCGTACGCGTCCTCGCCGTCGTCGCCGCCCTCGGCCCGCAGCGACGATGCGGGGTCGTGGCGGACGGGCTTGCCCTGGTGGAACCACTCGCCGGCGTCGCTGTCCTCCTAGTCCTTCTTGCGAACATGGCGCGTCATCTGTCCGTTTCGGGCGGCTGCGGTCGGCCGTCGCGCAGGACGAGTTCGTCGTCGGCGATGTCGGCGACGGCGCGGTCGTGGGTGGCCAGCACGACGACGGCGCCTCGATCGGCTTGGGCGGCGAGCACACCGAGGATCCTGTCCCGGGTGCCATGGTCAAGTTCCGCGGTGGGCTCGTCGGCCAGGAGCAGTTCCGGTTCGGCGACCACGGCGCGGGCGACCGCGACGCGTTGCTGCTGGCCGCCGGAGAGCTGCTCGACGAGGTGGTCGGCCGACTCGGCCAACCCGACCTGGCCCAAGGCCTGCTCGGCCCGGTCTGTGACCTCGGCCAGCGGCAGCCCGCGGGCCTGCAGGACCAGCTCGACGTTCTCGGCGGCTGTCAGGAGCGACACCAGCCCGTACCCCTGCAGCACCAGGCCGCAGCGGCTGCGCACCCCCCGAAGGCGAGGGCCGAGCAGCTCGGCGTCCCAGTGCACGGTGCCGGTGGTCGCCGGCTCCAGGCCGGCCAGGACCGCGAGCAGGGTGGATTTGCCTGAGCCGGAGGGGCCGGTGAGAACCAGGATGCGTCCTGTCGGCGCCAACAGCGAGACGTCCTGCAGCACCTGGCGTCCGGCCCGGACGACGCCGAGGCGCTCCGCCCGCAGCTCCTGCACGGCTCAGCTCCCGGCCTGGTCAGCGCTGACCCGGCCGTCGCGCAGGACCACCGTGCGGTGCAGCTGCGCGGCGATGTCCTGGTCGTGGGTGACGACCATGATCGTCGTGCCCTGCTCGGCGGCGGCGTCCAGCAGCGCCAGGACCGCCCGCCGGCTGCCGGTGTCCAGCTGGCTGGTGGGTTCGTCGGCGAGCAGCAGTCGTGGTGCTCCGGCCAGCCCGACGGCCAGGGAGAGCCGCTGCTGCTCCCCGCCGGACAGCGCGGCCACCGAGGACGACCGGACGTGCCAGAGCCCGAGCGCCTCAAGCAGGCGCTGCGGGCTCGGCAACGGCCGGTGGCGGCCGCGCGGTGCGGCCCGTTGCGCGAAGCCGATGTTTGCCAGGGCATCGGCGTACGGAAGCAGGTTGCGGGCCGGTCCCTGCATCACCACGCCGACCTCGGCCGCGCGCAGCGCCAGCAGTTCCCGTTCGCTCATCGCGCCGACGTTGTGCGGGCCGACCAGTACCCGGCCACCGGTGGGGCGGTGCAGACCGGCGAGCAGCGTCAGCAGTGTGGACTTGCCGGAGCCGGACGGCCCGAGCAGGGCCACGCTCTCACCGGGGTCGACCTGCACATCGACCCCGGCCAGGGCGATGACGTCCTGCCCGTCCACCCGGTAGACCATCTGTACGTCCTCGACGCGGACGGCGAGGCCGGTCACGGCGCCGCCTCCCTGAGCACTCCGGGCCTGGCCTGGCGCAGGAGGCTGAAGGCGGCGCCGAGCGCGGTGAGCAGGACTACCACGCTCAACCCGGCCAGGAACAGCACCAGGCCGCCGACGTGCGGTGCATACCGCAGGTCCGGCGGCCCCGGGTCGGGCAGCTCCGGGACGGCGGGCAGCACCAGCGTCGCGGCGGCCAACCCGCCCAGCACGCCGAGCACCAGGGCGGTACCCAGCACCAGCAGCTGCTCGGCGACGGCCGCGACCAGCAGGCTCCGGCGGGGGACCCCGACTGCGAGCATCGCGGCCATCTCGAACGCCCGCCTGCGGCCGGACAGGTACAGCACAACCGCGGTGGCCGCCGCCGCCAGCAGCGCGGCGAGCACCCCGGCGTAGGCGAACAGCTCCAGGCCCAGGGCCGGCGCGGTCCGGTCGAGCAGGGACCGCCGGGCGGCCGTCGTACGGACCTCGACGACCTGCAATCCGGCGGCGCGCAGCCGCTGCGCCGCGTCGGCCGGAGCCGCGTGGGACAGCCACACCTGCTGCTCGGCGAACTCCTCGAACCGGGGAAGCGCCAGCCGGACGGCGTCGAGGTCGACCAGCGTCGCCTCCCGTCCCTGCTGCGGGACGACCCGCAGCGCCGGTTCGACGGTCACCGGCAGCGGCGGCCCGGTGAAGTTCGACACCGACGGCTGCTCCGGGTGCTCGAACAGGTCCGGCCCGGGCGCGACGTGCAACGGCCAGGCCAACGAGCTGCGCAGCAGGACCGCCGTCTGGTTGCCGCCCACCGCGAACCGCCAGTCCACGGCCCCGGCCTGCGCACCGACGCTGGCGGCCGTGGCGCCTGTCGCCGGCTGCTGGTGCCAGCCGCCCGCCAGGGCAAGCTCGACGGGCACCGTTCGCCACGCCGCACCGGAGCGCTCGACCACACCGGTCAGCCGCAGCGCAACCGGCACGGCTGGCCCCGACGAGGCCCGGGCCAGGCCGACGACGACACCGGCCAGCGTGCAACCGCGGGAGCAGCCGTTGACCCGGGCGGTGTAGCGGCTGGACCCCGGGCCCAACCGGCCCAGCGATGCGCTCGTCTGCTGGCCGCCCCGGGTCAGCAGTAGGTGCAGCTCGGCGGGCCGGGCCGGCGGCCGTGTCGTCGTCACGTCCAGCCCGACCTCCTCGGCGGCGATCCGGACCGGTGGCGGGGCGCTACGGCCGATCCCGGCCGCCACCTGGGCCAGCGGCTGGTCGGCAAAATCCGCTCGCCAGTGGGCGACCCGCGGCAGGGCGTCGCTGTCGACCGCCAGCACCGTCCCGCGCAGGCCCCCGAACGGCAGCCACCGCTCGGCCGCCATCGCCCACCGGCCCTGCGGGTCGACGCGGCGCACCACCCTGCGCAGGTCCGCGGCCCCCTGCGTACGAACCACCAGCACGGTCGGCGCCCCGACGTCGGTCGCCGCCCGCTCGCCCCGGTTCCCGGCCGCGACCAGCGACCCGTCCACCGCGAACGTCGCCAACCCCACCGCCACCGCCAGCAGCGCCGCAAGCCGCAGCCCGGCCGGGCGACGGGCCACCGTACGCACCGCCAGGAAGCCGCCCAGGCGGCGGCTGCCCCGGGTACGGCGCACCAACGCCCGACACGCCGCCGGCAGCACCGGCACACCCAGCAGGGCGACCACCACGACCAGCAGCAACGGCACGAACAAGGCCAACGCGCCGTGGGCGCCGGCGCGCAGTGCCCCACTGGCCACCACGATCACCAACCCGACCGCCGCCGCGACCCCGACGGCCACCTCCACCACGGCGGTCGTCCGGGTCGGCCCGACCTCACCGGTACGCCGCCACTGCTCCAGGACCGGACGGGTCAGGACGCGGCGGCCGGCCAGCGCAGCAGCCAGGACGCCCCCGGCAAAGGCCGCCGCTACGCTCAGTACCGACGGGAGCCGCAGGACGACCGGGGTACCGGGCACCAGGACCGTGGCGCTGAGCAGCCGTACCGCGGCGTCGGCGACCAGCAGCCCTATGGGCACGGCGAGCAGGAGCAGCAGCAGCGGCTCGAGCAGCCCGAGAGCGAGCGTCGGAAGGGCCCGGTAGCCGCGCAGCTTCGCCAGGGCCACCTCACCAGCACGTGCCTCGCTGGCATCGGCCACCACTAGGCGTAGGACGACGAAGGCGAGCCCGACCAGCTGCAACGTGACGACGAGCACCGACCGGGACAGGTCGGCTCGGTCCCGGTCGGCCCGGTCCAGGATCTGCCGCACGCCGGTGAGCAGGGCGGGATGGTAGGGCTGGCGATCCAGGGCGGCGCCGAAGCCGGCGAGCTCGGCGCGTAGGCGGGCCTCGCCGTCCAGTCGTACCAAGGTCGGGTCCAGCTGGAGCTGCACGTCGGCCTGTAGCTCGGTCAGCTCCGGTGCGGCTCCGGTGGCGTTGATCCCGGCGCGGGAGACGAAGCTAGTATCCAGCGTGTCCGGACCGTCACCCAGCCCCGGCTGCGCGTTGAAGTACGGCTGGTTGAACCAGAACGCATCCGGTCCCGGCAACGCGTACACACCCCGGACGACCAGCGGCGGCGCAGCACCACTGACCCGGCACACCGCTGCGCCCAATGGGGCAGCAGTGCAGCCGGTGAACGCCTGGCCGAGCCGCCGCCCCGTGGCCTGCTCGGTGCGTTGGCTGACCAGCACGTCCTGCGGACCAGTCGGGCAACGCCCGGCCACGAGCAGCAGGTGCCCGCAAGCGCCGTCCCGCCACATCAGCCGGGTCTGGCCGTCGTTGAGCCCCGGTGTCCCAGACACCTTCAGGCTCGCCTGCAACGACAGGATCCGGCGTGGGTAGCCGCGGGGCACGCCAGCCGCCGCGACCGCAGTGAGCGCGTGCTCCAGGACTGGGTCCTGAGTACCGCCCAGCACGGTCACGTCCAGCCCGGTCACATCCGGCGCCGGCGCAGCAAGGGCGTCGCGCAGCACCGACTCCCCACCCGCCCGCAAGTACAGCGGGCCGGCGGCCGCCGCCGCGACCGTCACGACCGCCACCACCAGCACCGCCAGGGACACACCCCGGCGGAACCACAGCGCTCGCGCCACCAAGGTCAGGCTCGGCACGGGCACCCACGCATCCTCCCTCAGTAGCGCGCGCAAGGCGGCCGCAACCACACCCGCCCGAGGTCTCAGATCGGCCACAGCCTCGGTTGTCCCCGAGCCTGCAACACGCACCCGAAAGCCGACAGGAGCCGTCCGGACTGGGGGTCCTCGCCAGATGCGGCATTCGCACCGCTGCTGTCCCGCCTTCCGTGTCGGTCGACCCGGGGCCCGCTCCTGGCGGCAGGTCATCACCCGGCACTGCTGGGTCACGCCGCGGCCGGCGGCTACAACAACGCCGCCCACCAGACCCAAACCACCACCTAGGACGGCGCCGCCCGCCACACCGAGGTCAAGGCCACCACGCCGGCGGGACCCTGAGCGACCTGGCCTGTAGCTACTCCAAGCCCGGGACGACCACCGACACCAACCTGCGGCAGAGCACCACCGACAGGGTCACCGGCAGGACCACCACCTACGGCTACGACGAACTGAACTGACTCACCCACGCCGGGGTCGTCGAGGGCACCCGGACGGCCGACTACGCCTACGACAAGAACGGACCTGCCGGACGGGTTCCTCGCCGCCGGGTTCTCCAACGGCGCTGGTATGGCCGAATACGTCGCCGCCCAACGAGCCTGCAGCGGCGTACTGATGCTCTCCGGTGCGCTGCCGGTGAAGATGTTCGGCGCAGACGGCTGGCTACAGGGGTGCCCGCGCAGATCCACTACACGGAAGGCGACCCCTCCCTCGGCAGGAGTGGGTCGACACCGTGGTCGAGGACCAACGGACTGCGGGCGCCTCGGTCGAGGTCTTCGACTACGCCGGCTCCGGCCATCTGTTCACCGACCCCAGCCCCCGATGAGTACGACGAACAAGCCGCCGCCCTGCTCTGGCCCTGCGCCCTGCGCTTCTGCCGCCACCACGCGGCTGGCCTTCCGACCGGTCGCCGGGCTGTTCCGACAGCATGGATCTCCAACGACCCCCGAGCGGATGTCCGCCGGTAATCGGGCTGCCGAACTCGGTGTCCGGCTGCTTGCCTACGACGAGGTGCGGTCGCGTTCTGCAACGGTCGCTATTGCCCTGAGCATGTCCCTTCTTACGAAGCCGCTGGGCAGCCGAATCGCGGTCCAGTAGAGCCCGAAGTACCGGCGCGCTTGATCGTCGGTTGAGTAACCGCGAGTCTCGGTGCTCAGGCGGGTCTTGCACCCCTCTGCTGTGAGGTCGAAGTCCGTCAAGTACTTGACCCAACCCGGTTCGTCGAATTCCGCGAAATGCTCGATTGTCGTCACTGCGTGTCGGTCTGGCCTTGGTTGCCAGGGCCGGCCCACTGCCCCGCCGAGGGCGTAACGCGGTGCCTCGGCCTCAAGCATCGTGATCGGACCGTCCGTGAATAACGGCTTGGCCGGGGGGCTGTCACCGTGCTGGCCGAGCTGCCGAAGCGTGATAAGCGGTTTGGTGAACGTCAGGTCGTTAAGCGTCAGCCCGACCAGCGCATGCCACACAGAGTCGGGCGGCGCTGCGATCAGTCGGCTGTGACGCTCTCGGAAATGGTAGACCGGAATGGTCCGCTCAAGCGTGGTGGTCATAGTTGCCTCGTCGTCGGGAGGGATGTGAGGATCTCGGTGGTTACGCGTGCGGAGAGGTCATCTGGTGGCGGCTCAGCCAGCAGGAATAAGGGCGTGAACACGGCACCCAGGATCCGTGCGTGGACCGCCTTGGCGTCGGGTACCCGGACGAGTTCGCCGCGGTCGGTGGCTGTCTTGAGCAGTGCGGCGACGAGCTCTCTCTGCGGCTGAATGAAGGTGGCGTGGAACCGGTCGGCCAGTGCTGGGTCGTCAGCGACGTCGGCGAGCAGTCCCGGTAAGGCGGCTCGTGCCGACGGTTCGGTCAGCAACCGTACGACGTGTGTGACTAGGGCAGACACGTCCTGAGGCAAGGAGCGGCTGTGCGCCGGTAACTCGATCTGGGTGTCGTGGATGACGAGCGCAAACACCATCTCGGCCTTGGACGTCCAGCGCCGGTAGATGGTGGCCTTGCCCACGCCCGCTTTAACCGCGACTGCCTCGATCGACATCGACGGATAGCCAATGGTCCTCAGCAACTCCCGGACCGCCAGGGTCAGTGCCGCGTCAGCCTCGGCCGACCGGGGACGTCCACGTTGGCTCTCCACGGCCTCCATCATATACGATACGAGCCGCATCGTATAGTCGGCGTGCGGGGTCACGCCTGCATACGCAGGAACGGGCTACGCCTCCGTCCCGGTAGACAAGGTGCGCCGGGCACTCGGAGGCGCGCCCCGGCACGGGGCCGGTGGCGACTCTGTCTCGCTGCTCGACTGGCTACAGGGTCGGCTGGTCGAGCGCGGACACGCGCGCCGCTCACACGCGGCCTGCATCGTCAGGCAGGTCCTCAGGCGCATACAGGTCAAGGGGGCGAGGTCACCACGTGCTCTCGGACAGCCGTGAAGTCCAGCGACATCAAAGACACCAGCAGAATCAGCTCACGCGCGCTTCGTAGGGCCGGGCGCGCCGAATAGCCCAGCCCGCAGAACCCGAAGCGGGTCGGATGCGGGCACGTACCGCCCGAGCCCGGCACGCGGCGCGGCGCGGGGCCCCGATCGCCGGTCCACTCGTCCAACTCGGAGGACACGTGTCGGCTCGAACCGACCGCTGAGTCAGTGGCACAACGACGGCGATGGAACTCAAGGGCGTCGGCGTCCGGTACGGACGGCGATCACCATGGGTGCTCCAGGGCATTTCACTCAGCTTCCCCCCTGGCTCTTTTGTGGAGGTCACCGGACGCAACGGCTCGGGGAAGCCGTCACTGCCACAGGTTGGGGTGCCTTTAACGAGCGGCGAACCAGGTGACAAGTAAGACAGTAGCCGCTTTCAGATCGAAGGTCGGTCCCCTTGCCAGGACGTGGCGAGGGGCCGAGTGGTGTCGCGGGTTCAGGCTGCGGCCGGCTCGGGCCCCGGGTCCTGGGGGACGGGGGTGGCGAGCTGGAGGCGGCCGCCCATGTTCAGCCGCACCTCGCCGTAGGGCTGAATGTGCATCCAGAACAGCTGGCTCAGGGCCCGTTTGTCCTCGTCGGTCAGCACGTCAGCCCACTCGGGGTAGGTGAGCACGTCCTGGATAATCAGCGTGTTCACGAAGACGAGCACCGTTTGCAGGAGATGCAGCGCGAGAACGGACAGTTCTTTGCTGGTCACGGCGGTTGGAGGAGAGTTCACCGCTCTTGCCGAAGAAGATGATGTCGTTGGCCCCGTTCCAGCCCTCGACGACGTTCAACCCCTCCTGGATCTCGCGCTGGAGGTCGCGGTCGCGCAGGTAGCGGGCGACGAAGATGGTCTTCTGTGCTTTGCCGACCTCCAGCGTAGCCTGGTAGACGGGGTGGGAGGCGGTGCGGGTGAAGCGCCGCAGGATCGCCTCGGTGGAGGCGGTGCCGACCCGGATCGCGGTGGCGTACTTGATGAGCGGTCGTAGTTGTTCTCGATGACGTCCCAGCGGATCGGGCGGGTCATCGCGTCGGCCAGGCGCTCGTAGGTGCCTTCGTCCTCCCGGCCGGGCCGGTAGAGCTTGACCTTGTTGATCTGCTTCATGCGCGGCAGCAGGTCATAGCCCAGGAGCCTCGTCAGGCCCCACCCGATTTCCGACTGGCCATGCGAATCGACGTAGTTGCCCTCGGCCTGCATCGTGGTCGCGTGTCGCATCATCCCCTCGATCGCCGCGGCGACCTCCGAGGCGGTGCAGTTGAGAAGCTGGCTGTGAATGGCCAACGAACCTTTTTCGATGTGCCAGTACACGAGCACGCCACGGCCCCCGTACCGGGAGTGCCACTCGGTGAAGATGTTGCGGTCCCAGGCTTTGAAGTGCGTGGAGTCCGAGGCCACGGTGGTGGTGCCACACCGTCTCGGAGCGGGCGGCGAAGGTGGCGTTGGCGATCTAGACACCGGCGGTCTTGAGGCCGACGGCGGTCAGGTAGCGGCGGCCCGTATAGCGGAGATCCTCTTCGCTGTGCCCGTGCTTGCCGCAGGCGACGGAGCTGATCCCGGAGTTGGTGCCGTACGCATAGGCGATCAAGAGCAGGCATTCCAGGAGCTTCCCCTCGTTGATGGCCTCCCTCGTTCCGGCCGGGGCCATGGCCTTGAGCATTCCGGTGCGCAGGGCGGCCTCTTTCAGGATGTCGATCAGGGCGACGGGTGCCCCACTTCTTGCGAATCGCCTTCTTGAGGCGGCGCAGGTTCTTCGGCTCTTTCTGCGGCTCGGGATCGGCGAACTTGATCGCCCCGTTGCGGTGTTTGCCGCTGATGGTGACCAGGGGCAGCTTCGGAAGTTTGGTGTCCAGGGCGCCGAGCTCGGCGCGCATCTCGGCCTGGAGCTGGGCGGTGAAGACCTTGCGTCGCGCGGCTTGTTGAGCTTCTCGTAGTACTCCGCGCGCCTGACCTCGAAGTCGTCGGGCAGGTCGTCGTCGGGGTCGCGCCATTTGTCGGCGCCGACCACCCAGATCTCCTTGCAGCGCAGCCGGTCGCGCAGGGCCTGGAAGACGCACGCCTCGTACACGGTGCGCGTGACGCGCTTGGGCCCCTTGTCGGGGGTGAAGATCGCGAACTCCATCCAGTCCTTGCGTACAACGCCGTCCAGCGGGAATGGTCTCGCCGAGCGGCAGGTAGGTGGTCGATGAGTCCTTGTGCCGCTCGATCAGCTTCAGGGCCTCCATGACGGGCTTGTGCTGGTCGTGGAGGAGCGCAAGTCGAGCACGCCGAGCAGCTTCATGAGCCCGCTGCGGTAGTGGTTGGAGTAGGAGGACTTGAACACCTCCCGCTTGTTGCGGGCGAACTCCGCGTTCGTCGCCTTCATCTCGGCGACCAGATCCTTCAGCGTCTTCGCCCCGCCGGCCGCCGGGAAGACAACCGAGCGGACCGAGCCGTCCGGGCGCCGAGCGAGGCGGCGGCGATCTTTCCGAGCAGCCCCGACTTGCCGCGGACCTTGGTGAACTCGGCGACGAACGCTTCAGTCACCTTCTTCTCCGCCCACGCGTTGATGCGGTGCACGGTGGAGTTCAGCAGTTCCACCAGGGTGTCGGTGATCTACCGCTTGCGCTGGAACAGCAGGGCAGCGAGCAGGACGTGCCGTACGGAAGTATCGAAGCACCGCAGGTGGCTGGGCGAGGACGCCGACGCTCTGACCCGGCAGGCGTCAATAACCTGCGCCGATCCCGGTGAACACCTTCTCCGGGACACCGACGGCACGGACCTGCTTGAGCTTGGATATCTCGTCCAGCAGCGAGTTGAGACTGACGTTGCCCGGATGGGACTTGACGTCCGAGAGCACCGACTCCACGTCGTCTTCATCGTCCTCGGCGCTGTCACCGTCCTCCTTGGCCGCGGCGCCTTGAGCGGCGGCGGCCTCGGTCGGGTCGGTGAAGACCAGCGCGTCCAGCCGGCCAGGGCCGTCCTCTTCCCGCGCGAGCCGTGCGGCGACCTCGGCGACGGCCCGCCCGCGGCCTGGTGCAGCGCGGAGCGGATGACCGTGTCGATCTGGGCCGCGGTCGGCGGCTCGATCAGGTCTTCGCGCATCTGCCGCAGCAGCTCGGCCCGCACCTGTTCCTCGCGGCGTTCGTCGTGCCAGATCACGTCCACCTAGCTGCGAGACGAGCTTGATCAGGTCGGCCTTGGTGCACTCGTGCCAGCCAGTTAGATCCCGCAGCTCGCTGCGGTGCCGCTTTGCGGCGCGCGAGGTGAAGTCGTAGAACCCCAGCTCAGTGGCAGCCACGCCGACCTGCTTGGCGACGTGCTCGACAGCGTCGGGTGGCAGCTCCAGACGCATCTTGGGAAACCGGCCGCGCCAGATCAAAAACTTGAGCTGGACGGCGTAGCCCAGCCTCGTGCTGCCGGTCTTGTTCCGTAAACAGCCCGCCTCATCGCCGGACAGGGTGCAGTGGTCCACCGCCCCGTCCAGACCAGATCGCGCCCCACTGCTCAGCCCCTTCCATCACCCCCGTGATCACCTGTCGGGCTGGACGGTAGAGGCGTCGGGGTACAGCGGGCGCGGGTATCGACGAAGTACCCCGACCCGGTCCTCGGACCTGGTAGAAGCACAGCCGAACTGCCAGGCTCCCGGGTGGGGCCAGCGCTCTCCCCGCCCCGGGCGCCTGGAGAGTACGGGCCCCGTCAGAGCCGGGGCAGCGGCAGGTCGGGCAACTGCGGGTGCCGCAGGTGCTGGCCGCCGTCGTAGACGTGCAGGGTGAGCGTCTACGGCTCTGGGGCACCCGCACCTCACGGAGCCCTGGCACCGCGTCCGAGGGCTGATCCCGGGGACCGGGTTGAGGTCACAGCAATCGGTCGACCAGCCCGTCGATGTAGTCCGGGGTGAGCGGGCCCATGCCGAACAAGACGCGGATATACATCGGGGCCAGGATGTGGTCCAGCACGCCGAACGCGTCGGGTGCGCGCTCGCCACGTTCGCGGGCGCGATCGAGCATGGACTGCAGTTGCCGGATGCGTTCGGCGCGGAGGTCGTCACGCGCCTGCAGGCCCTGGTGACCGCTGCTGGACAGGGCGACGGCTAGGCGCAGCACCGCCAGACCGTCGGGTCCGATGATCTCGCGGGCCACGTTGGCCGCGTAAGTGCGCAGGTCGCCGGCCAGGCTCCCGGTGTCGGGCATCGGCGACTGCGCATTGAGGCGGGTGAGCGCCACGTCGGTGAGCAGGGTTTCCAGGCTGCCCCACCGGCGGTAGATGCTGCTGTCGGCTACGCCCGCGCGGGCTGCGACCTCGCCGACGGTGAAGTTGCCGTAGCCGCGCTCGCTGATCAGGTCGGTGACGGCCTGGTGCACGCCCGCGCCGACGCGGGCGCTGCGCCCGCCGGGCCGCCGGGCTCGCTGTCGCTCGTTCATGCCTCCACCTTAACGCAGTTGCGACTTGTGTTTGCGTGGCAACCCTCCTTATGGTGGCCTAACGCAGTCCCCGACTGCTTTAGAGCGCTCGGGTGTACCGCCCGCGTCAACCTTGGCCGGGCACAACTAACGATTGAGAGGAATCCCCATGGCTGCATCGCATGCGGCCGTAGGCAGTCGATCAAACCGGGCCGTGCTGCTCACGGTGACCTGCCTAGGCCAATTCATGGTCCTGCTCGACAATACGATTGTCGGAGCGGCGCTGCCCGATATGCAGCACCGGCTGCACCTTCAGTTGACCGGTCTGCAATGGATCGTCGACGCGTACGTACTGCTGGTCGCCATGCTGCTGCTGTCCGGAGGTATCTTTGCCGACCGGTTCGGCCGCAAGCGGGTGTACCTGACCGGCGTGGTGGTGTTCACCGCCGCGTCGGTGCTGTGCAGCCTCGCGCCCTCGGTCGGCTGGCTGGTCGCCGGCCGGGTGCTGCAGGGCATCGGGGCCGCGGCGCTGAGCCCTGCCTCGCTGGCCCTGCTCGCCGCGGCCTATCCCGTGCCGCAAGAACGAATCAAGGCGATCGGGCTGTGGGCCGGATTCAGCGGTATCGGTCTGGCAGCAGGCCCCGTGGCCGGCGGCGTGCTGACAGATGCCTTCGGCTGGCCCGCCATCTTCCTCGTCAATCTGCCCATCGGCGTGGTCCTTCTGCTGGTCGGTCTGCGCAGCCTTGAAGAGGCTCGCAATCCGAGCGCCCCCGCGATCGATATCCCGGGGACGGTGCTGTCCGTTCTGGGGGTGGGGGCGCTGACCTACGGGCTGATCGAGGGTGGTGCCCGCGGCTGGACGTCGCCGGTGATCCTGGGCAGCTTCACCGCCGCGGTGATCCTCCTCGCCGCCTTCGTCGCCGTCGAAGCGCGTCGTTCCGCTCCGATGCTGCCGCTGCGGCTGTTCCGGCAGCGGCTGTTCACCGTGTCCAACACCGCCATGGTCGTGGTGGGGTTCGCGCTCATGGGTTCGTCGTTCTTCTTCTCCCAGTTCTTCGTGTACGTCCAGGGCAGCTCGATCCTGCGCGCCGGCCTGCAGACCCTGCCGGCATCCCTCGCCATGGTGATCGTCAGCCCGTACGCGGGCCGGCTCGCCGCCCGGTACGGCTTCCGAGTCGTGGTTACCGCCGGCCTGGCCCTGGCCGGCCTGGGACTGCTGGCGCTCGGCATGGTGCACGCCGACACCGGCTACGGGAACGTGTGGTGGCGGCTGGGAGTCGTCGGCATCGGCTTCGCCCTGACCATGTCCCCACTGACGGGAGCCGCCATCCAAGCAGTCAGCCCGCACGAAGGCGGCCTCGCATCAGGCATCAGCAGCACCACCCGGCAGATCGGCGCGGTGCTCGGCGTGGCGGTACTCGGAGCCATCGTCCGCACCCGGCAATCCGGCGGCGCCTCCTTCGAGACCGGCCTCAACAGCGCCTTCGTCGCGGCTGGCGCCATCACATTGGCCACCGCCGTGTTCACCGGCCTGTGGCTGGCGAGGTCCAAGCCCGCGGAAGGCTCCGCGGCGCCGCAACGTTCCACCGATCCAGATGCGGTCACCACCTCGAACGAGGCATCCGCGATCAGCCGTTGACAACAACAACCGCCTCGGCTCCCGGCACACACCAGGATGACGCCCCGCGCCTCTCACAAATGACCATCTGTGAGAGTTCTGAGAACGGCCCCGAGTGACCACGTTTCCGCAGGTCGCCCATCGCAAAAACCCTCTCAAATCCGAGGGTTGTGCGAGAGGCAATCTGCGAGACTGCCGGAGTGGATCTGACGCCCGATCAAGCCGCAATTGCGGTAGAAGGCAACGACTGCCGGAAGTGCGATGTACCCGCCGGCAGCGCCTGCCGAAAACGCGGCGGGACGACCGCCGCGAGGTACCACACCCCCCGCTTCGTCCTCGTGCCCGCGCTGCGCGAGCACCTCGACATCCTCATCCCCGCCGACCGGGGTCGGGGGCGGCCGTGGAAGCAGGGCCCCGCGCCGCCGCGGTCCCCGCGCGGCGCAGTGAGCGGCCGGTCAGAGTCGGGTATGCAACGACATCGACGGCCCGCCAAGAGCTGGCGAGCCAGCTCGACGCGCTACGGGAAGCGGACTGCCCCAAGGTCTTCAAGGAGCGGATCAGCACCCGCATCAAGGTGCGGCCCGAACTGGAAAAGGCGCTCGCGCTGGCCCGCCAGTTCAAGGAGGCCGCCCCGGATACGCCGGTCATCTTCACCGTTCATGAGCTCAAGCGTCTGGCCAGGAATGCGGCCGAGCTGATGACGCTGTCCGCCGGGCTCCAGGCGGACGGCATCCAGCTCGAACTCCTCATTGGCCCGCTCGCCGGGATCTACGACCCCAACGGCATGGGCGCCATGTTCTTCGCCGTGCTAGCCGTCGCCGGGCAGATCGAACGCAACTATATTCGGGAGAAGACCCTGGAAGGCCAGGTCGCCGCCGCGAAGAAGGGCAACCACGGCGGACGCCCCAAGGTCGTCGACGACGACATGCTCACCTTCGCGCTTGCGCTCAAGGACAAGGGCGTCCCCGTCCCCGAGATCGCGAAGAAGCTGACCATCAAGACGGGGAAGAACGCGGGCACCTCGCCGTCGGTCGCCTCGCTCTACCGGGCGCTCGCCGAGGCCGAGGAAGCCGAACCGGTCGCGTAACAGGGCCACCCTTCGACCTGAAGGCTACTGGCGGGTTACTTGTCACCTGGTTCGCCGCTCGTTAGAGGCACCCCAGGTTCTGGCGGGCGTGCACCCGGTCCGCCACGGTCGACCGGTTGCGGGACGACGTTTCCGCAGGCAGGTGGATGTGCCCGGCACGTCGAGGACACAGTTCGGCGCCGCACCACAGCGATCAGGCCCGGCCGGGCCCGGATGACGGTGACTCGATCCCGGCGTCGTACGCCGTCACGATTGCACCCGCCCGGTCCCGCACCCCCAGTTTGGCGAGGATGGCCGAGACGTGGGACTTCACAGTCCGCTCGGCCATCCGCAGGTGCGCAGCGATTTCGGTGTTGCTCGCCCCCCGGCAAACCTGACGAAGCACGTCGGTCTCCCGCGGGGTGAGCCGTTGCAACGCCCGGGCGGCCGCCGGTGACACCGCCGGGTGTGCTCGGGCCCGGTCGAGCACCCGGGGCAGCACCCGGGGGTCCAGCCAGGCGCCACCGCCGGCCACCGCCCGCACTGCGTCGACCAGCACCTCCGCCGGGCTGTCCTTGAGCACGAACCCGGCCGCCCCGGCGTCCAGCGCGGCCCACAGCACCTCGTCGTCGTCGAAGGTGGTCAGGGCCAGCACCGGCGGGGAGCCGGGCTCCGCGCGCAGCCGGCGGGTCGCCTCCGGACCGTCGACCCGCGGCATCCGCACGTCCATCAACACCAGGTCGGGCCGGTGCTCGCGCACCGCGACCTGCACGGTCTCGCCGTCAGCGCACTGGGCAACTACGGTGAAATCCGGCTCCGAGCCGAGCACCAGCGCCAGCCCCGCCCGAACCATCTCCTGGTCATCGGCCAGCACGATCCGAAGCGGGCCCGTCATGCGGCACCGCAGGCGGAGACCCCGGACATCGACCGGCCGGGCCTGGCGGACGGAACGCGCAGCGGCAGCCGGCACTCGACCACCCAGCGGTTGCCCTCGGGGCGGCCCGTCAACTCACCGCCGAGGGAGAACACCCGCTCCCGCAGGCCGATCAGGCCGTAGCCGCCCGGGCGCGGGCCGGTGGAGGGCGCCGCGGGGACCGGCCGCTCATTGGTGATCCGAGCGAGCGCGCCAGCGCCATCGACGGTGACCTCCACGACGGCCCCAGTCGCGGGTGCGGCGTGCCGGGCGGCGTTCGCCAGCGCCTCCTGTACCACCCGGTGCAAGGTAATCCGCAGCAGCAACGGAAGGGACTCCGGAGCGCCGGTCGCCTGAATGTGCACCGGCAACCCCGCTGCCCGGTACACCCCAGCCAGCTCGTCGAGGTCGAGGGTGACGCCGCGGTGCCCCGCGTCATCCTCGCGCAGCAGACCGACGACGCCACGGATGCCGTCCAGGCTCTCCCGGCAGACCCGTTCGGCGTCGGCTAATGCGCCCTCGGCGGCCGCCGGGTCGTTGCGCAGCACCCGTCGCGCGCCGCCCACGTGGAGGACGACGACGGTCAGCGAATGCGCCACCAGATCGTGCACGTCGCGAGCGATCCGATGCCGCTCCTCGCGGGCCCCGGCTTCGGCCAGCCGTGCGTCGGCGATCCGCAGGTCGTCGGCCAGCCGGGCGGCACGGCGCAGCAGGACACCTGCGATCACGCCGAAACCGTCACCGAACGCGAAGTACCAGGCGCCGGTCTCGCCCTTGCCCACCAGGAAGGTCAAGAAGGGGAGCACCGCCACCGCCCCCGCAGTGCTCACTACCAGCCACCGGCCGTCCGTACGGCTGGCAACCCGGCTGCCGACGGCCGTGCTGAGAAACAATGCCCCGCCGACCCCTGCCAGCAGAGCCAGCGGGACCACCGGCAAAACCCCAAGCACCGCGAAGGCAGCTGTCGGCAGGCGCCGGCCGGTAGCGATCACCGCCCACGGAACCAGCGCGAGCAGCACGCAGGCCACTACCGCCACCGATCGCGGGCCCTGCACAAATGCCAGCAGGGCGGCGAGCACCGCGACCCCGGTGTAGACCCGATCGGCGATCGGGGCCGCTCCGCCCGCATCTTCTCGTTTCATCGACGTCCACTCCCGACCGCTGGCTCGGACCGGGCGGCTTCGACAGGTGGGGTTCCCGCAGCCGAGGTTAGCCGCGGGAACCCCACCTGGGATCGGACCGGAGACCCTGCCGCATCGGCCTGTCGACCGAGGACGACCTGTCCGCAAGACCCATGACACAGCCGCACCCGGCCCGCAGGATGACCGCATGACCGCCGCGACCCGCCCGCCGGTGCCGGCACCGCCCCGGCTTCACGCCCCGCCCACCCAAACCCGACCGTGGCCGACGCCGTCAGCCGTGCTCGCCGCCGGCGTCTTCGTCAGCCTGCTGCTGTTCGCGGTCGCGCTCACCGGCCTGGTCCTAGACCACCGGACAATCACCGGCGCGCCAGCCTGGCTGAAGCCGGCCAAGTTCGGGCTGTCCGCCGCCCTATACCTGGCGACCCTGCGGTGGATGATCGGGCGGTTACCCAACCACCCGCGCTCGACCACGGTGATCAGCAACGTGGCGGTGGTGGTCCTGCTCGCCGAACTGGTGTGGATCAGTCTGCAGGTGATTCGCGGGACGACCAGCCACTTCAACGTCAGGAGCACCTTCGACGCCGCCGCCTACTACACGATGGGCGCGTTCATCTCGGTGTTGGTCTTCACCACCATCGCCGTCGGGGTACGGGCTCTGCGCACCCAGGATGGCGACGCCGGACTGGCCGCCGGGATCCGCTGGGGCATCGGGATCTGTGTGCTCGGGATGCTCGAGGCGGTGCTGATCGTCACCAACAACGGCTGGAGCGATTCCGGCGGCCACACCGTGGGCGCGCCCGATGGCGGCCCGGGCCTGCCGCTGACGCAGTGGAGCACCCTGCACGGCGACCTGCGGGTCGCTCACTTCGCGGGCCTGCACGGGCTGCAGGTCCTGCCGCTGCTGGCCTGGGTGCTGGCCCGGACCGGTCTGGACGAGCGGGTCCGGGCCCGGCTGGTAGCCGTCGCCGGCACCGCCTACGTGGGTCTGGTCGCCCTGCTGGCCTGGCAGGCGCTGCGCGGCCAGGCGCTGCTGCGACCCGACCACACGATTCTGGAGGCCCTGGCCGGCCTGCTGATGGCCACCGCTGCGGGCCTCGCGCTAGTGCTCCGGAAGCCAACCGCGACCCCCTAGGACACGCAGAGCCTCCGCGTACCGGTCGATCTGCTTCTCCGTCCGACGCGACGAACGGCAAAGCTGAGGTTGACCATCAGCACCAGCCGCCCTCCGAAAGCCAGCCGACCATCAGGCGCTTGTCGAGGTCAGGTGGCTGCCCTCCGCCGTCCGACACGGAAACGCCAGAACGCCGTCTGAGCATCCCCCAGAGTGTGCAGGCATGGACTACGAGAAGTAGTCATGCCAGAGATCCGAAGGAAGTTCGACCCGGAGTTCCGTGAGGGAGCTGTCCGGATCGTCAGGGAGACCAAGAAGCCGATCGCGGTGGTCGCGCGTGGCCTGGCGGTGAACCCCGGGCTTGCTCGGAAACTGAGTCGAAGGTCCACCGATCGTGTGAGGACATCCGTTCCATCCGGAGCTCAGCGTTCGCCGCGCCGAGCGGCTTGAGCTTCGCCCGGTCCTCGACCCCGAGGCCGTCGGCCTCGCCCCGGCCCGGCTCCCGCGCGGGCGGCAAGACCTTCACTGATGGCGTAATCGACCTGGACGCGCTTCCCTGTGAACCGAGAGGCGCCCTGCAGCGGAGGCGACCCGTCCAGGTGCCCACGTGTCCACGTGGCCGGTGTGCGAGGGTGGTCGGCCCGGTGTCGCTGGTGGGGGACGCGGTCGCGTCCTGAGTGAGGCTCGCGTCCCCGCGGTGGCCCGGCTGAACGAGTTGATCTATCCCCATTCGTCGGTACGGTCGGGCCGGTAACGGTTCCTTGCGGGGGGTCGCTGACCGGCAAGGTGGGAGCCTCGGTCCAAGGGGTTGGTTCTCAGCGTTGCCTAGGTCGTGCTGCTGGCCTTCGCCGCGACGCCGGAAACTGCGGTGCGCTTGGGGATCCAGACGCCCTCGCCACTCGTGGTGTCGAGCCCCCGATGCTAGGGCCCGTCCGGGGGGGTGTCCTTGGTCGCTGGTCCGCCTGGCGGCCGCACCGGTGCCCGGCCGGACGGTGAGCGGCGCGCCCTTCGGCCAAGCAACTCGGTTGGTTGTAGGTCCTGTCGCTGCCCGGTCTGGTGCTCTGGTCGATGGGTTGGGCGATGGGCGCGCCTGAGGGACGAGAACCCCGCAGGCGAACCTGTCGGCGACCCGGCTCCACGCGGCTGGTGTCCGCCGCACCGAGCGCCAGGCCCCTGCATCGACCCGCGCTCCCAGACAGCCCCGCAAGCGGCACCGCTACCGGCGCCTTGGGTTGAGAGGTTGAATAGCCCTACGCGTCCGGTTGGTGTTAGCGGTCCGGTCGTGCCGCTCCCGGCCCGCAGGGCTGGTGCCAGCGTCAGCCGAGGGCGGCCGCGACGACGGCGAGGGCGGAGCGGGAGGTTCGTCGAGCAAGGCCTTCAGGTCCCTGCCGGTGCCGGCGAGGAACCCTGCGGCGATGTTGGCGAACGCAGAGACCACGGTCGGGACCTGCCATGGTGGCACGCCTGCCTGAGTGAGATCCCGCCGGAGTTGGGCGAGGTCAGTTGGCACGTAGGACACGGCACGACCCGAGTCGGCGACGGTGCGAGCGATCTCGGCACCGGACACGGCACGGTCTGCGACGAGTTCGTAGACCTTTCCGCGGTGGCGGGCCGCGTCCGCTGTGACCTTCGCAGCGACATCCGCCAGGTCCTCCCGCGCGACGGCAGCCCACCTGCCAGCGCCCATCGGGCCGTTGTACTCGCCGGTGGTTGCGGCCTGTGCCGCCCCAGGGGATGCCCAGCTCGGCGTAGAGCCCGTTCCGCAGGATCGTCCAGTGCGCGCGGCCAGCCATCAGCCGGCGCTCGGTCCATCGGTGCGTGAGAGCCAGCGCGAGACAGTCGCCGGCGCCGGTGAGGCTGGTGTAGACGATCTGCTTGACGCCTGCCCGTTCAGCAGCATCGATCGCGGCGCCGTGGCGCCCGATGACCGTGTCGTCCTCCCCCTGACCAGCCGATATCAGCAGCACCACCTCGGCGCCCTCGAAGCCGCCCACCAGACTGGCTGGGTCGTCAAAGTCCAGATGGCGGCCGCCCCCTTCCCAGAGAACCCGGCCCGGCGTCCTGCTACCGGCGACGACGGTTCCGGTTCCGGTTCCGGCCAGACGTTCTAGCACGAGGCGACCGGGCCGCCGGACGCGCCCGTGACGAGGATCAACGTGGTCCTCCTAGTCTTGGTGCCCAGCGGCAGAAGGCTTCAGCCTTGAGGGCGCCCGGCCGGCCCGCAAGGAGGCACTTCGATGTCAGCGAGGCACACGCCGGTAACCACGGTGCCCTCCGTCCACAGTCGGGCCGATGAGACGCTCGCCTGCAACGTCCGAGAGGTCGTCGACCGAATCGGCGACAAGTGGTCGGTCCTGATCATCATTGAGCTCGCGCGGGGTGTGCACCGGTTCCGCGAACTGCAGCGGGCCGTGCCCGGGGTGTCCCAGCGGATGCTGACCCTGACCTTGAGGCGGCTCGAGCGTGACGCGCTCGTCCGCAGGACCCGTCTTCCCGACCGTGCCCGCGAAGGTCGAGTACGAGCTAAGCGTGCTAGGGCGTGTTTCTGAACTCATGCGTTGAGCCATAGGACGATCGAGGCCAGGACCATGCCGCCGCGGTAGATCAGGGCGTGCTTGTCATAGCGGGTGGCCAGGCCGCGCCAGTTCTTGAGCTTGTT
>JAABUT010001078.1_pt1 | contig 34092 bp, 39 predicted proteins | sample 5559281 | NCBI WGS metagenome assembly JAABUT01 (sample SAMN10711880, study PRJNA513359) | rock metagenome | isolation source: Antarctica rocks | place: Antarctica: Victoria Land, Ricker Hills nord | collected 2016-01-04 | reverse complement strand
TATATTTGATATCTGTTTTCAAAGATTCGCGCAAAGTTCAAAAATTTACAGTCACTCAGCTATATTGACGACGTGACGCTATTTATACGTTGAGGAAAGAAATATTGACAAGAATGTGAAAATACTGAAAAACGCAGCAAAAATCACTTTCACATGAGCTGAGAACAACGTAATGCAATTCAATAACTCGAAATCTGAATTGATACACTTTGAAAGTCACAAGACAACACTCAATCAAATAATTATTCTACTCAATAACATGATCATAAAATCAAAGACATGTATATGATGATTAGAAGTCTGACTGAATCGAAAGCTCAACTTCAAAGTTCATGTGCAAACGAAAATTGCAACAGTCACAAGAACGCTACACTCGTTATTTAGATTAATGAATAGCGAGTGAAAACTAAATGTCAAATCAGAAAAGCAGTTATATCTGACATGCATCACGTCTATTAGCGATTATAATCAAAAAAGCTACTTAGTCAAATTTCGCAAACTGCAAAACGCTGCATTACGAAAAATTCTGAATGCATTTCGAACATCATCAATAGATGCTATGCAAATAGAAGTTGAAATTTCGTCAATGAAGATGCAATTAGATCAAAAGTGCAAGAACTATGCAATTTGAATAGTTAAGTTATTGAAAAAACATTCTATCAGAAAAAGAACATCTATTTCGTATTCATCTCAATACTCTATCAAATTGAATCTAGATCTGAACGCATCGAAATATCTGAACTGAAACGAAATGAAGATGAATTTATCTTGAAAAGTCAAGAAATGCAAAGACAGACTCACGCAGATATATTGAATATTGAACAAAGTGCAAAAAACATTGAATTCAATAAAAGAAATCGAAATTTCTCACTTCAAGAAATCATGAGATCAGAAAATTGAATATCTGACAAAGATGCAAATTGAATTCGCAAGAAATGAAACATGTGAAATGATAAATACACACTATAGAAAACTGGAAACAATAGTCAAAAAGACGAAAAACATAGTGATGTACATCGACGCATCGCAAACTTGAAAAAAGATAGCAGAGCTCAAAACAGAAATCGAAATCATGATGATATTCACGCACGAGTCTGTTAGATGCAGCAAGACGATAAGCGTGATTGATGAAATAATCATAACGAAAGCGAAATTGCAAGCTATCGACGATGCAATCGCGATATGCAGCGAAGAAGCATCTGAAGACAGCGAAATTTGAGTGTACACAGACAGTCAAATGACGCTGCAAAGACTAAAAGCAAAGAGCAATGTCAACTTGAAGTTATTCAATAACATACGACAAAATCTGATCAATTTGCAACAAAATCAATGTCATATGTGCATACAGTGAGTATCAAGTTGCAAAGACATCGTTGAAAACGAGACAGTGAATCAATTGATCAAAGACGTGACACGAAAAAGATCGGCAACAGACATCAGAAAAAGAACAATCATGAGCTTCATCAAAAAGCAAATAGGCAAAGAGACAAAAGAGCAATGATTAATTGCATGAAATGACAGCATCAAAAAAGAAAATCAGTATCAGAAGCACACAACGAGGGTGAATCTGAGTTACAGATCACTAAAGAAGCTTCGAAAAATAGACAGACTGACGTTTTTAACGTTTATACAGCTAAAAATGAAACATGGTTATTTTAAAAGTTATTTGCATCGATTATCAAAGAATAAGTCGAACAAATGCTATGAAATATGCAAGGCGAGACAAACGTTGAAGCACTTACTACTGAACTGCAAACATTATAGGGCAGAACAGTTACAGCTTAAAGCAAAAGCACAGTTCAAAAACATGAACACTATATTGATGTTGTTTATCATCAAGATTGAAAGAATTGCAATGCTAAAGTACTTGAAAAGTACTCGAATTGCGACAAGAAAATGATTACTGAAAACGAAAAAGTAGAATGAGAAGAACACGAAGGGGCGAGAAAACGAGAGCACGAGAGAGAGAAGTTGTTTGGTTGAAAGTGCTTGTTTGCGCAAACTATCGATGTGATTGATCAATGAAAAGATATAAAGCAGCGACTTTGGTCAAGATACATGTAACCTAACATATGCACAGCGTCTAGACAGTGTCATAGTCATAGGCTGCATGCACTTAATGAAGAAAAAAAAATCACAACGAAAGCGAAACTGCAAGCTATTAGCGATGCAATCGCAATATGCAGCGAAAAAGCACTCAAAAACAGCGAAATTTGAATGTACATGAACAGTCAAATGACTTTGCAAAGACTAAACACAAAGAGCAACATCAATGCAAAGTTATTCAATGACATACGACAAAATCTGATCAATTTACGTCAGAAGCAATGTCAAATTCACATACAGTGAATATCAAGTCGCAAGAGCATTATTGAAAACGAAAAAGCAGATCAATTGATCAAAAGTGCTGCTCAAGAATTATCAATTATCAACAACATGAAAGCAATCATCATAAGCTTCGTCAAAAAGCAAATTTGCAAAAAGATGAAATTACAATGATTAAATGCATGAAAAAGCAGCATCAAGAAGGGAAATCAGTATCAAAAGCACATATCGAATGTGAATTTAAGTCATAAATCACTAAAAAAGATGAGAAAAATCAATAAACTAACGTTTTCAATCTTTATTCAGCTGAAAATGAGACATGACTATTTCAAGAGTTATTTGCATCAATTATCAGAGAATAATTTGAACAAATGCTATGAAATATGCAATGCAAGACAAACGTTGAAGCATTTACTGCTGAACTGCAGACATTACAGAGCAGAGCAAATAAAGCTTAAGAAAAAAGCTCTGCTCAAAAACACAGATACTATATTGACATTGTTCATCATCAAGATTGAAAGAATCATAACACTAGAGTATTTGAAAAATACTTGAATTACGACGAGAAAATGACTATTAGAAATGAAAGAATAGAACGTGAAGAGTGCAAAGAAACAAAGAAAAACGAAAGTACAATGACGAGAATTGAGTGAGAGCGCTTGTATGTACAAACTATCGATGTGATTAATTAACAAGAAGATATAAAGCAGCGACTTTGATCAGATTACATGTAACTTAGCATACATACAGTGTCTAGACAGTGTCATAGTCATAGACTGCATGCACTTAATGAAGAAAGAAAAAAAATCAAAAAGACGAAAAACATAGTGATGTACACAGACGCATCGCAAATTTGAAAAAAGATAGCAGAAGTTGAAACAGAAATCAAAACAACAGTGATATTTACGCATGAATTTGTTAAATGCAGCAAAGCAACAAGCATTTCAGGCAAAATCATCATAACGAAAGCGAAACTGCAAGCTATTAACGATGCAATCGCAATATGCAGCGAAAAAGCACTCAAAAACAGCAAGATTTGAGTATACATGAACAGTCAAATGACTTTGCAAAGACTAAATGCAAAAAGCAACGTCAACGTAAGATTATTCAATGACATACGACAAAATTTAAGAGCGTTTGTATGTGCAAACTATCAATGTGATTGATCAATGAGAAGATATAAAGCAGCGACTTTGACTAGATTACATGTAACTTAGCATACATACAGCGTCTAGACAGTGTTATAGTCATAGACTGCATGCACTTAATGAAGAAAGAAAAAACCACAAAATTTGATCAATTTACGTCAGAAACAGTGACAAATTTGCATACAGTGAATATTGAGTTGCAAAAGCATTATTGAGAATGAAAAAGCAGATCAATTGATTAAAATTGCTGCTCAAGAAGTATCAATTATCAACAACATGAAAGCAATCATTATAAGCTTTGTCAAAAGCAAATTTGCAAAGAAACGAAATTAAAATGATTAAAAATCTGAAAAAGCAGCATCAAGAAGGAAAATCAGTATCAAAAGCACATATCAAATGTGAATTTAAGTCATAAATCACTAAAAGAGATGAGAAAAATTGATAGACTAACGTTTTCAATCTTTATTCAACTGAAAATGAAACATGACTATTTCAAGAGTTATTTGCATCAATTATCAGAGAATAATTTGAACAAATGCTATGAAATATGCAATGCAAGACAAACTTTGAAGCATTTACTGCTGAACTGCAAATATTATAAAGCAAAGCAAAGAAAGTTTAAGAAAAAAGCTTAACTTAAAAACATAAACATCATATTAACACTATTCATCATCAAGATTGAAAGAATTGCAACGTTAAAGTATTTGAAAAATACTTAAATTACAACAAGAAAATGACTATTAAAAATGAAAGAGTAGAACATGAAAAGAGTGAAGAAATGAAGAAAAACAAGAATATGATTGCAAGAGTTTGAGCGAAAGTGCTTGTATATGCAAACTATCGATGTGATTGATCAATGAGAAGATATAAAGCAACAACTTTGACTAAATTACATGTAATGTAACACATACACAGCGTCTAAACAGTATCATAATCATAGACTGCATGCACTTAATAAAGAAAAAAAGATATATTCAATCTCAATTATATATCATTTTATCAACATTTCTAATTGTTTTAATATATTTTAGCATAATTTATTATCTTTTGAATCTTTGTTTTTGACTAACAACAAGATTCATCTGTACATGATGTTAACTACAAATCTTTTAATTCTATTCTGTTTTAAATAAAAGTCAGAAGAGTCAAGAAATCTTAATTCAACACAGTTCAAATGATGTTAAAATGTTGCATGATCAGAAAAGTTATCATGCAGAATTTTTACTCATGCAATAACACTTTTCTCTAATAATTATAATTGATCTATAAAGAAGATTAATGACATGTCAATGTTAGTAAAAGATGAAAAGATACTACTAGTAAAATAGTTAATTTAAATGAAGAGTTTAAGAATCATGATTACAAGTGATTAAAGAATTTGCAACTTGTTAACTGCATTGATATTGAAACATTTTCATTACATTAACAATGTTGTTGAGTAATTGATGAAAAGATATCAGATAGAATAAATGAATCAGATGATGAGTTTTGAGTTTGTGACTATATGTGCTTAAAGAAGTAGTGACTCGTCGATCATGCTAATATACTGAAAAGACTTGAGCTCATCTTTTTTACTTAATGTTAAGTCATACATTTATCTACATGAAAAATTGAGAGTGCATGAGAATGATCAAAATGCATCTCTACTATCAATTAACTAAGCATTGAATGATTGCAATTGCACATTTATATTAACAATTTATTCAACGTTTACATGACATAAGTCAAATCAAGAGAAGAAAAGAATTATTTAATACAATCACATTTTATCTTTTCATTATGCACATCTTTCTTTCATCACACATTTCTCTGTTCAATGAATGATAATTATTAAGCAAAAGAACACAGTTTCTACATTACAATTATAAGCATCATGAGTGCAAAGAAACATCTTTCATCTTTGAATCAAGAATTGAATTGAAACATCATTGTATAAAATATCATCAATGAAGAGTAAAGCAAAGACAATGTGTTATAATAAACAGCATAAACATTTATAAAAGTTTACTTAAGCATCACATGCTGAATAAAAGCTATAGATTCATTATTGATAACATAGTGTCAATTTTATTGTTTCAACGACGTGAAGTTGTTATGTAATCAATAAGCGATTTTCTTTCTTAAAGAGTTTTGTTCATTCAATATATATAACATAGTTTCTCTCATGAATTGAGTTTAAATCAATATCATAAAAGTGTATGAATTCAAATTAAATTAAATTAAATTAAATCTTTGTTTATGCATCTTAATGTAAATTTAATAATGAAAAAGAAGAAAAAGTTTGCAATCTTGTTTTATGTAAAAGATGTTTGATGAAGTAATGATTGCATAATGTTTATTGTGTCGTGATGATTACACTTTCTTGTTGAGTGCATTTGAATGTCTTTGCGCTTTTTTCTTCTGTCTGTTGATTTACATATATAATCATTTTATTAAAGAGCGAAACTATCATAATATAATGATTCTTCTTTTCTAATAATGAGTTTGTGCTTGAAAATGAGTAATTATGCATTTCACTTATGTTTCAATCTTATTTTGAAAACTTTTATAAGCTTCAAGACATTTTTCATATCTTCGCTTAATATTCATTAATTATATTCAATAAGATATTCTTTTTATTGTATTTTATAATATAAGATTTTCTTTCTTTTTCACTTTTGTAGAATCTTTTCTATATTTTATTCTTATTCATCATTAATAAGTTCAAACACGAAATAATTGAATATAAAATCATCATTTAATCTACGATTATACAACTTTAAAAGAAATACATGAAAGACAGAATAAACTTTATAAATGATTGAAAGATCAAGATGATACGTCTGCTTGTTTATGAATTCTTGTATATGAAAGAACTTTATCATCTTATTTAATAACTTTTTATTCAACTTTTTTTGCTTCAGATTTTTTGCTGATAGCATGATTAAATTGTCAACATTAAAGAACTTAAACTTATGTTTTCAATTATAATACTTTGTCTGAGCATTAATTGCATTTTATCATCATTTTATCAACGTGTTTTGCACATCTTGCAGCATTTCAATGCGTTCTTTTGCTGCTGACACTTCTTCTTTCATAGCATTATTCTCAATGTATATGTTAAAGATAAATTCATAATCATACATGATTTTAAAAGAACTACAGCTCAACAAAGCATGCTTCATCTGATGATAAATGAACTCAACTATGAATAAAAATTTAGCTCAGTCATCTTACTTTTTGAAACAATACACTCTTAAATAATATTTCAACGTTTAATTCTGTCATTCTGTTTAATCATCTGTTTGTGAATGAAAAATGATGCTTAGTCATCATTTCATCTTGACATGATAGCAGACTTCTGATCAGAATGCATTGATAAATAAATTATTTTATCAATAATTATATCATTTAATATTTCATATTTTAAAGCAATCTGCTTAAAGAACAACTTTGCTAACTTTACAACAGTCAGAATCTTCTTTGTAAACAAATAATATATCATTTTTATGTAGTAATTAACTATTATGAGAATTGAGTCATACATGACTTTTTTTCATTTACTAGACGACAGATCTGTTATGAAATTCATAGTGATTTCTTTTCATGAATCTGTGAATCAAGATAATGATTTCAACTCATCATATGATAAATGATGTTTCATCTTCATTCTTTGATAAATGTCACAAGTATCTACGTATTCTTTGATATCTTTGATTATACTTTTTCAGTAATATTTGTAATTTAATAGCTCATTGATCTTGTCAGCATCAAAATGTTTCACTAATGAATTATTATAATGACGTTTCAACAGCTTTTCTCTGACAGAAAGATTTTCTGAAACATATAATGATTTGTTATATTTTATTATTTCTTAACTATTCAATGTTCAAGCTTCAACATCACTCTTTCATATACTTATCATTTTGTTTGCTTTTAATCTCACAGCAAATTCATTTTCTTGCTGTAAGATCTTGATGAGCTTGACTATGAATTTACTACTGAAGTTGTATATCATTTTATGAATTGTTAATACTTTGACAATTGCACATGAAATGAGTTGTTTGTAATCAACAGTTTCAGCAACAGAATTAAGCTGTTTCTTAACTACATTACGATTTTTATAAATCAACATTTCAATGTCTGTACTTCTTGAAGTTGTTAATTCAAGTTGAGAAATGAGAAATTCAATTTTTTAAGAAATGTACTTCGTTTAAATGCATTTCTCGCACTGTTAAAATCATGATTCTCAGCAGCATACTTTTGACATGTATTGCTGAATATGTACTTGTGTTTTCACTGATACTGTGAACAAACATCTTCTTAACTTCATTAATCACTCATGTACAGTAGATTTTATCTTGCGATTTACTTTCAATATGTTTCGCTGAATATCTTCATTCACTAATATTGTAAATGAACATCTTCTCAATATTATTAATCATTCATGTTCATCAGTGAATTTCATCTTGCAGTCTGCTTTTGACATGTTTTACTGAATATTTGTTCATACTTATACTGTAAATGAACATCTTCTCGACATTGTTAATCATTTATATTGTTATGAACATGTCTGAATCGATCAGAGTTCAGATCTAATTCTAATCAATTTGATTAAAGCAAGTCATGACGCTAGATCTAGTTTAAACCTAGCGCATTTCTTCAAGTCATTCTCAGCACTTCTTTTCGTTGTTCAGCACTTTCTTCATTCATTTCTTTCATCATTCTTTTAGGCAAACACATCTGACATATTACATCACATCTGTATCGAGTCTAGCGCAGTCTCAAGTCATTATTTATAGAAGAGCTTGCACTCTTTCTCTTCTGTATTCTTAATGTCTTGTTATAGCTATTTCTAAAGAACAATACATACATATCAGCTCTGAGTCTTTTTGATTGAATAATCTAGACATGATTTCAACATTACATTAAGAATTTCGTTTATCATATGATACAGATACTCATTATTCGTTCAATATACTCGTTCAGACAGATCGAGTCTAAAGAAATTCGTTTACCTGATGATTGACGCAATCGAAAGACAGAACAACACTAGAGAGTTTATAAAATCAACAGCGAGGCTGATTGAATTGCTAGACAACTTACAGCTCATTAAGTACGCATCATTCATCTCGATTAATAGAATCAGCGATAAAGAATCTTCGTTGATTGCTAGAGAATCAAATCGATCAAGAGAATTAATCAATTCTCAAATCAAACAACAAAAACAACTTTATCTTCTATTGTTGAGCATCATTCTTCGCTCAATTTCTTTCTTTTAAAACATTCGTTCAATTCAATCTTTTCTTTCTCTCTCATCATGTCTCGTCTCTTCAAAGAGCGTTTCGAAGCTTCATTCTTTATTGTCGAAGATAATGACTCATTTGCTGAAATCATAACATCTTCTATGATTATGAAAGCTTTGAAGAAACGATGCGAAGAGCTGAAAGCTAGACTACAAGCTAGAGAGATTACTTTGTCATCATCAATCTACTCTGAGCGTTTTAGATCTCAGAAAATACTCGATTCTTCGTTGTTCACTGATGAAAAGAACTCTATCTGAAAGAACTGATATGAAAAAGTTCAGAACAAGCTGAAAATTAACGTCGATCTCTTTTCAAGTGAATGAGTCAAGCTGAGCTACGTACATTTCAGATTATTCGATGATGCAGCTGAGATCACTCAGTCAAGACGTGAACGTGACTGTTTCAACTCATACAAGATCGTCGATGAGCTTTTGAAAGAGCTAGCTCAGTTGTTCGATGATTCAGATAAAGAAGTCAACTTTCGTAGAAAATACTACAACTTGATTCAAGAACAGAAGAAATTCAGCGAGTTTTATACTCAATTTCAACGACTATTCTTCTATCTAGACTATCAAGAAAAACAGCTGATCATCGATTTAAAGAATAAAATAAACTCTCGACTTCGATTCGCTTAAATAACTCAATTGATTCAACTCAGTACTCTGAAAGAAATTCATTTCTATCTCATTTGATTGAATAACAATCAATGAGCTATTCGAGAGATCAAGAATAGAGAAGCAATGATCAAAGCTTGAACAACTAAACAGATTATCTTCGCTGAAGAATCAGTCAAAGCTATTCGTAGAATCATAGAAACGAAGATGACTGATCAGTCAAAATCACGCGACGCTGTTTTGACTAACATCAAAGAAAATGACTTACTAATCGAAAACTGCTTTCTTTGTCATAAGTCTGATCATACTTCTAAAGAGTGCTCAAATAGATCTTTCAGAATTAATGCATTAGATGATGAGTTTGATCATTCTTTGAACTTCGATTCAGAGTCTGATTCAAAAAACTAGTTATCTCTTTCAGAGTCATTGAAAAGGTAAAGATTATTTCTTTGTGCAATCTAATCGACGAAATTTCATCTATTGAAGAGAATTACTTCGAAAAGTCATTTCTAGTCTATGTCACTCTATTCTCGCAAGACGAATTCTTCAAGCTACGATCTCTGATAGATAGTGACTTGACGATCTACATCTTGATTTATACAAAGCTAGTCAATTAAATATGTCAGAAGCTCGAAATTCAACTCATACGACTAGTTAAAGAGAAGTTAATAAGAGAATATGACGGAAAGCTGACGAAGAAGATCATTATTCATAAAATTCTACTCAATCTCACAGTCGAAAGTCATAAGAAATTGACTGTTTCAATGTTAATGACTGATATAAATCATCATGACGTCATATTAGAAAAGCTCTGAATGAATAAAAATGAAATACTACTAGATATGCGAAACAATGTCATCATTTTTTCGAATCAATTAAAAGCTTTCATTTCTGTTTTTTCAATGTCAGTCAGAGCTTTACACTCAAAATAATCATAATCAGCAAATTCTTCTATCAGTTCAACTCTCAAAGTGCTTCAACAACTCACTTTTACTGCTTTGAAAAAGAACTTTTCTATGTTCAGTGTGAGAACTGCATCTTTTCATGCACTGATTAAATGATCAAAGAAGAATCGCATCGAGATTTTCGCTATGTTGATCGAAGATATTGATAGAGAAATAGTCTACAACACTCAATGCAAACTGAACGTTTTAGACGTCGCTTTCATCGATGCATCAGCTCAAAATCTAGAAGACATCAAAGTTAAGCTATCTTCGAAATATCAGAATTTTCTCGACGTGTTTGCAGAATTTATGCAGACATTTGAACAATACATCGTTGATATAATGTTGAAAGAATGCAGATTCATTGATCAATTCAAAAAGCATTACTTTATACTTGTAAATGTTGAAGAAAGTAACAAAAGTAGTTAAATTTTCGCTTTCTGAACTCATTCGCAGTTTATTGAACGCAGCAATAATGTTAAGTTGAGTCAGATACTTACTGTCTTGAATTCAAGCTAGTACTTCGTTTATTAAAAGTATTGAATAACGATTTCTTTTAATCAGAGCATTCAGTTTTCAATAGTTTATACAAAAGCGAAAACTATCATCTTTCTTTTCAACAAATAGTATTGATGAAGCAAAAAGAGCTTTGCTGAGTGTAATAAACTTCTTCTTCAAGTTCTCTTTTAAATACTTCTTGATCTTCTGCAACTTGTGACTTGACATGAGATACAATTGACTTTTAGAAGATTGACTTTCATCTTTTAATTCAATCTTATAATCGTATGATCAATGCAAGAGCAACTGCGTTGTCTTTTCTCTATCAAAAACATTCAGAAAGTCATGATAAACTATCAAAAGCTTCTTCTTCAGTTCATTTAATGACATGACAAAGATTATTTCATTCAGTTTCGCGAAATCTTTGACTGAGCTAAGCGCTTTATTGATTTTACTAATGATCAAGAAGAAGATCTTGATCTTTTTATTCTTGACTAGAGTTTAATACACAGCGACTTTGATCATGATAATATTAACAAATTTCTTTTTCTCAGTTGATTGAAAGAAACGAAGTTGATTGAGATCAACTTGAGTGCTTTGCTTTGCTATGAGAGCAGATTCAATGAATTTATTCACTGATTTCTGATTCAAAAGTCTCTTTAAAATGATCATTGATGTAACAATTAAGTTCAAGTTCTTTCGTTTCATTTTGCAGATTTCATTTGACTCAGATCTGTAAAATGCTGATTGACTGCTTGCTTTTAAAACAACAAATTTCAATGTTTGAATCTTCAATGATGATATTAATCAATCATTTGCAGAATTTATCAAAATTTGATTTCTTTTCAATCAGAAGTTTTCAATGATTATCTTGTGCTGATTTAGACAAGTTATTAATAGAAACATCATTTCATTCTTGTGTTCTTGAATCATGATTAATGTATACAGAGCATGTGTAATCAACTTTTGATCAGAAATTTCATCATACAATTGAATCAACTTTGATTTTGACAGCAATATTGACTGAATATCAAAGTATTCACATAGCTTTGACATCAAAGATTTATTGATGAAAGTCATGTCAATGACTTCAGTATTTATCAGAGCGAGAAATCTAAATATCTTTTCTAAACTACTCAAGATGACATCAACAATGAACGACTTGAAATCAAATGAATCATTAAACATGCTGATGAAACAAAATATGAGTATATTGCTCTCAGTCACTACTTTGACAAGAACAGATCGTTTTTTGAATTTGCAACAATCTCATGCACTTAAGTTATCTTGAAACAATCATATGCTTTATGTTCTAACTTCTTGCATTTGAAGCAAAGTTCTTTCTTAAACAACTCTTTCTGAATAAAATCAAGATTCAATCTTCTGAATTTCTTTCATGCAAAGATTGATGACGTAGATTGAGCAGACGAAGTGCTAGTGACAAAGCAAGCAGCTGAGATTGCTGAGACTTTGATGATCAATTGAACGTTCAATTCAGTCAATTTAACATTGACTTGCATGCAAATATCAACAAACTCATTCAAATTTGTGATTCATTCATTGAGCATTACTCGTTGAAGATCTGAGCTGATCTTATGCTGAAGATTATTTAGTAAAGTCTTGTTATTGTATTCTAGTTCTGCGCTGAATCTTTGAAATTTCATTCAAAATTCATGAAAGAAGATCTTGTTCTGATACAACTTCAAGTACTGTCGTTGAGTCATGTGATGATGATTGAAATCATCATACATCTTATTAATGATTGATAGTACTTCTTCAACTTCTAGAAATGAGTTCAAGAAGATATTTTGCATGCAAGAAGCTATGTGCTTGATTGCAGCTTCATTGACTCAACTTTTGATGTAAACAATCTTCAACTTTTTGATAGAAAAGTGATTCTTGTTTATCTTTAGCTTATTTTGCATTCGAGATAGTTAATTGTTTACATTCTGCAATGAATCTTCAAACAGTAAAGAATTCAATAATTTGATTGATTTTAAGAAATGATTTTCAAAGATCAAAGTGCTTTGTTGACTTGATGCAGTTTTTAAATTATGTATAATCATGTTCTTATCTTTCATTTCTTTCTGCAGACGCGTCTGCGCAGCTTTCAATGTGATGTTTATCTTGTTGACATCTTCTAACATTTGAATCATGTCATTGTGAATCTTGATTTCGATGTCGTGCTGTTGACATATGTACTTGATAAAGATAATGATGTCATCTGCCTCATGAATGCTTATTCAAGCATTCAATTCAGTGCTGATGCTGATCTTGATCATTTCATGATTAAAAAGCAATGCATTCATGTTCTCTTCTTTTATATTTGATGATACATTCATGTCTTCTTCTTCTGATGCTATTCAATTCTGTGATAGAAGTGATTCTTTTCTAACATTTTGAAAGTCATAGTGAGTAATGCTCACTGATTTTGATTCTGTGCTTCTAGTCATGATATGAATAGAAAATTGCTGATCGAGATTTCAATGTTACTTTATTGAACTTTCTGAGTTTGAGCAATGACTAGTACTTTATCGAACTTTCTGAGTTCAAGTACTGCTGAAATTTCTGATTTCTGATGATGAGCTCAATAAAGAGTTAGTTAAGAGCAACACGTTTGTGTTCTTTGATTCTGATTTTATTGAAATTTCTGATTTTGAATCAAGATTCTTCTTTAGAAATTTCTGATTTCTATTAAGCTTTCTGAACTTAAGTTCTGATTCTGCTGTCAAAATTTCTGATTTCGACTTCTGATTTAAGTTATGTAGCTTGTTTTTATATCATTTACATGTTGATAGCAAGATTAATGAGCTTTGAACTAATGTTATGAATCTGCATAGAGTGAATCATATGAGTGTATTTTAACTAGAAGTTCAAAGCTGAAGAAGAAAGAAGATGCAACACGTCGTAAGTTTTACTCATGAAGACATGCTAGATTGCTAGCGTGTCAACATCAACTCTATACTAGTTTATGATAGTCTGACATGATTTATGTTAGATTAATTCAAAGTGCATGATTGCAACAATTCTGTCATGATGAATTGACACATAGAGATTAAATCAAAGACTTAGTTGAAGATCAGATCTGAGTTAGCTCTGAAACTTTATGACTTTGTCAAGACATCATTTAGACTACGTCATATCTTCGACTTAATATGTTATAAGTTATGTCGTGCTCAACTTGACAATGCTTGACAAACTTTCTATAGTCGATTGATCTTCTCAAGTTATTAAGAACTTCTTAATAATTAACTCTATCAAAAATATACTCATTCTGTGTCTGCTTAGAATATCACATTGTCATATCACTCTTATAAATCTCATCTATTCATTTAGTAAACTTGATCATCACAGTTCTAATTATTTCAAACTCTTCTTAGAAGTGATGATTTGATATTCAAGCATGACAACAGCAACGCGATTGCAACAGAATCATAATGATGCTGTCTTGATCTTGCAAGACACTATATCAGAAAACAAACGTTGCATAACGAAATTAGAAAGCAAAGAAGCAAAAGATAAACTCTTTCTTGATATTAATGAACATCTGACTTGCCTAGTGCTTCAACGTGATGAACTGCGAAAGAAACAGAAGCTAGCAGCTATTCAATCAGAGATTGAAACTCTGCAAGTCATTGAAACAACGAAGAAAAGTCGTTCAGCTTTCATTCAAGTTTTCACTTGAGTTTTCATGAAGAACTTGAACGATTTATGCATCGTCTCAATAGTGTTGATGATGACAAAATGAACTCATCACGAGATTGTTTCACAGAAGCGAAGACTTTCAATGTTCTTGAAGAAGTATCATGACAAAATCATAAGAGAGCATAGAGAATGAATTCGCGATATCAAAATCTCATTTTGAAATACTTCTTGACATTTTGAAAGTGATAAGAAAAAGATTTTGTACTGCATGATTTATCTCAAGAATGAATCAAAGAAGCTTTGATTCAATCATGAAGAGACTATGTCTGCAGCTCAGTAGACATGATTCAATTTTATCAACTTTCTTCTTAATTTAATTGAAGACTTGATGAATTGAGACATAAACATGACTCAGCAGTATGCGAATGCATTGCAATGTTCAGATCAGATGATACGAATGTTTGCAGCTCATCTGAGCATTCTGAAACATCAACTTTCGTTGTATAGTGATGAGCATAAGTGAGCTCATTTATTCATCAAGTTGAAATTTGAGCTGCGTGTGATTATTACTAATGTGCAGTTGATTTCTATCACATGAGATGCGTTAATCAATCTTGTTGCTCAATTGAAAACAAATCTGCGAAAAGAACACGTCTTGTCATTGAAATGACTTCGAGACGAAGTCTTGCATGATCGAGATAAAATCAATAAAAAGACTCATTCAAAGTGAAAGAAATTTCATTGATTAACTAGATTCAATTCTTCGTCAAAGACAAGCTTGCACACTTCATCATGTTATAGCAAGAATTTGTTCAATATAACGTGCTATACATGCAATTGAAAGAATCATTACTTTACTGATTGTAGAGACAAGAAGATCAAGAACAAGTGAAAAGAATTTGATGTAAATTGAGTATTCATTGATTTAATGTTGCATATAAGTTGTTTCAAGATTTCGAAAAAAGACAAGTTCTTGATGAATGCTTCAAATCATTGAGGGAAAAACAAGAAGTTCTCTTTGTAAAAACTCTTATATACAAAGAACATGTAATTCAGAAAGATCAAAAGACAGAAACGAAGATTCACATGAATATCAACATTAAGATGAACGTGATTAGTCAAGCAGAGTATGTCATTGCTGAACATTGATCTTTCAAAATCTCTCTGAATGAATGATCAGTATGTTTATTGTTATAACGTCTATAAGATGTGTTATCGACGAAGAGACAGCTAAAGCATAGAGAAAAAAGATATAAGTATCTTTTATGCTATTGATAAGAAAGAATCTTTTCTAGTCTTAAGTATGTTGAGTATGCAATTCAAGTGTATTTAAATTAACATGATTGCAAGAACGTGATGTTTCAACGTGAATGAGCACGTCTTTGAATTGTTTTTCGCACAAGCATTTGCAAAAGCTCTACAAGATGAGTCTACTGTGTATGCTCTTGTCATGATCAACGTCGTCAAAGAGTTGATTGTTGAACATCAAGTAAAAGCAATGAATAACGTGACGAGTTGTATCACAAACGCGTTCAAAGCGCAGACTTTATTCGTTGAATTGAAAGAGTACGAAGATGTATTTTCAATAAAGAGTGCAGGCAAACTGTCTTTGCATGAAGATCATGATCATGCAATCGAAATCACTGCAAAGTCATTATATGAATTGTTGTATAATTTGTTGAACACAGAGTTAGTGACTCTGAGACAGTATTTAGACAATGTCTTAGTGAAAGAATGAATTAAGCACTTCATCAGTTCAACTGACGCGTCTATTTTATTCATTCTCAAAAAGAATGATAATCTTCATTTATGCATAAACTATCGAGATCTGAATAAGATCACTGTCAAAAATTGTCATTCACTGTCTCTAATCAGTGAAACTCTAGACAAACTCAGTAGAGTCAAGCAGTTCACTAAGTTAGATCTGAAGAACATCTATCATCATTTCAGAATTCAACGTGAAGATGAGTGAAAGACGATGTTTTATATTCGTTACAATCACTTCAAATATATGATCATGTTGTTTGATTTAATCAATGCATCTGTCATCTTTCAGACTTATATTAATAAGATCTTAACAGAGCTTTTAAATGACTTTTGTGTTGTTTATCTGAATGACATTCTAATCTTCTTCGTAGAGAAGACTGATCACATGAATCATGTGAAGCAGATTTTGAAGAGACTAAGAAAGTTCAAGCTATATGCTAGCTTGAAGAAATGTAAATTCTTCATCATTAAAGTGAACTTTCTAGAATTTGTCATATTCACAGAGAGCATTTCGATGAATTCAAGTAAAGTAAACATCATCAAAACGTGACTCAAATCAAAGATGTATCAAAAAATACAAGTTTTTCTGAGATTTGTCAATTTCTATCGACGTTTTATACATCACTACTTTCAGATAGCAGAGTCTTTAACAAAACTGCTGAGAAATAGTGTAAAAGATGTAAAAATGAGTTCATTCATATGATCAAGCAAAGCGAAACAAGCTTTTAATCAGCTTCGCGACGTCTTTATAAGAGCATCTATACTAAGACACTTTGACTCAGAGCAACATATATGCATCGAAATCAACATGTTCAATTATGCAGTCGCAAGTATTTTGTCTCAGTCAGATGATGAAGATCAGTGACATTTAATTGCATTCTGATTCAGAATGATGATAAACGTTGAAAAAAACTATGAAACATATGATCAGAAACTTCTAGTCATAGTATCAATGTTTAAACACTGATGACACTATGTGAAAGATAGTTATCATACTGTTGAAGTTCTGACTGATCATAATAATCTGAAGAATTTTATGAACATTCAAGAGTTAAACGAAAGACAAGTCAGATGAATCATGAGATTGTCAATCTGCAACTTTGAAATAGCGCATAGATCAGAAAAGACAAACTCAATTAATGTGTTATCAAGATGATCTGACTATAAGAATGAGAACATCTTTGCGAATTATTTGCTGCTCACTCTGCAGCGAAAGCTGACTAGAATAGAAAGCTTAAATAGCTTTATATTTGTAGCAATCAGAGAATTATACTATATACAAGTGATTAATGATGTTGAGAAGACGTTCATTCACAGTATAAGTATGAACAGATATTCAGCAGAACATGTCGAGAGCAAACTGCAAGATGAAACTCACTGATGAACATGAGTAATTAATGATGTTGAGAAGATGTTCATTCACAGTGTTAGTGAAAACATGAGTACGTGTTCAGCAATGCATGTCAGAAGTATGCTGCTGAGAATCATGATTCTAGCAATGCAAGAAATGCATCTAGACGAAGTATATTTCTTGAGAGATAGAATCTCTCAACTTGAATCAACAAGTTCAAAAAGCACAAACGTTGAAACGTTGACTCATAGAGATCGCAACGTAGCTGAGAAACAGCTTAATTCTGTTGCTGAAACTGTTGATTGCAAACAACTCATTTCACGTGCAATTGTCAGAGTATTGACAATTCATGAAATGATATACAACTTCAATAGTAAATTTATAGTCGAGTTCATCAAGATCTTACAGCAAGAAGATGAATTTTCTGTGAGATTAAGAGCAGATGAAACGACGAGTATATGAAAGAATGACATCAAAGCTTGAACATTGAATAGTCAAGAAATGATAGAATACAATGAATTATTGTATGTTTCAGAAGATTTTTCTATCAGAGAAGAGCTGTTGAAACATCATCATCATGATTCATTAGCAAAGCATTTTGATGCTGACAAGATCAGCAAGCTATTAGATTGCAAATATTACTGAAAAAGTATGATCAAGAATGTCAAAAAGTATATAAATACTTGTGACATTTGTCAAAGAGTAAAGATGAAACGTCATTTATCATATGATGAGTTGAGATCATTATTTCAACTCACAGATTCATGAAAAGAAATTACTATGAATTTCATAACAGATCTGTCGTCTAGTAAATGAAAAGAAGTCATGTATGACTTGATTCTTGTGATAGTTAATTGCTACATGAAGATGACACATTATCTGTTTACAAAGAAGACTCTGACTATTGTAAAGTTAGCAGAGTTGTTCTTTGAGAAGATTGCTTTAAGATATGAAGTATCGAATGATATAGTTATTGATAAAGATAGTCTATTTATCAATGCGTTCTGATCAGAGATCTGCTATCATGTCAAGATGAAACAATGACTAAGCATCACTTTTCATTCACAAACAGATGATCAGACAGAATGACAGAATTAAACGCTAAAACATTATCTACAAGTATATTGTTCAGAAAAGCAAGACAACTAAGCTACGCTTTTACTTGTAGTCAAGTTCATGTATCATTAGATGAAGCACTCTTCGTTGAGCTGTAACTTCTTTAAAGTCATGTATGATTACAAGTCAATCTTTGACATACACATTAAGAATGATGCTATGAAAGAAGAAGTGTCAGCAGCAAAAAAACGCGTTGAAATGCTGCAAGATGTGCAAAACACGTTGATGAAATGATGATAAAATGCGATTAATGCTCAGACAAAGTACTATAATTGAAAACATAAGTCTAAGTTCTTTAATGTCAATGATTTAGTCATGCTATCAGCAAAAAATCTGAAGCAGAAGAAGTTGAGCAAGAAATTATCAAATAAGATGATAAAGTTCTTTCATATACAGAAACTCATAAATAAGCAGACATATCATCTTGATCTTTCAATCATTTATAAAGTTCATTCTGTCTTTCATGTATCTCTCTTAAAGTCGTATAATCGTAGGCTAAATGATGACTCTATACTCGATTATTTCATACTCAAGTTTATTGATGATGAGCAAGAATGAAAGGTAGAAAAGATTCTACAGAAGCAAAAAAGAAAGAAAATCTTATATTATAAGATACAATGAAAAGAATATCTCATTGAATATAATCAATGAATATCAAGCGAAGATATGAAAGATGTCTTGAAGCTTATAGAAGCTTTCAAAATGAGATTGAAACATGAGCGAAAAGCATAATTACTCACTTTCAAGCATAAACTCATTATTAGAAAAGAAGAATCACTGTATTATGATAGTTTCGCTCTCTAATGAAACGATCACATATGTAAATCAACAGACAGAAGAAAAAGATGCAAAGATGCTCAAACGCGCTCGACAAGAAAGCGCAATCATCACGATACAACAAACATCACGCAATCATCACTTCATCAAACATCTCTCACATGAGACAAGATTGCAAACTTCTTTTTCATTCTCATTGTCAGATTTACATTGAAACGCGAAGACAGAGAATTGAAAGATGACAGATTATGCTAAAAATATATCAGAACAATTAGAAATACTGACAAAACAATATATAATTGAGATTGAATATATTGCAAAGCGCTTTACATTCAGAATTTCTCTGACAATGTCATTGACAGTCATCATCTCTTTGAGAATGAGCTTTTGAATCTTTAGAGATTCGAGTTTGTGAGTCTCTTCAAGATGATTCTTCACACACGTTACTGTCATCAATTTCTTGTAAAGAATTTTCTGATGAGCAGTGAATGTCATCAGAGCGACAATCTCTTCTTCATTTTCAATCGCACTATCATGAATTTTCTGCAGATGAAAGAATTCATTGACAGTCAAAATGCAGATGTCAAAAATCTAGATATCAAATCATGAGTGTTTAGCAGATGTATCATATAAGTATACTCATTGCAACACAGAAATTCTCATTATTTGCACAGCAAGCACACTTCTTGTACATTGCCTTTCTTTGAAAGATGACATCACACAGCGATGCTTTATTCTTGATGTGTAGAACTTGAGCACACTTTATACAAATCATTCTATTTAAAGCTTCGAAATCAGCAACGCTTCTTTCGCTTATTTCAATCATTGACAGCTGAAAAGCATCAGTAACAACATCAAGAAGTTGAATAAGTGAATCTCATCATCATTCTTTGATTTTGCAAAGTCTGTGAGTTCAACAAGATCATTGATGAAGCATCAGCAATCATTTCTTTCTTCATCGTCTTTCGAATTTCTTCTTCAATAGCAAAAATGTACTCGAAAGTTTGAATAGTAGAAGTGATGAGTTCTCAATCAGAATTTGATGATGTCTGCATTATCACAAGCGATTCAGCATCAGCAGCATAATGATCATCACGTCTGCTTGATGTCTTTTGAGCAGACTTACAATACTGTTAATCGCAATAATAGTCATGAAACTTCAAGTGTAACATCACTTACTTTCATAATGATCTTGACTTGAGCATCAGTTAACTTCATCATCTTATGATTCTCTTTGAGCGTCGCTGCGCGTTCACGACTCATGATCTAGATTTCTTACTCTTATGATACAGATATACTCAAAGTTTGTCAAAAGTAATCATACAATGATAAAGATATGATCATGATTGAAAAAAGATGAAGTTGAAGAAAATGAAAAGTTGAGAAAAACTGAAAGAACAATAAATAAACAACAATTGTTATTCACTCTGATTTACACTCTATCGTCTCAATCACATCATTTACTCGAAAGATAAACAATGTTTATGTGCTATTTACACGTCATCATTGCTGTCATTTACATCAACTACACATTACATATACTATTTATAATGTCATTTATATGCATTATAATTGAAGACGAATCATCATTTGATCGAAAGTTTCTCTTTTTCTTGTTTTCTCACAAAGATTTGAAGATTTTTATCAAGAGCTTCTAGAGCGAATCAATGAGTGCATGTCATCATTTATCAGAGTAAACAACGACATTAAATTATTGAGATTGAGAATGAATCTTCTTAGAAGAGAAGACAATTGTCATGATGAATTGACACATAAAGATTAGATCAGAGACTGAGTTGAAGATCAGATCTGAGTTAGCTCTGAAACTTTATGACTCTGTCAAGATATCATTTAGACTACGTCATATCTTCAACTTAATATGTCATGAGTTATGTTATGCTCGACTTGACAATGCTTGACAAACTCTCTATAGTCGATCGATTTTCTTGAGTTATTGAGAACTTCTTAATAATTAGCTCTATCAAAAATATACTCATTCTGTGTCTGCTTAGAATATCACATTGTCATATCATTCTTATAAACTTCGTCTATTCATCTAGTAGACTCGATCATCACAAATTTTCACAAAATATACTGCATAAGTTCAGCTATTGAAGAGAAGCTTAATTTCAGATTTGAAAGTTCAAAATGTTGAAGCATACATAATTGATTTTTTTCAAGACGAAGAAGCTTCTGTCATCATTCTATGTATGATAAGAATCAAGAAACTTGACTTCATGTTTCAATTCAATCATCTTCTGACTATCTGTAATCATGCTTGCAACTCATTTGTTATATTATGTAACTATGATGAACTTCAGCATGATTACATTTGTAATTTACACATGATATGACATGTTCAAAATCTGTTCTTGATTAACGAAGTCTATGAGAAATACTTTAGTCAACAAGAATTCATTGATTTCATGAAAACAGAGCGTTAATTTCAAGAGCAAGAATCATAATGAAACAAGAATAAAGCTTGATACATGAGCGAAGATCAAGCAACAAACTCTTCAGAAGAGTAAAAGCATCATCAGAACATAAGCAAAGATCAAGCAATAAACTTCTCAGAAGTGCAAGAGTATCATCAGAATGTAAGTGAAGATTAAGCAATAAACTTTGCAGAAAAACAAGAGCATCATCAAAATGCAAGCGAAGATCAAGCAATAAATCAGACAGAAGAGCAAGAGCATCATCAAAACATGAGTGAAAATCAAGCAACAAATTCTGCAGAAGAGCAAAAGCATCATCAGAATGCAAGCGAAAATCAAGCAATAAACTTCTCAGAAGAGCAAGAGTATTATCAAAACATAAGCAAAAATCAAGTAACAAATTTTGCAAAAGAGCAAAAGCATCATTGAAACATAAGTAAAGATTAAGCAACAAACTCTGCAGAAGAGCAAAAGCATCATTGAGATGCAAGCGAAGCTTCTGCAGCAAATTTTGCAAAAGAGTAAGCATTGCAAGAAAATTAATTTGATCAAGAGATAATATTCATCAACTGATAAACATGTTTCACAGAAGATAACATTCTTTTTCAATGTTTAAATTCTTTGTCTGCTGCTAGTTCAAGTTTGTCAAAGAGATTGAAACATTGATCACTGTGTAATATACATTGAAATACAGACATAATAACTTGTAAATACAATACACTTTAATCAATAATAAACTAGCTTAGTCTTTAAGCTGTTATGCGCATCATGTAAGTGCAAATCTTCAATCTAAGCTAAAGTAAATTTATTATGTTTTAACTTTTACAGTATCACATTCATTGCATATAACACAACTTAATCTTTCATTCATTTGTTCATTATACTCGATGTGAATCTTTCAATTTGCTTTTATAATCACATAAAATCATAATTTAGCATCATATGTTTCTTTCAACGAGCATCATCATTAAGATCAAAATATGTTCATTGAACTTGATCTCAATTGATTGAATCTGCATATTTAACATCAGTTGAGTACGTGTCTAGTTTATCACGTCAACTCATCTCACATAATTGAATAGTAGCATCAATATTTCATCATCATCATTTATCTTATTGAACTGATTTTATTGACTCATTATAATGACTAGCTTACGTTTCAAAAAGAATATCATTATCAGATATCAGAATTCTCAACTTGATGATGAGTGTTCAACTTTCAAAAACATGACAAAGATTCTTAGAATCTTAAACATCAATAAATATCAGCTGAAGAATTTAACAAATCAAGCTGAGCAATGAATTGAAAAGCATATGTCTACACTCAAGCACATCAGATTTAATGAGAAGTCAACTATCATTACTGAGCAATTAACATCATTTTTGTACAACATCAACATGCTTATGTTCAATGACTTTGAAACAAATCAAATTTTCAACATTTTAGTCACTGTAATTCAATGAATGCTCTACAACAGAAGATGTTCTGAACAAAGATGTATCAAACAGATCAACACATCTTTCACTCATACACAAACTAGTTCTATATCATATTCAGATGATCAATCATTCATCATTATACACAAGATTGTAAAGATTCAATGAGCATCATTTGCATTCAAGTTTTCACAGTCACAAGAAATCATGTCATTCATCAGAACATTTAAAGACGTTGAACTTCATGCAATGATGAGTTCACACTTGAATCTGATCACTTCAAGAAAGACTTTGAAAATGAGCTTGATTTCAATCAAAAATGTACTTAATCATGATTTACATGATGACAAAGATCGATTTTATAATGTTTTGTTTCAGATGTGAATTAAAATTCTCAAAGATGACATCAGCTACATTGAGATGAACATTATCATTTACATCATAAATGATGAAATCTTGAAAATAAATTCAGACAGAACTTTTTGAGCTGTCTTATGTGATGTTTCAAATCAATCTAATCATGCTGCTTACTTTAATGTGATTCATGCTACATCATATTCTAATAGATCAGAAACATATGTATGTAAACAACAAACTAATAATCAGTGTAGAACTTACAGACAATGCTTCATCAATCTCAGCTTCTTGTCAAGAGCATACAAAATTCATTAATGTTAATGAAAGTAAAAAGATTAACAAAGTGACAACTTGAAGAAATGAGATCAACATATTATCAATCAATCATGAAATAACAATTGATAATTTAATAAATCATGTATATCAATAAAGATTGACAAGAAGTTTAGATTTCATAAAGCAGAATTGAATAAACTCTACTCATATTCAGAAGCAGTCAGTAGTCATTAACATGAAAGAGAGTGATGCAAATGATACAGTTGTTCTGTTTACAATGAAGAATAGTATTGACTCAATTAATAATGCAGCATCTACTCATGTTCAGAAGCAGTCAGCAGTCGTTAACATGAAAGAAAGTGATGCAAATGACACAGCTGTTCTGTTTACAACGAAGAATAATGTTGACTCAACTGACAATGCAGCGTCTACTCATGTTCAGAAGCAGTCAACAGTCATTAACATGAAAGAGAATGATGCAAATGACACAACTGTTCTGAATACAACGAAGAATAATGTTGATTCAGCAGATAATGCAGTGAGATTTGATAAATTTGTAAAGAGTGTACATTCACAGCAAACTGACAAAAGTGAAGATTTCACAAACAAGATTTACATGTTCTTATATTTTTCTTGAAAGCGATCAAGATTCAATCATTCAAAGAAAAATACAATAAGCATCACATTAGCTGATCAAACATTGCACTATAGTAAGTCATTGAAGTATGTGTATGAACAACAGACTAATGACAAGTGATCTTTACAGAGAATGATGAAAGTTCTGAATCATTGCATTCAAAGTGATGAAAGTCAAACAACAAGATGCAGACTCAAAAGAACGACATGTTGATGTCAACTTTGAATAAGTTTAACATCTCAGCTTCAAATGTTAATCAATCAATAAACATAAGTTCAGAATTGAAGTATAATAGTTCTTCATTGAAGAAAAACAAAATCATCAATTTACATCAAGATTCAACGAGTTGAATTGAACAACATGAAGCAACTATATCATCTTCATTTCAGCAGATGAAATTTTAACAAAACATGATGATCTTTGATTGTTTAATTACAGAAGATCTCATGAGAGAGTCAAATCATATGCAATCAAACATGAATTTCAATAATGATAAAGATAGTGAGCAGAATTTGAAGAAGCATTACGCGAAATGATTGAAATATTGAAGTTGATCTTGTTTCTTGACTAACAAGATTGAACAGACTCATGACAAAGATATCATTAACTGTTACAAAATATCTTCATGAAGAAGACAAATGATAAAATTGCATTCAATTATTTCTGCATGATTTTAATCATGTTGAATCTCAATCACGCATACATTTGTAAAGAATGAACACGTTATTCTTTTTATATCAGACTTTTGAGATTTTTGAGATGTTTAAGATGAAAATGTTCATGAGAGAAAAATTCAATGTCAATGATATGAATCTTGAAAAGATAAACATGAATGTCAGCAAGATTAAGAATGAAGCATGCTACTTTATTGATAAGACAATAAAGATGCTTGAATTAATTTGTCTGAATCGTTTATTGCACATAGCACATGACAAGATCAACGATGCTCATTACAAGAAAAAGTTCAATAAACATCTGAAAGAAAACACTTTCAGTACATTTCAATCTAGAGATGCAAAGTATTCTTTTAATAACAAGGTGAAAATTGAGTGTTCATGTATGAATGTGAACTCATCTGCACATCTCATATTGTCAAAATTTGGTAATCTAGTTATCATTTCATCAGTCTTGATTGCAAATTAACTAAAGAAAATTCAAATTCATCTTGACAAGAACAATGATTTATTATGTTGATAGATTCATCATGTGTATTGTGATGCAAAGATGAACGCGTTAGTCATCAGATTGACATGAACAGATAGAGATTTTTTAGTAAAACAAAAGCAAGCTAGTTTTAGTCTCATATATGTGATCATAATAAACATGTACAAGACTTGCGTTGCAACATTGATGAAAAATTGATATTAATTTGAAAAAGCAACTTCTAAATCAAAATAATCACAGTTGATATGACAGCTCTGAAATATAAAATAAAGTTGACTGATTGCAAATGAGATGCATAGAGAAATAATTCAGACATTCAAAATCATTCATTTATTTAAGAACATGAATGAAAAATCTTGTAAGTGATTTGTTACAGATACACTCTTTGAACGATCATTCATACAAATGATGACATGAGTGAACATGCTGATGACAGACTCAATGATGAATCAACATGAATCAATATGAAAAGAAAAAGAAGTTCATCAAGTCAATTTGATATACTGTACATATCAAAATTTGAAAAAGATGAACAAAATACATACAAAAATCATCAATTTTCAAGAGAAAGATCATCAAGTCATTAAAAAGTACATCAAAGAGTTAAAAATCATATGCAACACACTATAATTACAACGTGATGTCAATTTATCAAAGTTTTTCAACTCTTTTCTTACAGATGTGAAATTGAATAAGCATCAAGATGTTGATTGCAAGCTTTTATTAATGTTCAATGAACTTGTTAATTTTTCAATGATGATAATCATTGAACAACTTCAAAAGAATAAAGATAGAAAAATGTAAAAGTGAAAAGCACAAAAGTGCATTAAAGATTAATCTTAAATCAACATCAACAATTGAATGATGAAAGTTCATTGATTCAAAGTACTTAGCATATTTCTGCGTCTTGAACAATTTTCAGAGACACAGTTACTTGCATTCTCTGAAGAAGAAGACTGAGAGAAGAAATATGTTTGCTTTGAAACAAATCATCTTTACAACTTGAAAAGAGTTAAGTCTGTCTACAAGAAGCACATTCTTGAAATTATCTTCAAGATAAACTGTATCAAGATCAAAGCAATCAATGAACTCATCAATCATGTCTGAAACAAGAATGAGAAGATTGTATTCTGTATTATGAGTTCTACAAATGCACTTATTCTTTATTAAGTAAGTAACAAAGTCTTTACTTTCTATTAATGTTGTTCTTGAAAGTTATCATGCACATAGCGAGAGAAAACATGTTCAACATGATTGTTAATGTCTAATTATGTAATACTTTTGACTTGTTCTTAAAGTTTCAGTAACTTTAATAACTTCAAAATTGTTTAAATTTAAAGTAATGAATATAGTTTGATTGTTTCAAAAAGACTTGAAAAAACTGCAGAAGTATTCAAATGAAAAATCATTATGCTTTATCATTAACATTATCAAATTAATCGATGTTAATTATAATTTACACAGAGTCAAGAAACTAGTTTAGATTGATTCAAAATGAATGAAAAGAAATTAAGCACAGATCAAGAAGAGAGTTAATCATCTTAAACAATATGAAAAGATTATCACTTATGACTTGTGCTGTGTAGATTTGCAGATCAAGATGCTGATATATGATAGACAGAATCATCAAGCATGTTTAATGAACATGACATTGAAGCTTAAAACATTTCAAGTTAAAGAATTAATCAAAGATATTGAGAATGATGATAACGACGAAGATGATCACATTAAACTCAGTGACAGAGTGAAAAATGATGACTGCGCATAAATCACATCGCTTCATACATGTGCATCAAGAAAGCACAATATGTTACTAGTTTATCAATCTATATTATCAATAGTTGTATTCATTCTTTCTTCTTTGACATTCATTGATACATTCATCAAAACTTATTGAAATCATGAAAAAATTTATATAATCAACATTAAGCTCTGTAATTCTTAATGATGTTGCAAATATTGCTTTAATGATTCAACAAATCTTTAACGACATAAACAACATTATTTAAGCATAATCACAGATTCTCATTTTCGTTCTTTTGAATAAATTCATCTGAATAGCTCATTAAGAAAATCATGACTATTCAATTGACATTGTGTCTGAATGTGTGCAGATTGACAATGATTTGAAGAAGCAGATGCAGTATCATTTCATAAATTGATAACAATGTTCATCTGTACTGATTTCAACTACGATCGTTCTGCATTTATGAAACGCAGCAGAGTTTAGAAAACTTCACTCATTAAAGTAATGAAAATGTCTGTTAAACATCAATGATTTTACAATTTGAAATCACGTTTCTATTACATTACTAGTATCAATCATGAAAAGAGATAAATGAAAGACTACAAGTAAGAAAAGTGCGCTCTTCTCAAAAATCATGAGTTTCGAAGTTCAAGTCATTTACATGAAAATGTACATTCAAAAAGTCTTTTCATACTTGTTAAACATTCACACATTGCAGATGATGTAAATATGAACGTAATCAATGAAGATCTGAAGTACAAAAGTATAGAAATGTTTTCTCAGAAAAGAGAAGAAGTGCTGTCAATGTATGCAAAGAATGTATGATACTTCATTTATATCATACTTTGACTCAAAAGTTAACTTGACATTTAATGTTCAAAAATTGAATGTCAGCTCGCTCATTTGCGAATTTGCATTAACACAAGTAACTTACGTTTTGTGACAATGACTCACTCAAAACTCATCATTGCAAATACAGAAGTTACAATCTGCAAGATTTAAATTTATGAAAGTTATTTGCAAAGATTCTGACTTGAAGAGCGTACTGATTACAATCATCACGATTAATTATCAATAAGATTGATGATGTAGTTGCTTGATTGAAGAAGATACAGATGCACTTTGCTTCATCATGATTGCAATAGTCAAGTTTTATGATCTTCAAGTGATTGTCATTAAGATATTATGTGCAATCAAGAGTGTTAAATTCAATAACTTTCATACATCTTGAAGATTACATGATGATTAATGATATTGAAGCAGACATCATGAGTTCAATGAATTTATTTTGCAATTCAATGAATCATACATCAGTCAAACTCATGAAAACAACAGATTGATTTTGAAACATCATCTCATCAGAAGTTATGAGAACTCAATCATCAAAGTTGCACATCAAAAGATGAAATGCTTTCTTTATATATTATATATATATAGCTAGAATCATGATTATATACAGCTCATTGAAATATACAAAACACTATCACTTGTATTTGAGTAACTGTCTTGCTCTGCTCATCATCAACAGAGAGTCTTACTGCTTAATCTTGCACTTTGTTATCAATCACTCATCACATGCACTAATATGATGAATTGACTCAATGAGATCATTCTGATCACGTCTCTTAATATCTTCATGATTGTGCATGTTTAAATTTTGCAAGAACGTTTTCTTCATGTTTCTTGCATGAGATGAAATATGCAAGCTAGAATTATTCAATTGTTGCATTTTAACAAAGTTGTAAAGTATTTGTTTGTGAAAGAAATCATTTTCTGCAAGATCTTAAAGCTACTTTTGTTATAAATTGTAGAAAGTCTGAATAATTTTGTCTTTTTGAAGATAGTAAATAAATACTCAATATGATTAAAGATCTTGAATATTCATGTCATGTTAATCAATGAACTTTGATATCACGCTTAACATCATTAACTCATGAACATGAGAAAAACTTTCTGTTGCTGAATACTCTGCATTTGTTCAAGAGCTTGCAAATCACAACATCAAACTTCTAACAGCAATTGCATTGAATGAAAAGAGAGATTTTGCAAAATAATGTCATTATATGATCATGAGAGTGAAATCTTTCTATCTACTTTTCATATAAAGCACACAACTCGTTTTCTTCACTGCAAAATGCAATGCTCACAATCTTTTCATACATATTGAGTGTTTCTTGATTTTCGATCTTGCAAGTCAACAAAGATTTTCAATTTCAAAGATTACATTCAATGTGCTTTTGCAATTCAAGTACAATGACAGTTTAATCAATCAAGTCAGACTTCAACATTCTGTCAAAATGTTAAAAAAAGTATCAGCATATCTGTTTTAAGATCAGTTAAGCACATGCAATTGATTTAACTCAAGATCAAAGATCATGAAAAGTCAGCTCACAGAATCTTTCTAGCAACTGTGTCAGACTATTGCAAAGCTCAGTTCTTTAATGAGTGAAATCATCTACTTGCACATCAAGCGAAGATACAAGTCAAAAAGATGACATTTATGATGCTTTTGCAAATGATTGATTTTGTGTACATTAATATAGTCAACTGATCTCAGATTCATGATTTTAAAAATAATGATGAAATCACGAAAAAGCTAGATGAATTATTGAATCTGCTGCATACAACAGATATGTGATTACTTGAGATCTTGTGCATTATGATCAAGAGCAAGATCATTGACAATGCAATAATTGATATCAGATCAGATAATGTTGAATTAATTTGAAATATTACAAAGAATGTTAATACATGAAGTTTGATAAGTCATTGCAATGCATTCATAGCAAATAGTTCGAGCTTTGTGAAAACTGCAAGAAGTCAAGATTAGCAATGAGAATGAGAAAGTTAATAAGAAAAGAGTTTGAGATGTTGCTGATATAAAGTCAAGACATGAGAGAAAGAATCATCATTGAAAAACTGTCTTTACAAATTGAAGATCAAAGAGACTTGAGAATTCAAAGAGAAGCATTACAGCTTTGACATCATACTGCTAAACTGACTTTAGAGAGAACAACTGACGACAGCGATCTATCAAAGCATATGATATATCAAATCGATCGACAAGTTATAGAGCACAATCGTACGATCAAAACAAGCTCTCATTCGACTCAATAGCTTCACAGATGACTGCGTTGCAAGTCAAAAATCGAAAATCGAAATTTTTCGCGCTCACGCAGGTCAAAATCGACGGCGAAACGAGAGTTCATCAACGCAGAAGAAAGAATCATCAATTCAGACAGTAATTTGATTGATAAATTGAAGAGCAAACTCACATGAAAAGAACAAGTCGTCAATTGACTTTAGAACAGCACAAAAGACTGTGTACTGATGCAAAAATCGAAATCGAATTCTTTTGCGCTTGAAGATTGCACAGAGAACAACGTTGTTTCAGAGAAGTACAGTGTTTCTTATCAAATCACTATCTGTTTTATCTTCTCTTGATGTGCAAAACAATAAGTCGAGATCAGTCATTACTATTCTGAGTGAGATAACGCGACTACTTTGATATCTGAAATATAAAGCAATTGCGTCAAGCATTTTCTATCAAAAAGAGTAATCTAGACTCTTGCAGACTAGATTTATATCATTTTCGTCTGACATAAGTTGATAATAGAAGACAATTTATTGCAGATTTCAAGATAGAAATTGAAAGATTTCTACACTAAAGTTATTGTTTACATGAAACGCTCTGAGTAAGAGATTAAAGAAATATTTAAGTGATGTCAAGTGAATTTTCTAGAAGCTCGAAGCTTAAAACTCAAAAAAACTCTCTATGAAAAGAAATATAAAGAGTCGCTTTATGCGCTTTTTCTTGTCTTGTTTCGCGAATAGTAACGCGAAACTCAGTAGAAGCAATAGCTCAGCGTCAGAACTCAAAACGTCGATGATAGAAATCAAAAAGTCAACATTAGAGATTGAAATAAATCTATGAGATGAACTTAGCATGAGTTCATCAACAAGCAAACAACTGCAGAACAACATTGTTGATTTATTTTGCAGTCAACAAAAATCGCTCACATTAGTAAATAGAAAAACGCAATACATGTTTAGTTCACTCGATGCATTGATGCTAAATTCACATGCAAACGCGTATAACGACAAGAATACAATCAATTTGCGAAATGCGAATTCGCAGCAAAAAGAGCAAACATGAGCGATTGTGAAATTCAAAGGAATGAAAAAGCGAAAAGCGATGAAAAGTTCGCAAAAAGAAGCTAGCATCGAAGTTAGTAGAAGCAAGTGCTACAATGTCATCTCTAAAAAGATGCAGATAAAGAGACTGCGCGAAAGAATTGAATTCGCAGTAAATCAGCTAAGACAAGCAATATCAGAACAGAAAGAGACTATAAGTCATAGCTTAATCTACATTCGAAGAGCATGCAACGAAAGCATAGAAAATTCGATTCAGAAGCAAATAGATCGACTTCAAAGTCAAACAAACAACAAACTGAAGATCATTCTACAATTGATTCAACAAAATGCTGAAGACATTAAAAAGAAAATCAATGCAAAGCAAATGACAAAGAATTTGCAAATCTTGCAGAAGACGCAGGTTTCGCAAACGTCGCAAGTCATGCAAAAATCGCAAAAATCAACGCAGAAGCTCACATATGCGTAAAAAGCAGCTCAAGTCACAGATGCAAATGCAAATGTGAATGCAAATGCAGGCGAATAAAATCTGATTATCAAGAAATTCTCGCCAAAATCACAAGAAATATCGTATCGCGAAAGAAGACTCATTGTCAATCTCAAAAATGAGAACTGAACGTTGAAAACAATGAAAATGCGAGATTGAATGAATAACGCATTGAAAAAGGCGAAAATCAATCTAAGAGTCATCATGATAGTCAAAACGCTAAAGAAAAACAACATTGCTTTGATGATCTTGAAAAAATACATCGCAGACGTCTTACTAGCGCAAAAAGCAATATAAGAGCATGTTTTTGATGTTAAAAGCATTAAGAAAGATGAGAAATGACACAAAATAGTCATACACAGTCTGAAAATCGAAATCTTCAACATGAAGATCGAAATGAAATATCTGAGAACTGAGCTAGAGAAGTACAATTCTGAATTGAAGCTGATAATCAATTCAATATGATTATCAAAAGATGAAAATAAAGCAAGAAAAAATTATGCTTCGACGATACTGACGTTCAAAATCGAAGCAGAAGTGCAAAAACATCTGAAAAAATGACTTTTAGCTGCAAAATCAACATATCAAACAGTTGAATATCGAGACTATTGATTAAATGATCAATGTCAAAAATGTCAAACATTCAAGCATTTGCAGAACAAATGCAACAGATCATCAAGATGCTTGTACTGCGAGCGAAATCATCAAATCTGAAATCATAAATGTCAATTATTTATGTGCAAAGACGAGCAATCATGTAATCACATGATTTCTAGATGTTGCAACTGTCAAAATGCACACTTCGCAAATAGCGCAATGTGTGAAACATATCAGACAGCTCAGTCTATTAGCTCACAAAAAGATCATCTAGTCACGAAATTGTAATGAGTAGTGCATTTGAAATGTCACAAAATAACGCAAATGATGAAAGCTTTGCAAACACGTTGAATATTCGAATTCTACAGCACAATTGTGCAAGGTCAACGCAAATTATGCATGCATGCATGAAATTTGCAAAAAACAAGACAGACATTGTTATACTACAAGAATCATGAATGAAAGACAAGAATATAACAATTTTACATTCGTCATTTATCTGCATCAAATCAAATGTTCAGAATATTCATGTCAGAGTATTGATATTTGTTGCGAAAAACACAAAGAAATTTACATGCACATCAAGATCAGACATAGTCAATAGCGAAGATATGCAAGCAATATCAATAGTGAACAATAAAATTCAGAAGAGAATTTTATTGTTCAATATTTACAACGAAAAGTCACAAAACGCAGATAACAAGCAATTATACATGATTGAGCGAGAATTAGCAAAAGTTATGCTAAATTCTGAGCAAAAAGTTATTATTGTCAAAGACTTTAATGCACATCATAGCTAATGAAACGCAAAAATTTCAAACTCTATTAGAACGAAAGCATTAATAAAGTGAGTAAATTTACATAAATGCAATCTGATTAACACTTCTGATATAAACACATATCACAGCTATTCAGATCAGTCAAGCTCAGTACTTGATTTAGCATTTGCATCAAAGAATATGCGCAATCATATTAAGAATTGACATATAGATGAGAATGCAAACACAGAATTTGATCATGAAGTAATTTTATTTACAATAGTTACAAAAAAAGAAAAGTTGATCGAAAATTCGCTGAACGCGTCATACAATCTGCAAAAAGTCGACTGAAAAGACTTTGATGAGCATTTGTAAAAGACGAAAGACAAAATGATAGTCAAGATGCAAAGAATCACAAGTTTAAAAGTAAAAGTCATTTATTTGATCAAATGCATCAAGAATACAGTGAAATTATTCGTATTTAAACAGAGAATATGCGCAAAATCAAAACTTTGATGAAATAATGAGTTCATTGAAATGCGAAAGATGCTGTCGTCAAAAAAACGAATCTGAAA
>JAABUT010001077.1_pt1 | contig 34119 bp, 20 predicted proteins | sample 5559281 | NCBI WGS metagenome assembly JAABUT01 (sample SAMN10711880, study PRJNA513359) | rock metagenome | isolation source: Antarctica rocks | place: Antarctica: Victoria Land, Ricker Hills nord | collected 2016-01-04 | reverse complement strand
GGTACAACCGTAAAAGATTGCATTCTGCACTGGGATATTTGTCACCACAGGACTTTGAAAAACAACTACTAAATAAACAAATTATTGCCGCTTAACCGATTGTCCATTTTTTTGTTGCAAGTCCAGTCTAATGTTGTTTCTTTTACAAGTTCAAAAAAATTTACTATAAAAGGTAAGCGAGGCTGGGCTACTTGATTATTTCAAAATAATCTATTTTTTCCCCGGCCTGATTGTAAACATCATAGGTTATCTTATTTCTTTCAATAGACATGATAGCATAATTATACATTTTTATATGAGAGGTAAATATCATGGACTGCATATTATCCCCACCTAATCCTTGCGGGGACCCCCCTGCAGTTCCATTTGTGATATATGGGCATCTCTAAAAACCCGTATTATTTGTTTGGCCTCACTTTTAATTCCTCTCCATTGGAGAGGAAAAGGAGCGTTTTTAGAGATGCCCATATACTGTTCCAGGTACTTTGTTGTACACGTGAGAATCATTTTGGTCAATGATTTGGTTATTACGGATCGCTTTATGACGTTCATAAACATGGCGGTGTCCGGCCAAGGCGAGGTCAACCTGATTATTTGTCCAAGAAAGGAGTGATACGGTCCTGCCAGCCTTGAACATGGCTCCAACCAAAGGAATATGCCGGATGGTGCATGTAAACAATGATCCAGGTGATTTTTTTATCCTTTCGGGCATGGGATAGATCGTTTTCCAGCCACTTGTATTCAGGTGAGCCTAAACTGTATCTCCAGTTAGTGGCATTTGCTTCTTCTACACCTTTTGCATGACCTGAACTTATTGCGATAAAATGGGTGTTTCCATAATTATAAGAATAATCAGTTTGGTTACCAGGTAAATTTAAAAAATCATAAAACACAGGAAAAGGTCTTTGATACCCTTCGTCTTTATTATTGTTATCTACATCGTGATTGCCTGTTACAGGCATAAATGGCACATTGGCATTAATAGGTTGAGTAATCCAGGTTGCCTTCCTGAAGTTCAAGGGTAATTACTTTGTTTTTTTTAAAATGATCGTAAACTCGATTCCGCACAGAAATGTATAAGTACGAGGCAATGGAAGTCTTTACCTGTAATTGGTTTCTATTAGCTCATAAAGATCCGAACATATCACAAATAATATCTTCAGCCTCGTCACTGGGATAAGGAAGGAGTTCTTTTGCAAAGCTTAATAAACCCTCGTAATAATTTTTAAACAATAGATCAAATGAACCGATATTTCCTTCTACAATACCTTTAATAAGTGCTAAATCTTTTGCTCCTTTCTTCGGATCATTCATTTGTGCAAAGCTAAGTCGCCAATAGACGAACCTTTATTAAGGAAATGTTAACTTATCTTAAAACTTGCAGTTATTATTAAAATGGTCGGTTATCAGCAGTATTAATAGCAATGCTTTAAAACAGTCCTGTACTGCTGGTACAGGGACTGTTCCTATTTGATTAAATAATTCTGGTCATGCAGACATTTTCAAATTACATTTGAAAGAATTTACCATGCTTCTTTTATGCCCATAAACTGTGTGTTTATATTTTATACCGATAAAAGAAGCATCAGATTTAGTGTTTTTTATAGGGTAAAAGAAGCATAGGAGATCAATGGAATAAAATTTAGACGGACTCTTAGTATTCTTTCGATACACAAAATCATAATGCAATGCAGCAAGGCAATTCTTCAACAGTCCTGCTGCATAGTAGACTAATTACAAAACTTTCTGTGTAAAGCGCACTAATAATTTAAGCCATGCCCAAATTTGTACAAGGTGTTTTTCGAATCATAGGGCAGGTCTTCTTTCTGATTTCGTACAGCATCCATGGAGGATGGAAGTTCTACCGGGAGATGTCCTCCGGGTCCTGCTTTTTTATGCCTGTAAATCTTGTGTTTGTATTTTATACCGATACAAAAAGTATTGAAAGTTTTTAGGTGATAAAAGAAGCATCTAAAATAAACCCGACAAAATTTAAACAGGCCTTAGGATATGTTAATGGTATTTCTTTTTAAAGTTTTGGTATTTCAATGCCTTCTTTAGCAAACGCTGTATATATTGCCCTCATCACACTGCTTTTTAAACTCAGATAGCGTGTTATCTCGGCAGCCCAGAACCAGGCCCTGAATTCTATGGCGCTATCGCTAAAATTGTACAAAAAAACCGATGGGGCAGGAGTATGCATGATATCCTCGCGGTTAGTGATTATTGAATTAAGGATTTCTTCCACCTTTACCACATCAGACCCGTAAGCAACGCGGATAATGAGCTCTACCCTTCGGTTATTATTGTTTAAAGTCCAGTTTACCACATGTTGCGATATCAGGTCGCCATTAGGTACAATAAGTTCCGACCCGTCACCGCATTCTATTTTGCTTGAACGAATGCCTATTTCTTTGATCGTGCCAGATTTACCGCTAACTTCAATAATATCGCCTACCTGTACAGGCTTTTCAACGGCTAATATTACACCCGATACGAGATTGTTCACAATATTTTGCAATCCAAAACCGATACCTACACCTAAGGCACCTATAATAATGGTTACCCTGTCCATCGGGATTCCTGCTGCCGTTATCGCTACAAAAAAGCCTATAACAAATATTGTTAAACGGATCAGTAGAATAGAAGACCTGGTTTTCTTTGCCTGGGCAGAGAGTTCGGTTTGTTGTCCGGCGTAATCAAAAAAATAACTGATTGCCCGTGCCAGCAAACTTGATATCCAGATAATAACAATAAATATCAGTACACTTCGAAAAGTAAAAGCCGTACTGCTGAATTTGTAAGGGCGATTTAAAAAATCACTGGCCACATCATATAAATAATCATCGATGGTTAGGTTTTTAGCTAAAGCTACCAACCACAGTATAGCTGTAATTTTTATAACAGTGTCTTTAAATTTCTTTTGCAGTACCTTAAAATTTATGTTTTTGCCATTAGTGGTTTTACCAGCTTCCAATTGTAAAAACAGGCTTTCCATTAATATTTGCACAAGCAGGTAAAAGCCTATGGCCAGGCAAAGGTTCAATGTTACAGTGGCACCAACTATTTTAGCCAGGCTAAACCTTCCTGCCACATTTAATAAAACCGATATAACCTGCAAGGCAATAAACAGCTTTAATATCACTTCCTGATGCGGGGGGTGATTGTCCGCGTCCGGTAATTTCTTTAAATGCTTTAATAGGTTAAGTGACTGATAGATAATAAAGCAGGATAGTAACAGCAATAATATCCTGTCTGCATAGGTTATCAGGGTCAATAAACTACTTATGCTAAATAATATGGCTACAATAAACAATACGGCCCAAAACCTAAACAACGGCTTTGGCCAGTAATTTTTTATCAAAGGGCCAATACAAACCATCATGACGAGGAGCATAGTATGCGAAAATACTTGTGCCGGATGATCGTAAAAGTAGGGAGACAAGATACTGACAACTAAAAGTGTTGACAGAAAGGGATGTTTTACAACGTAATGTGTTTGATTAAATATGCTTTTATTGCCCTCATCATTAACCCTGGTAATTTTCAGCTTGCTGCTTATTGTCCATGTAAAAAAAGCTATTAATAAAAAGATGCTTGCAAAGTGCGGCCAGTAGTTTGATTTGCTGTTTAAAAAATATCTGTACAGCCTGGTATTTAGTTTATAAGTTTTAACTACGGCAGTATCTAAGCGGTTTGTACGTTCCTGATTGTGCATGTCCCAGATAAAGCCATACTCGTTTGTCATGGCTTTAATAGTGAATTCATGGATCTTAAGATCAATCTTGTCGTCCAGGTCAATCAACAGGATAGACAGGGATGAAGCCCTGTTTTCCAGAAGTCCGATCCTGATAATTGATTTTTGGGTTATGCTGTCCAACTTTGCCCACTTTGTTTCCAGGTCCTGTACCTGGATAAAGCACCTCACTCTTAAACTGCTATCGGCAGGGGTGGTACGGAGTGCAGTATCTGCTTTAAATTCTGCAATATTGGTACGTATCTTGTCAAGTTGCTTGTTGTAAATGGTTAACTGATCTTCCCATGTATTAAGCTGGTCTTTAAGATGATCGATCATACTGCGTATGGTAACCAGGTTTCCTAAAGTAGTCGAGTTATTAATGATCTTGCGCATCGAAGCCATCCTTTTTTCAAGTGTAGGCAGGTTTTCGCTGACGTCTAAAGTATCAAAGCCCTTAGAAAGATCCGAGTTGGTTTCAACATAGGAGGTGGTATAATCTTCTATCTTCCCAAGCAGTATGTTTAAGGAACCTTTTAAGTGTTTGAAGGAACGGATCATGGAATCCCTTTGCTGCACTTTTTCCTGTAAAGAATCCCTTAAAGAAGGATGGGCCTTTTTCTTCTTGGCCTGTGCCCAACTATTTTGCGGCACAGACAGCAGCAGTACCGAAAACAAAAAAATACAGATCAGTTTGACTGTGTTCAGCATAAGATAATATCAGATTATTAAATTGTTATGCCCATAGTAAGTACATCCCTAAATCATCTCGTTTATGTGCATAAAAATAGGAACTTATGTTACATGTAGCTTAATGCCCCAACTGTAACCAGCAATAGTAGTAGAATTATTTGTGGATTTACCAGTGTTTAAAACAATACATTGGCAGCTAATACCAAACCCCATAATTTTTATTGTCCCTGTAGCCATGTAAATTGTTTACTACCCGGGAGTTTGACCCCGTGTACGAAGCCAGGTTAATTAAGTTTTCCAATGCAGAGGAGTTGACATAAACAATTTCCCCCCGAACATCTGCTGGTGTTTAAGCAACCAATTTGTTAAATCAAAGTACACAGAAGCAGCCGTAAAATCTTGTTTAAATTCATATCAGAAAATTTTATAATGCTTCTTTTAGCACTATAAAATTGTTGTGCCTGTGAGGCATGGGCAATAAGTGCTTTTCTATTGGCTACGAACCATCCCCCATCAACAAAAAAACGGAAAGCTTACTGATCTTTACCTGATAAAAGAAGCATCTAAAACACCCGGCCAAAATTTAAACATGCCCTGTAAGTTTTTATCTTTTATTAAAATCATAACAATTTATTAACGGCGGGTTTTATTAAAGGAAGTAATTTTGCAGTTGATTTTTGTTTAACGTCCCGTGCTGCACAACCCTAAAATTTTATTCTTTTCATTTCTTTTGCTGGCAGGTATTGTTTCATCCGCCCAACCCCGTATAAAAAAAGCAGTGTTTATTATTGCTGATGGAATTCCTGCCGATGTGATAGAAAAAATAAATACACCAAATTTAAAACGGATTACGGAACAGGGGACTTACCTGCGTGCACACGTTGGGGGCGAAAAAGGCGGCTACTCGCAAACGCCAACCATTTCGGCCAATGGCTACAACAGCCTGCTTACCTCAACCTGGGTAAATAAACACAATGTTTGGGGCAATGATATTAAAGCGCCCAATTATAATTATTGGAACATTTTCAGGATGGTAAAAAACGCCTATCCAAATAAAAAGACTGGTGTTTTTTCGAGCTGGACCGATAACCGTACCAAGTTGATCGGTGATGGGCTTGCCGAAGCCGGAAACATACATCCTGATTTTATTGCGGATGGTTATGAATTGGACACCATAAAATTCCCGCATGACAAAGCAGGTAATTACATGCATTTGATTGATGAACAGGTAGCAGATGCGGCAGCAAAATGTATCAAAGAAAAAGCTCCAGACTTATCCTGGGTTTACTTAGAATATACGGATGATATGGGCCACAAGTATGGAGACAGCCCGCAATATTATGACGCCATAGAAAAAATGGATGCACAGGTTGGCCGTATCTGGCAGGCTATACAATACCGGCAAAAAAACTTTAAGGAAGACTGGCTGATTTTTGTTACTACCGATCATGGCCGGGATGAAAAAACAGGGAAAAATCATGGCGGACAATCGGCTAGGCAGCGATCTACCTGGATGGTAACCAACTTTAAACCATTAAACAATTATGCCAGATATTATTATCCTGCCATAGTTGATATCACACCCTCCATCATCAGCTTTTTAAATGTAAAAGTACCTGTTGATCAGTTGCGTGAAGTGGATGGAACAACCTTAATTGGTACAGTTTCGGTAGCTGAGCCGGAAGCAATTTATGTACAAGGTAATTTGGACATAAGCTGGAAAGCTATGGACAATAAGGGCAAAGTAAAGATCTGGGTAGCAGCCAGTAATAATTATAAAGAAGGCAAACCGGATGATTATCGATTGCTGGCGGAAGTACCTGTAAACAAAGAACACCTGCTTTTATCGGTTAAGAATATGCCCTCTAATTTTTACAAAGTTTGTATTGAGGGGGAATTTAATAGGATAAACAGATGGGTTATCCTGGATGAGAAGAAGCAATAACCGATAAATTACACATCATCAAATCTTCCGGCAATTACCTGTTCGCACAAGCCAAAAGAAAGCGTCATTCCGTTACCGCCCAAACCATTTATCAAAGTAATGCCGGGTTCAACGTCCACAACCAGTTCTGTTGCGCCGTTGGTCATTTTCGGATAGATGCCATGCCAGGATTGCAAAATTTTCCAATCTTTGAAACTGGCAAAAGTGTGCAGGTATTCTATGATTAAATGGTTGATAAACTCCTTGTCAAAAGGATCATGTACCAAACCATATTCATGAGAATCGCCGATGGTCAATTCACCGCTGCCGTTTTGTGAGACCATTACGTGGATGCCCCATTTCAAATAATCGGCATATTGCCTTTCATACCGCTTGCGTAAAGCGGGCAAAGAAGCTGCGGATTGAAAACCGGGATAATGGATCATGGACAAACCGCCGCATAAAGAAGGCCCGATGCGCCAATCATCCGGTTGTGCAGCTAAGCGCATCATTTGCAGTTTGCATTTCGTGATCTGGCTTTCCTTAAAAAGATCAGGATAAAGGGTTTCAAAATCGGCACCGCTGCAAACAAATATTTCATCGGCTGCCCAACTATGTTTACCCGCGATAACGGTTGGATGCGCTATCTGGCTGATGGCCGTGTTCCAATAAAATTCCACACCAAATTTATCGGCCAGGTATTGTGCTATTTGTGCAACTGCCACGCGTGCTTCTACGATCATTTCCTCTCCACTCCATAATGCTCCTTTTAGCCCCTTAAAGTTAACGGCCGGGGATTTTTCGAGTGCTTCTGCCGGATTAAGCCAGGAGCAGTTGCGATACTGGCGGTTAACTTCTGCATATTCCTGCATCACCTGCAATTCATCGTCATGATAAGCCAGGTGCATTGAACCAACTTCGTCATGCCAGATACCTGCTTCGGTACAAATGGTTTTCCAGATGCTGCGGGATAACATTGCCCTTTCATACATCGGCCCGGTTGCCTGCCCGATAGGCCATATCATTCCAAAATTACGGACGGATGCGCCAACAGCCCGTTCATTTCGTTCAAAAACAGTTACCTGGTAACCTCTTATGGCCAGTGCCCTTGCTGTTGCCAGCCCAACAATGCCTGCACCTATGATAATAGCCGAACGTTTTTTAGTCATGATCTGATAGCACCTGTTTAAAATTTGTCCTGTTCATTTTCCATGCTTCTTTTATCCCTTAAAAATCAGCAAGCTTTCTGTTTTGTTGATGGTTTGATGGTTTATAGCCGATAGAAAAGCACTTATTGCTGATACCCCGTACCTCACACCCACAACAATTTTTTACCGGTAAAAGAAGCATGATTTTAGGTTCAAATCCGCTCATGGTACTTCTTTCCTTCAGCTTAAAGATAAAACCGGTGGTTCATTTTCTTCCTTTTTATCCCTTCGTGCCGTATTTAAAAAATAAAGAAGGGATAAAAAAGCGCAAATACCGCCAGCAACAGCTACAACCATCACGCCTTCTTTAAAAAAGTTACTCCAACTAATATTTGGCCTTCCTAACTCTTTAATCAGCAAAACACTGATACTGCCTAAGTATCCGGCAGCATCTGCAACGTACATAATAAAACCAACATTGCTTTTGTATTTAAAGGTGGCAATCATCCGTTCAAAAAATATGGCATTATAGGGCACATAACCTAAATAAAGGCCAAGTCCGGCCATCGTCATCCAACCTACAGGACCGATCATTTTATAAGTGAACAACAGGGTTGATGTTCCTACCAAAATACATCCTGCTATAATCAGCAGGTGAATGATACGGAAAGCCATCAGGTTTTTTTTCACCATGATCAGCAGGCTCATGGCTACCAATACAATAACCGAAATTAATGAATCAATCTTTGTGTAAATACTGTTGCTTTTCACCCCCAAACCAGCCCAAATCTCTACTTCAAAATTATCACGCACATCACGCATAACCGTGAGTAGTACATAAATGATCAGCGTCAAAAAAATACCCGGTAAAAAACGCATGATAAACTGGCGTCGTTCGGTGGCGTTCATCGGTGTGCGTTCTGAACGGAGCTGCTTGTCCTGAACAGTAGGTGCCGGCATCAGTTCCAAACAAAAAACAAAAAGCAGCAGTGGAAGTGCGAACACCGCGCCGGTTAAAAAGGGCATGTAAAATTCGTTGACATGAAAAACAGTGAGTAAGGTACGCCCAACTGTTTTAACAAATCCGGATGCAAAGATCAGACTGATGGACAGTACGGCAGCCATAAATTCTGTAGAACGGCGGCCTTCGAGATAACCAAATACCAATCCCCAGATCAGGCCAAGCGGAAAGCCATTGATAAACAGAAAAACAATGTTCCAGGGGGCAGGGACAAAAGCAAAAGCCAACAATGCTGCCCAAGCAATACCAATGAGTGTTAAAATATAACGTGCGCGGTTTTTATGGTTTACTTCGGCTATAAATTTGATGCCGTAGAATTTGCTGAACGTATAACCAATTACCTGTGCGATCACCAGCCAGACCTTGTAATCAATATGCAGATACTGATGCCCGCTAAACGTTCCGGCAGCAAAAGCTTTGCGGAAAGCATACATGGAAGTGTAAGTTCCGAAAGCAGCAACTGCAGCAAATACAGAAACCAAACCATAAGGCCATTTAGCTACTTTTGCACGTAACAGGTTTAGCAGCAGCATCGTTCTACTGATTTATAATTTCGATCACTTGTGCGATGTTATCAATAATATGTGTCGGCTTGTACGTTTCCAGTTCTTTGCGGGTAAAAATGCCGGTGGTAACACCAATAACGTACTTACAACCGGCATTTTGCCCTTCCCGTACATCCACTTCGGTATCGCCAACTTTGGCAACTTCCAACGGATTGGTAATACCGCCGTCCTGCATCATTTTCCGGATCATGAAAGGAAGCGGGCGGCCAAGTTCTACTTCGTCCGAACCGATCAGATGATCTATCAATCCTTTTTCACGCCATTTTAAACGCGTTACAATGGTATCGGCAATATCCCGGGAAAAACCAGTGTTGATGCCAACCTGTACGCCTTGTGCACGTAAAGCGGCAAGTGTTTCTTCAACATTTGGCAAAGGTTCGATATTGGGTTCAAACAAGTACAGTTTCAGCATTTGCTGTACAAATTCACGGTGGATAAGCTTTACCAGTTCCGGGTTTATTTTTTGAGGGTTAGGTTCGTGCAATTGCAGCATCTGCCTGATGGCCAGGGTTTTTTCATAGCCCATTAATGGGTCAATTACTTCTAACTTAACTTCGTAACCGTATTTTTTTAAAGCCGATTGAAAAGCCTTGCTAACTTCATGATCGTCTTTAACCGTTGTTCCGGCTATATCAAATACCACTAATTTTATAGACATAAATTAAGAAAGGGTTGTTCAGCAATACTAAACTTTGTTTATTAAAAGCAAACTAATCCTATATTAAGATTTGGTTAATCCTTTAAATTGTGATGCTTCTTTTAGCAGTATAAAATGGGTGTGGGTGTTGAAGTACGGGGTTATGAGGTATCAGTGCTTTTCCCCCCGGCTATGAACCATAAGCGATGAACTAAAAACATGGTCAACTTACTGTTTTTTGTGCGATAAAAGAAGCATCAAAAAAGGACGGATTGGTTTAAAACCTCATTTACTTCTTCTCCTCAAAAAAATAAATCACCAGCATACTTGCATTGGTGTTGCCAAGGTTTTTTGGGGTGTGGGGAATACGGCCGTCAAACAATACCGAATCGCCCTGGCTTAATCTCATACTTTCCCCGTTAAACTGGTATTCTATCTCTCCCGATAAAATGTATTTATATTCAAATGCGTCTGTTTGCACCAATGGGCGTATGGCATTTGGCTCAAGTTCCAATATTACAATGTCAATTGTTGATTTGCTGATCGATTGGGTAAATACACGTTGGTAAAGAAACCCTTCGGCATGTTCCTTTTCAAAATGCTCATACTGTTTTTTATGTTTGACCAAAACGGGAAGATGGGTGTTTTTAGAACGGATGTCTTTAAAAAAATCGTTCAAATCTATTTCCAATGCTTTGATAATATCGATCAATACGATAAGTGAGGGTATGGTACGGCTATTTTCGATCTGTGAAATCAAGCCCTTGCTCACATTGGCCCTCAGGGCAAGTTCATGTACGGTAATGTTTTTTTCGCGGCGGCGCTCTTTAATCCGGTTACTGATTTGTAACAGTGTATCTTCTTCCATGAATTGCCAGCAGTTAAGGTGGTGCAAAGTAGGGAATATGGAAACAGTGCAGCAAGTACTTTTTTGTTAAGTAGCGTTAAATTATTGTTTAGAAAAGCTTTTTTACAGAATTAACGATTTCCTAATATCATTCAGTTTTATTTGTACTTTATTAGAATTGATGAAACCCTCTGCAAATAATCCTCAAACTATTGTTGATGAAGTGTTCGCCCTTTATAAAAAATTTGGTGACGAAGATTATATCGGCGAACCGGTTTCACAATTAGAGCACATGTCGCAGGCGGCATCTTTAGCGAAAGAAGAAGGTTATGATGATGAAGTGGTGCTGGCCGCTTTTTTTCATGACATCGGCCATTTGTGTGCCGATGCAACTGAAGCCGGAAGTATGGATGGTATGGGAAATGTTGACCATGAAAAATTAGGTGCGGGTTACTTATTGGAACGCGGTTTTTCTGAACGTTTGGCAGCACTTGTACAAGGGCACGTTATTGCCAAAAGATACCTCACTTATAAATATCCCGAATATTACAACAAACTTTCGCCCGCAAGTAACGCAACACTCAACTTTCAGGGCGGTGTAATGACGGCTGATGAAGCGGCTGCATTTGAGCAAAATGAGAACTCGGAGCTTATCATTAGGTTACGTTACTGGGATGACATGGCCAAGCAAACGGATACGCCTGTTGACAATATTGATTATTTAAAATCCATTGCTTTAAAGCACCTCGATGAAACAAAAAAGTAGAATGTATTTAAGCAAATAGTTCATTACAGATGGTTCATTGCTCATGCCTCACAAATATTATAGGGCTAAAAGGAGCATTGCCGGTAACTTTATTCAGATGAAATATAGGGCTTGTTAAAGGATAGGTTTAAGTTTAAGCAATTTTCGTTACTGTTAATTTCCTGTTAATAAAATATAATATTTCTATTACATAAATACTGTTTCTTACTGCTTTTACCACCTATTCTTAAGGATAGCTTAATATTAATTTAGTTTACCCATAATAAACTAAGTTTAGTATTGCTGTATGGAAATTTCGAATCACTAAAGATTAAATCATTACTTATGAAACAGATTTACAAAAAGTTAGGATCCGCTTTTGCGGTTTTGTTTCTTTGCATTCTGCCGTTTATTTCGTTTGGGCAAACCAATATAACCGGAATTGTAAAAGACGATCAAAAGCTGCCTTTACCAGGAGTAAGCGTAACCATTGCAGGATCAAATAAAGGCACAGTAACTGATATAAATGGCCGTTACAATATAACAGCAGCTAAAGGGCAGACATTGGCATTTGCCTTTATCGGTTACGAAACCCAACGAATAGTTGTTGGCGACAATAATGTTATTGATGTAAACCTGGTAGGCAGTACCAAAACATTAAATGAAGTGGTGGTAACTGCGTTGGGTGTTAAAAAAGAAACCCGAAGGATTGGCTACGCTATACAAGCGGTAAATGGTGATGCCTTAACAACCGCGCGGGACCCCAACCCGATTACGGGCTTAACAGGAAAAGTAGCCGGTTTGTCCGTCGGCCCTTCTGCAGAGTTATTGGGAAACCCAAATGTGCTGATCAGGGGCAACGCGGTATCTTTATATGTTGTGGACGGTTTCCCCATCAATACGGATACTTATAACATTAGTCCGGATGATATTGAAAGTTATACGGTTTTAAAAGGCCCTGCTGCTGCTGCCTTGTATGGTAGCCGCGCACAGTATGGCGCTATTTTAATCACCACTAAAAAAGGCGATAAAAACAAAAAGGGTTTAACCGTTGATATCAATAGCAGTACGGTGATGAACAAGGGTTTTCTTGCTTTCCCGCGTACACAAAATTCGTATGGCCCCGGTGAAAATACTTATTACCAGTTTGTGGATGGTAAAGGCGGCGCACCAGGCGGTGTGGATGGCGACTATGACGTTTGGGGCCCTTACTTTGCAGGCCAGCTCATCCCGCAATATGATAGTCCGATAATCAACGGCGTGAGACAAGGAACACCATGGCTTGCAAGAGGAAAAGATAATTTGAAAAACTTTTTGCAGACCGGTTATCAAACCAACAACAACATTTCGTTAAGTGCCAATGGTGATAATTATTTAACACGTTTATCGGTATCGCAGCAGCATCAAACCAGTTATATCCCTTCCCAATACCTGGACATTGCCAATGTTAACTTGTATGCTTCTTTTAACCCTACACCAAAATTAAAATTTGAAGGTAATGTTGATTTTAACAGGCAAACCACAGATAATTTCCCGGATGTTCAATATGGTCCGAACAGTATTATTTATAACATTGCTGTATGGACAGGGGCTGACTGGAATGTAAACGCACCGGATATTAAAGCTATTTGGCAACCGGGTAAAGTAGGCGTACAATCGCAATTTGCAGAATACCAGCGCTATCATAACCCCTATTTATTAACGCAGAAATGGACACGCGGCCATTATAAAAATGATACTTACGGTTATCTGTCCGGTAATTATAAGATCAATGACAACCTGAATGCAACCTTGCGTTCGCAGATCGATACCTATAATATTCTACGTACAGAAGACCTTCCTTTTTCTGCACACCCTTACGGCCGCGAAGGTAACCAGGGCGATTACCGTGAAGACCGCAGGAATTTATTTGACAACAATACAGAGTTGTTTTTAAGCTATAATTATACGGTTAAGAAATTTTTAAACCTTTCGGGATTAGTGGGTTCAAACCTGCGCAGTTTCAAATATAACTCCAGTTGGGCATCTACAGATTATTTGAACGTACCCGAAGTTTATGCTTTCAGCAACTCTAAAAATGCTGTCCAAGCCACCAGTTTTAACTCCGCTGCAAGGGTGTTTAGTGTTTATGCTTCCTTAGATGCTTCTTTCGGAAAGTATGCAACTTTATCCGGCACCTTCCGCCGGGAAACATCCAGCATGTTTCAAAATAAGACCAATTTTTATTACCCAAGTTTAAGTGGTGCAACTGTAATTTCCGATTATATACAGTTGCCCGACTTTATTTCATTTTTAAAAGCACGTGCTTCTTATGCCAACATCAGGAGCGACGCAACCAGCCCGACAATTGGCCCGGCACCATTTAGTTCTATTACAGCTTTTGGTGGTTCTCCGTCATCACGCGGCGCATTATTTAATAATCCGCTCGGTTACGGCCTTACTTATGAATCTCCGTACAATGGCCCGGATTATTCACTTAACACTTCTTATTCAACCAGTAAGCCTTATAATGGACAAACGGCTGGTTATGCAGCCAACTTTTTATATCAGCCAAATATCAAAACATTCACCCGTGTAAACTACGAAGAAGGGTTCGATATTAAATTCCTGCAGAACCGTTTAGGTTTTAGCGGTACGGCTTTTCAGTATATTGATGGCCCTCGGATCCTGGCAAACCCCATATCAACAGCTACCGGTTATGATATTTTATATTTGAATGCGCTAAAAACCAAAAAAACAGGTTATGAAGGCTCCCTGGAAGGTACGCCTGTTAAGACTTCAACAGGTTTTATGTGGAATATTTTAGTTAACGTTTCCACTTTTAAAGATGTTTACAAAGACCTGCCTCCCGGCCAAAACACATACAATACTTTTTTTAAAACCGGAGATCGTGTTGATAAACTGTACGGAAGCAAATTTGTAAGAACGCCGCAAGGGCAAATCATCAATGATGCTGCCGGCAAGCCTTTGGCAGCTCCTGTTGCACAGTATTTGGGCAACGAAAATGCCAAGTATGCCTGGAGCATTTACAATAAAATAAATTACAAAAGCTTAAGCCTGTCATTTCAATTTGACGGATCTGTAGGCGGTGTGATTATTGATTATATGCACAACAAAACCATGCGCGGCGGTGCTAATATCGAAACTGCTACCGGTGCCTTAGGCAATGCACGTTACCAGGACTGGCAAAACTTTGGTAAAACAGGTTATACCGGAAGTTATGTAGGCGAAGGTGTCGTGGTATCAAACGGTACAGCTATCAATTACGATTCAAACACTGGTGCAGTGCTAAATTATGGTGCCCTGCAATTTTCACCAAATACAAAAGCCGCTTTTGTGCAGGATTATGCCAGCAAATATTATGGTGTTGATGAAGCAAATTTGATGAGCAAAACCTTTTCTAAACTTCGTGAAGTAACACTGGCTTATGATTTTCCTAAACAATGGTTAGCAAAAACTTTTATCCGAAAAATTTCCGCATCGGTTTATGGCCGTAACCTGCTTTACTTTTATAAAGACAAGCGTTTTAAAGATGTGGATTTGGATCAGTATAACACTGCTGTTTCCCAAACAGGGTTACAGTCGCCAACAGTACGAAGCTATGGTGTCAACTTTAATTTATCATTCTAAATCACAACAGAATATATTATGAAAAAGCTATTAGGGATTTTCCTTGTGCCGGTATTGATGCTATTAACGGTAACGGGTTGCAAAAAGAGTTTTGAGGATCTTACCCAAAACACAAATGTTCCAAACAGTGTTCCCGCCTCACTTTTATTTAACGGGATTTTGAATGCGATGGTTGAATATCCCGACAATTCAAAAGAAATTTATGATCAGTATTATATCTATAATTACGATTATTACGGTAACAACCGTTATGATTTTGGCAGCGGCGACAACTATTACACGGCCCTTAAAAATGTCGTTGCCATGGAGAATACAGCCGCTTCAACAGGTGGCGGTAAAATTAACCCTTATGAAGCACTGGGTAAGTTTTTTAAAGCATACTTCTTTACAAAAATGAGCCTTGAAGAGGGCGATATCCCAATGACACAGGCCTTACAGGGATTAAGCAATCTTACTCCGGCTTATGATACCCAAAAGCAGGTATTTCAACAGGCGTTTAGCTGGTTAGAGAGTGCCAATACCGATCTTTCGGTATTGATAAATGACCCTAACAACACTGATATTGGTCCTGGGGAAGGACATCTATTAAAGAATGATATATTTTTTGCTAATAACCTGAACAAGTGGCAAAAAACAGTAAATACGTTCAGGATAAGGTTATTATTGCAGTTAAGTAAAAAGACTTCTGAGACGGATTTAAATGTTGTACCGCAGTTTGCAAGCATCATTGGAAACTCCACAAAATATCCGGTCATGCAAAGCACAGATGATAACCTTCAGTTTATTTTTGTTGCACCAAGTAATTATTATCTGGAAACGCCTGATAACTTTGGACAAAGCGGTTCGAGGCAAAATACATCGGCCACTTACATTGGTTTACTTACACAGTTACAAGACCCAAGGGTTTTTGTTACTGCCGAACCTGCACGCTATAATGTTGACACCCTGAAACAAAGCCCAACTGCTTTTACTTCTTTTATCGGTGCTGATCCGGGATTGGATCTGGGCGTGATGTACAACAACGCTGGCTTGCAGAAATATTCTTTTTTAAACCGGAAGCGCTATTATTCAACTTATACGGGCGAACCAAGTATCCAGATCGGTTATCCTGAATTGATGTTTAACATTGCCGAAGGCATCAACCGGGGCTGGGCAACAGGTGATGCCGAAAGTTATTACGTGAAAGGCATACAATCTTCTTTTCAGTTTTACGGTATCCCAACTGGTACAGGCACATTTACGGCTTACTTTTATCGCCCGGGCTCAACAAGCACGGCCAACAGTTCCAATTACGACACTTACCCGATCAATGTGGACTGGCCAAGTTACTATGCCCAGCTAAATGTTAAATATACTTCGGATGCGGCAGGTTTAACCAAAATCCTACAACAAAAATACCTGGCATTATTCCGCCATTCAGGTTTGGAATCTTATTTCACCTATCGCAGAACGCATGTCCCTGAATTTACAACCGGGCCGGGAACCGGGAATGGCAGCCGTATTGCTTTACGCTTTAAATATCCTGGATCCGAACGTACCTCAAATGCCGATAATTACAATAAAGCACTGGCAAGTCAGTACGGAGGTAATGACGATATTAACGGTATTATGTATATTCTGAAATAAAATACAAACCAATATACTTCTTTTACTGCATAAAAAACAGTGGGCCTTGTATATTTTGTTATGGTTAAAAGCACCAGGTTTTTAGTGCTAAAAGAAGCATTGGGGTTTTTCAGATTCAAATTCAAGAAAACTTTTAATAAAAGGTTCCGGCTTATCGGAACCTTTATATTGAAGTTGTTTGAATTTTTATTTTGAGGGGATTTCTCCTGTAAATATAAAACCATCCCCCTAACCCCCTTCAAAAGGGGGAAGTATGGCTTCTATCTTTCTAAAACAATATAAATTGGGTTTAGAAAGGGCCGTATGCAAGTTCCCCATTTTGAAGGGGGCAAGGGGGGATGACCTGATATTTGGCCGATAAAAGAAGCATTAAAAAAACAGCAAGAAATAAGTTTAAACAACTTCATTTATAATATGAATCAAAAAGCTCTTTTACCGTTAATGATTTATTTGTTCATGGGCGCGGTTTCTTTCGCTCAAAAACAAGTAAACATTTTACAAGTTCCCGGCACAGATCAATACTGTAAGATCAACGCGGATGGCATATCAGTTTTGCCAAGCGGAAGGTTTGTAACACCGGCCGGTAAAACGATACGCATTACGCATGACCCTTTTGGTTTGTCTGTTTCCCCTAATGGTAAAAAGGCCGTAACCCTGCACAACGGCGTTATCGAAATTATAGATCTGGCTTCGATGAATGCGGTAAGAGTGCCAAGTTATGATCGTCAAATAAAATCACCTTTGCCAAACGGTTCATTTCTGGGTGTTGCCTTTTCCCCGGATTCTAAAACATTATATTTAAGCGGAGGGGACAACGGGGCAGTAATGGTTTACGATGCAGAAAAATTCCAACGTTTGGATTCTTTATCGCTTAATGGAACTGTTGAAGGCAAAGCATATGATGACAGCTTTACTTCAGATTTACTATTGAACGAATCAAAAAACGAATTATTAGTGCTTGACCGGGGTAATTTCCGCTTAGTTCGGATTGACCTGGCTTCTAAAAAAATAACCGCCTCTATTCCTGCCGGCCGACAGCCGTTTGGTTTGGCTTTAAGTCCGGATAAAAAAATGGCATTTGTGGCCAATGTTGGTCTGTATTCTTATCCTTTGATTGAAGGGGCTACGCCCAAAAATGCAGATTCGATCATGATCTCCAGGCATCCTTACGGAAACAATACCAAAGAATCTATTGAAGGGACTGTAGTGGAAGGCCGAAAAATTCCCGGCGTTGGCAGTCCTTCATCTCCCGAAGCCATGAGCGTTTTTACAATTGACCTGGCAAACAATCAGGTAACAGACAAATTTAAAACAGGCCACCAAATTGGGCAAATGATCGAAGGTGCAGAGGTAACAGGCGGCGCCAGTCCGAATTCCATTGCTGTTGGCAATCATTATGCTTACGTAACCAATGCAACCAATGACAATATTACGATTATTGATTACAAAAACCATAAGCTGTTAGGCGAGATACCCATCAAGGTTGACAGCCGGATCGATCAATACCGCGGCCTTTTACCTTTTGGCATCCATCTAAGTAAAAACGAAAAAACCCTTTATGTTGCTTTATTGGGTTTTAATGCCGTGGCCGTAATTGATGTTCCCACTAAAACCACTATCGGTTTAATCCCTACAGGCTGGGGAACATCGCGTGTAAGGTTATCAGCTGATGAAAAGGAAATGTACATCACCTCTTGCCGGGGTTACGGCGCAGGCCCAAATGGCGGGCATGGTTTTATTGCCCCGCCGCAAGGTACTTATATTGGCGATATACAATTAGGCACTTTCCAAAAAGTGCCCATGCCAGATGCAGCGCAACTTGCCGCTTATACCAAACAGGTGATCGGCAATACCTTTTTAAGTAAAACCATTCCGGTTGCTACTCAAAACCCGTTGCCGGTATTGCCGGGCTCATCGCCAACGCCTATTAAATATATTGTTTACATCACCAAAGAAAACCGCAGTTATGATGAAGTAATGGGCCAGTTAAAAAATGCCAAAGGCGATAGCACTTTAGCCAGGTTTGGTGTTAATTGTGAATATACTTTGCCAGATGCTTTGCGGGTAAAAATGCCGGGGTTGAAAGTGTCGCCCAATCATATAAAAGCTGCCCGGCAGTTTGCCTTTTCTGATAATTATTACTGCGACAGTGATGCTTCCATCCATGGCCATCACTGGATGCTGGGCGTTATTCCGAATGAATGGGTCGAGGCAAATTCCAATGTAAACAAAACAGCTAAGTTTTTCTCAAAAGCGCCAGGCCGGCGTTTTCCTGGTTCCACCGGAAGTATGGACCCGGAAGATTATGCAGAAACCGGTGGTTTATGGGAAGCTTTAGACAGGAAACACGTAGCATTTTACAATTTTGGGGAAGCCAATGAAACTGCCCACAACCGCGAAGAATGGCAGGACACCGCCACAGGTTCCGGTCATCTCGTAATGGTGCCCATGCAAAAAGCGTTGTTCAATCGCACCAGCCATAACTATGCCGGGTTCAATACCAATATTCCTGATCAGTTCCGGATGGACCAGTTTGAAGGGGAATTTACGAAGATGTGGATCAAGGGTAATCAAAAGATGCCTTCGTTGATTACCATGCAAGTGCCAAATGATCACGGGGCTGAGATCAGGCCGAAAGATGGTTACCCGTACCGTCAATCGTACATGGCAGATAACGATCTTGCCCTCGGCCGTATCCTGCATTTTCTTTCCAGAACCAAATATTGGAAAAACATGCTGGTCATTATTACTGAAGATGACCCTCAGGGCGGGGTTGACCATTTGGACGCGCACCGCTCCATCCTGATGCTGGCCGGGCCTTACGTTAAAAAAGGTTATGTTAGCCACACACATGCCAATTTTGGGGCTATTTTAAAAACCATTTACAATATCCTGGATGTGCCTTATGTAAACCAATACGATGTTACGGCCACTTTGCTGCAAGACTTTTTTACCAATAAACCCGATTATACGCCTTATACCTTGATCAGAAGTGATACGCGCATTTTTGATCCGCAAAAAGCCATGAGCCGTTACAACAAAACTATTGACTGGCGGAAAATTGAAAAAGGCCCCGATATGGACGACGAAGGCCGCGAACGCGAAGACCATTACCAGCAGCAAAAGGACAAGAAGTCAGCAAAAGGTTTATAACAATTTTTCCATACACAACTTATAATTGATTTGTAAATCAGGTTAATCAATACTAATTGTGTTTTTCTGTTCCCTAAAAAAATCGAAATGCCTTCATATTTAATATTATTAGTCTTTTTATTGATTGGGAGCGGAATATATAAACCTAACCCTGTACCAAAGTCAAAACACAAATTTATTGTTGCGGCTCACCGTGGCGATCATTTGATATACCCCCGAAAACACCCTTGCTGCCTATCAGGAAGCAATTAAGAATGAAGCAGATTATGTAGAAATAGACCTGCGGACTACAAAAGACGGCCAATTGGTGAGTATGCATGATGAAACCATCAACCGTATTACAGAAGGTAAAGGCAATGTCAAAGATTTTACACTTGAAGAACTTGGAAAGTTTAATGTGAAATGTAAGGACTTAAGTAGTAAAGAAACTTACCGCATCCCCACTTTTAACCAAATATTAAATTTATGTAAAAACAGGGTGAATATTTACCTTGATTTTAAAGCTGCTTACCCGGAAAAGGCATATCAAATGATAAAAAAATATGATATGGAAAAACAAGTATTGGTTTACATCAACAGTGCTGAACAGTTTTCAGGCTGGCGTAAAGCAGCCCCTGGCATTCCATTGATGCTTAGCTTGCCCGATAGCGTTAAAGACGTTTCAGGAATGAAAGACTTTATCAACCAATATCACCCTGATATACTCGACGGTTCGTATAGACAATATACGAATGCAATGGTGGTTGCATTCGCAAATGAAAGCCACATCCCGGCTTGGCCTGATATTCAAAGTGCAGGCGAAGGTGCCGACGATTGGAATAAAGCTTTAGACAAAGGACTGCGGGGCTTGCAAACCGATCATCCTGCCGCTCTTGTAAATTTTTTGAAGAACAAAGGATTTAGAAAGTGATTAAACAAAAAATTCATAAATAAGCAAAATCAGCAATCCGTTAAGGTAGGATAACATGCTTTTGTGCTAACAATGGGAGTTTAGGTTTAAATTTACAATGCTTCTTTTAGCACTATAAAACTTGTTCCTGTTTGGATCTCATAAAAAGTATATAAATATTACTGATTTTTAGGTGATAAAAGAAGTACTCAATAGGCCCTTAAATTAGTTGGAAAACCCTTAGAAAAGATATTAAGGGCATCTCTAAAAACACTCCTTTTCCTCTCCAATGGAGAGGAATTAAAGGTGAGGCCAAACAAATAATACGGGTTTTTAGAGATGCCCTTAAGCTAAGCCTGATCAAATATTGAAAGAAGTAGCAGCTTCGATTAAATAAATCAAGAAAGGCTAAAAGCAACAGGCGAAAAAGGCTTACAAAAGAAAAGACTTTAATGGCCTGTTTAAATTTATACCTGAAAAATGATCAGTGCTTCTTTTATGCCCATAAACTTTGTTTTTGTGTTTTGTACCAATACAAAAAACTTGGCGGTTTAATGTTTTTTAGGTGATAAAAGAAGCATCTAAAATATATTGAACAAAATTTAAACAGGCACTAAAATTTAGAAATTAAAATTTCAGAAGCCAATAATCCGCAACGCCAAAAATTAGTCAAGTAGTTTAATACTAATGGCACTGCCGCCGCCAGGAGCCAGTTTAAGTAGCAGTTTGGTTTTGCTGTTTACAGTTTTATGGCTGATCTGGTACGCTTCAGGATTAAGTTTCCAGTCAGCATTGTTGGCATCGGCATAAATGATAGCCTCATACTTTTTGCCTGGAGTCAAAAAGCTTAACGGAACAGTGGTCTCTCGTGCATGTTCGTCTGTAATTGATCCTATAAACCAATTTTCTGTTCCTTTGGCTTTTCTGGCAATGGTGATGTAATCGCCTGGTTCTGCTTCTAAAACCTGCGTATCATCCCAATCAACAGCTACATCTTTAATAAACTGAAAAGCATCCGGATGGACCTGGTAGTTTTCGGGTAAATCGGCGGCCATTTGCAATGGACTATACATCGTAATGTACAGAGCCAGTTGTTTGGCCAAAGTAGTATGCACCTGCCTTTCAGGATTTGAGGAATAGCCTTTCAATTTAAATATACCAGGCGTATAATCCATAGGTCCTCCCATCAACCTGGTAAAAGGCATAATGGTTTCATGTTCCGGCGGGTTACCTGTATTGGTAAAGGCATTATATTCATTGCCCCTGCCTGCCTCGCTGGCCATCCAGTTTGGGTAAGTGCGTTGCAGGCCGGTTGGTCTTACCGGTTCATGGGCATCCAGCATAACATGATGATCTGCTGCTTTTTGCGCTACCCGCACATAATGGTTTACCATCCATTGCCCGTCGTGATGCTCGCCGCGGGGAATGATCTTGCCTACGTAACCGGTTTTAACAGATGGATAACCAAATTTATTCATAAACCTGAAAGCAGTGTCCAATTGCCTTTCATAATTGGTAGCTGAGCCGGAGGTTTCATTGTGCATAATCATTTTAACACCTTTGGAAGCGGCATAGCTGGTTATTTCGGAAACATTAAAATCAGGGTATGGCGTAACAAAGTCAAACACATTTTCTTTCCAGAAGCCAAACCAGTCTTCCCAGCCCACATTCCAGCCCTCCACCAATACGCCCTGGATATTATTTTTAGCAGCAAAATCAATATAACGTTTTACATTAGCTGTATTGGCTCCATGCAAACCACTTGGTATCAATTGTCCTTTGGCATCCAATGTATCTGTGCTTTTGGCATAACTCCAGGTGCTTTTGCCAATTTGCATTTCCCACCAAACACCAACAAATTTCATGGGCTTGATCCAGGAAGTATTGGCAATTACCGAAGGTTCATTTAAATTCAGGATAAGTTTGGAGGCCAATATATCAGCCGCTTTATTACTTACAATAATTGTTCTCCAAGGCGTGTGGTCTGGTGCATGTAAATAAGCTTTGTTGCCTACTGCATCCGGCACCAGGCTGGCCGTTAGTTTATAGGTGCTATTGTCTACATGAAGTTGTAAGGAAGAGTAGTTAACCAACGCTGCTTCATGTATGTTGATGTACAAGCCATCATTGCTTTTTAGCATTAATGGTGTTTGCACGGCATATCGGTCGGGCGCTACGCGTACCGCTATGTCTGTAGAAGTATTAACCAGCTTTTGGTTGTCAATCTCACTGATCTTTGAGGTGGTATAAGTATATTCATTAGAATCATAATCACCCGGAATCCAAAATGCCTTATGGTTACCGGTTAAACTGAATTCTGTTAATTCATTTGATACTACAAAATAGTTCAGGTTTTTTTGCTGTGGAAATTCATATCTAAAACCTACTCCATCCTCAAACACTCTAAAAACAATGTTCAAGAGCCGATTAGGTGCAGTAGTTTGTTTCAAATGAACGGTTAGCTGCTCGTAATGATTACGGATTTGGCTTACTTCCCCCCATACCGGTTTCCAGCTTTCATCTACCTGCTTTTTGTCTGTGCCGGTTAGTTCAAAGTCCTTGTCTAATGCGGTATTGTCGTTCAATGTAAAACCTAATAGGGATTTTAATATAACCGGCTTCCCGTCATATTGCATTGTATAAGCTGGCCGGCCTTCTTTATCCAATATAAACTCCAGTTTTACCTTGTTCATGCCTACACTTATTGCTTTTTGGCCTTGTGCTGCGGCTATATTTTTAAACCATGGCAGGAACAGTAAACAGATGAGTAGTTTTCTCATTATAATAAAGTGAATTTTTTTTAATTTGATTATGGTTATTAAAAGGAGAGCTGAGAGCCGGTTTAAAATAGGCTGGATATATTCTGTATGCTTCTTTTATTACCTAAAAATTTAAGCTTTTTATTTTTTGTTTACGGTTAATAGCCGATAACTGAAGTTGATGGCCAAATGCCAACAGACAAAACACCAGTTTTACAGGGCTAAAAGAAGTATAATTATATTTTCAGATATAAAACAAACAGGATAACAAGGTTTGTCAGATAAAAAGATAGTGCAAAACGCTTTTACACGCCTTGCACTTCTAATCAATTATAAATATCAATAACCCGGGTTCTGTTTAATTTTACTGTTGCCATTAAGTTCAATTATTGGGATAGGCCAAGAGTAAGACTTGCTTTCGTTAAAGGTAAGCGGCCCGTTCACATTAATAGCAGTTTTAAAATAGGCGGCTTCAGACGGGCCAATGCGCCATCTGCATACATCAAACCACCAATGCCCTTCGTTAAATAATTCTGCCCAGCGTTCGTAATATAGCGGTTTCATGCCTAAAATAGGGTCGCCTATAGCTACTGTTTGATCAGAAAGCGATTTATAATCAACCGGTGAAACCACATTAATTGCATAACCATAAGCCCTGCGTTTAACCTTGTTGATATATTCAAGAGCGGTAGCATTATCACCGCTTCCGGCAGAAGCTTCGGCATATAAAAGATATACATCCGCCATGCGCAGCAGATAATAATTCCAGGCATCAGCCACACCATTATTATTTAAGCCAACGTTTTCATTATAGGTAATAGACGCATATTTTTTCACACCCCAACCAAATACGCCGGTATTGCCTGCATAAAAATTTGGTTTTGCCGCCGGGGCATAGTTTACACCATCAAACCGTAAAGAATCTACCCAGGGCTGTAACGCATTTACAAACAAGCGTGGATCGGCTGTTTTGTTAGTCCGCACCTGCAAAGCCGCCTGCTTATACACCGGATCCATAATCAGCTTGGGATTATTGTATTTAGGGCTTTTATTTGCATTAAAGTTAGGATTGGCCACCAGGCTGTAATTGGTGCCGAGCGGATAACCGAAGCGGAGCACATTTTGGTCATGAAAAAACTCATTGCCATAACCCATCGGAAAAGCTCCACCCTCGGTACCATCACCACCCAATACAAACGGTGCCCATATCAGGCCATCAATGGAGGTAGCATTGGCAACAGGACTATAAATACCATAACCACCCATAGAATTGGGATCGATATTCAACTCAAACAACGACTCTTCATTAAATTCGTTGGCACTGTTGCCATTAAATGCATCCTGGTATTTTGTAAAAGGCATTAATGTTTTACCACTATTCTGGATCACATCAAGCAAGGTAGTTTTTGCATTGGCCCAATCCTGAGTAAAAACATACGCTTTACCTAATAAACCTTTTGCAGACCATTCTGTAACACGGCCAATATCATTTCCGGTCCAAACTTTACCTTTTAGCAATGTTGCTGATTGTTTCAAATCGGATTCAATAGATGCCCAAACATCTTTAACCGGACTGCGTGCTACCTGGGTACTTGCCAAATCAAGCGGTATATCAGTAATTAATGGCACGCCCATTTTATCACCATTGGTACCATTAGCACCCATATAGCTTTCGCCAAACAGGCATTCTAACTCGAAATAATAATAGGCACGTAAAAAATAAGCCTGGCCAAGTATATAGTTAACATTTTGTTCATCGCCTGCTTTGGCATATTTGGTATTAAATAATTTTGCTCCTGCTATCAGTACATTACAGTTTTTAACACCGGCAAATAGCGCTCCCCAGGCATCGCTGGAGTGCGAGTTGCCAACAGTGAGGTTATTGGCAGCCATTTCATTCCAGGCCAAATCACCGTTATAAACCGAGTTTACAGAGTGCATGGAATTTGACAATGCTTTGGGCAGGAAATTAAAACCAAACAAACCCGGATCACGAAGAGCAGAATAGCCGGATGCCAAAATACTGTTCAAATCACTAACCGAAGCCGGGTAATTATTGGTAGTATATACATCAGTCGCGCTTAGCAGGGACGGACTTTTCTTGCAACCGGTAATTAATCCGATTGCCAACAGTGCTATATATATTTTCTTTATCATAGTAAATAATTTTTAAGGTAAGCGCATTAAAAGTTGACATCAACGCCCATGGAATAAATCCTGGTTTGCGGATAATTAGTTGGTATATCTAGCCCTCGTGTAGTTACATTGCCAAAACCGCTCGGCGTATAAGCACTTCCCAGCTCAGGATCAAGCCCGGAGTACTTAGTGATTACAAAAAGGTTATTTGCCATAATAAACACCCTGGCTGATCTAACGGCTACCTTTTTCAATAGATCGTTTGAAAATGTATAGCCCAACTGAACGTTTTTAAGTTTCAGGTAACTACCGTTTTCTACAAAGTAACTGTTAACAGAAGTGTAATTTTGGTTAGGGTCCAACGTAAACCCACCGGCTGTAGGGATTCCTAAACGAGGCTGTGAAGTTAAGCCATTTGTGCCCAGAAAAGAATCGTTAAATACCTGGCTGGTGGTATTGCCATCTGCAAATGGGTATTGTTTGTAAGCTTTAACTCCGTTAAATAACTGAACGCCTGCAACACCATTAAACAGCATGGCTAAATCAAATCCCTGATAGTTAAGACGAATATTGATACCATAAACCATTTTAGGGTTTGGATTACCAATTACCTGACGGTCATTAGCATTAATTATACCATCTCCGTTTAAATCCTGGTAAATTAAATCACCGGCATGGGCTTTATTGTTAGGGGTATTGACTGACTGTTTTGCCGCATCCGCATCGTTTGTAAATATACCCAGTACTTTGTAACCATAAAATGACCCAAAAGGAATGCCTGCTTTGGTAAGCGTAATGGTTTGGTTAGACATCATATTAAAGCCAAAGTCCCCATTGTTATAAAAATTATAACCATCTGGTACCGAACTGGTAGCAGTGCCGTCAAGGCTGATTACTTTATTTTTGTTAAAGCCGGCATTCGCGCTTATGTCATAACCCAGCTTTCCTATTTTATCCCGGTAACCTACTAAAAATTCGAAACCACGATTGTTTGTTTTACCTATGTTAGTAAAAAATGCATCAGTAAATCCCGAACTTGCTGGCAATTGTAAGCCATAAAGCATGTCCTTAGTGTTTTTGTTATAATACTCTGCGGTGTAGTATAGTTTACCAGCCAGGGCTTCTCCGTCAAAACCAACGTTGGTTTCTGTAGTTGTTTCCCAGTGTACATTAGGGTTAGGGATACCGGGTATCGTGTTAGCTATAACAAGCGGCATTATTCCTGGTGCAAAATTTTGACCGCCTGCTGAAAAACCTGCTGTACTTCTAAATTGCTGGTAATTGGCAGTGTACCTATAGGCAGGGATTGCACTATTACCTAACGAACCATAACTTGCACGGAACTTGAACGTATTTATAGCTGATTTAAGCGATTGGAAAAATGGCTCCTCACTGATATTCCATCCTACTGATCCGGCTGGAAATACCCCTCGCTGCTTACCAGGGCCAAATTCGGTAAAGTTAGCGTCCTGCCTGATAGAACCGGTCAGATAGTACCTGCTTGCATAATTATAATTGATACGGCCAAATTGTGATTTGATTAAACCATTGGGATCAAAATGGCCACTAACGGCCAGGCCTGAAGTGTTAGTTTGGATGAAAGCATAGCCTGGTAAACCTACTGAAGTTTCGTTTGCGTTGATGTTGTTAAACTTGTTCACAATCTGCTCAAAACCGGCCAGGGCATCAATGTGATGCTTCCCAAAATCCTGGTTATAGGTAAGCAAATAGTTGGTTAATAACTGCGTACTTTGAAGAGAGTACTTGTTTAAAGAGTTGTTTGGTTGGACAACGGTACCAAAAGTATAAGAATTCTGAAAATAATCCTGGGTTTCCAGATAGTAATTGTAACCAATATTGGTGCGGAAATTTAGATGGAAAGGCAGTTTGATATCTGCGTAAATATTAGCTTGTAAGTTGTTTTTTGAATTCTGCACCTGAGCCGATTGAATGGCACCATACGGATTAGGCCCTGAGAACGCTAAGCCGGTATAACCGGTTGGCTCACTGCCATAACCAGTACCAGTGCTGTTAAAAACCGGTATAATGGGCTGTGTCCTGAAAGGCGCATTATGAAAATCCGCCTGACTGCCTATTGGCGGGGCAGTTTGGCGTTGAGACAGTGCTAACTGCTCACCAATTTGAAGGAATTTGGTCAGCCTGTAATCTGTATTGATCCGGCCTCCTCCAATGTTGGAATAATTATTTAGCAATACGCCTTTCTGTCCGTTATAAAAACCAGAGAACAAGTAGTTAACCACCGGTGATGCACCTGATATGGACAAATTATAATTTTGCTCATAAGCATTGCGGTAAAGGGTATGCACCCAATCTGTATTGGATAAAGTATCCAACCGGTTGGCTCCGGCAAAAACACCCGGCCTGATGATGTTTGTCAACCTGATAAAGTCATCTTTATTTAACAATCCAACTAATTTAGGTTTGGTTATGCCATAACGTGCACTAAAATTTATAGTTGGCGCAGTACCTGTTCCTGACCCTTTTTTGGTCGTAATGATTAATACACCGCCAGCAGCCGATGCACCGTAAATAGACGCAGAACTGGCATCTTTCAATACATCGATAGAAGCAATGTCCTGCACGTTGATGCTGCTGACGTCCGGCACACGTATTCCGTCAACAATGTATAGGGGAGGCGGCTGATTAAAAGACTCCAAGCCTCTGATGGTAATTGTTGGGGCGGCATCCGGGGCACCTGAGCCTTGTACTACGTTAACACCTGCAATCCTGCCCTGTAAGGCAGCTATAGGATTGGAAATAGGCTGGTCTTTAAAAACATCACCTTTTACGGAGCCTACCGAACCGGTAATGTCCCTACGCCTTTGTGTACCGTAGCCAATAACCACCACTTCATTTAAAAGTCTGTTATCGCCTGTAAGCTGTACATTGATTATAGGCTGGTTGTTTACCGGATACTCCTTAGTAGAAAAACCTACCATAGAGAAAACAAGTACATCCGAACTTGCAGCAGCAATACTGTAAGTACCGTTAACATCTGCGTTTGTGCCCCTGGCAGTACCTTTTACCCTGATGCTAACACCAGGCAATGTCTGCCCTTTTTCATCGGTTACCGTACCTCGTATAGGAGTGTTTTGTGCACTGACTGCAAAACACAACGATAAAAAGAAAAGGCATAAAAGAAAGGTTTTAGTTGATAATTTTTTATTCATATTGATTTAATTACGGTTTAACAATTGTTGAGAATAAACAAGAAAGTAGTGCTCATTATACATACGGTACATAATTTAGTTAGAAGATAAAAAACGTTCATTTTTACTTTTTACAATGTGCAAAAAGTTTAACAGAATACTTTTTTAAGGAATATACATCCCCCTAAAATCACTTATTCTAATTGATGTTAAAAAATGGTTAAATGTATTATAATTGGTTATCTATTACGAACAGGTTTTTGCTTTTACGTAATTGATAGTCAAAGAGACTGCAATACTAAACAGGAAACAAACATCCAGGTTAAAATATAAAGAAATATGAAGGTGTTTGGTAATTAAATGGTTGGTCTATAATCTTTTAAGGAAATTATCAATGGCATAAAATATAAATGCAATATAGCTTTACTTAGCATTTAAAAAGCATTGTTATACAGCCTTAATGGTCATTATTGCTTTCTCAAAGTCATCATTTGGAAGGGTAGATCTATTTTTGATACGTGCCTTGTAATTATAAATGGTATTGATAGAGTATTCCAAGATGGAAGCAATTTTTTCAGTATCGGTTATTCCTAACCTGATCAGGGCAAATATACGCATATCAGTGTTCAACAATTGTCCCGACAGCAATTTTACATGGTTGGCTTCATCAAAGTAGGAGTTGAACTCTGTAACAAAATTTGGGAAAATTTTGAGGAAAGCTTTATCAAAGTTGATGAACAGCTCTTCACGTTCCTTGGTCAGGTTGATGTTATTGATCAATAAGCGGATGTCCTCAAATTTCTTGGTGGTTAGTTTATTGTCAACTGATCTTTTAAATTTATCCAGTTTGTTGATATATTCTGCAATCAGATTGAAGTAATAACCGATATATTCTTCTTTTATCTTTTCAGCTTCATTTAACTTGTTCAGGCTCTCTTTTAAATTGGAATTGGTTTCCAAAATCAACTTGTCGGCCAATTTTAATTTTTGCAGTTGCTTATAAACTATGGCCGAAAATACAACGATCACGACCAGTACAAATGTAATAAGGGCCCCATAAAACAGCCATACCCGTTTTTTTCCTTCTTCATCAATAATCCTTTGGCCGGCAATAACAGGTAAAATCGCGCTAACCTGGAGCTTTCGTTGCCTTGCTCCATAATAATTCGCATCTTCCATGGCCTGCTTAATATATGAGTACGCATTGTCCTCATCACCTTGTTTATACAATAACTGGGCAAGGTTAAGCATTGCAGCAGCTTCTTTGGTTGATGATCTGATATCGGCCATTGCGGCTTTTGCCAGCAAACCGATAGCCTTGTCCGGCTGATTGCTGCGGATGTAAATATCGCTCAAAGTGGATGCTGTTATAGCATATTGATGATCGGTTAACCCATGTCTGTCAATCAAGCTGTTTAAATTTTGTACCGCCCTGGGTGTATTGCCGTTTTTGAGATATTTTAACCCATTGTAGTAGAGGTATTCAAATGAGTTGGCTGCGCCTAATAAAGTAGCAGAATCCGTATAATCACCAGCCTGTTTATTGTAAATAGTTGCAAAGTAGGTATCGCTGTCAAAATCGGCAAGGTCATAATAGGTACGTGCAGTTAAAAAGAAGTACTCCTTTTTTTCATCCACAGACAACAGTTGGATGTTAACTGTTTTTAAAGAGTCAAATGCTTCTTTAAACATGCCCGATGAAAGCAGGATAAAGCCCATCTTGATTTTTCCATAGGCAATCTTTTCATGGTCTTTTAATATATATGCTGTTTGCTGGAGTTTTTTTGCATTATTAAAAGCCTCAACATAATTAAAGCTTTTGTATTCGTTATACAACTCTAAATACAGCAGATACTTGTTAAGGGGGGAACTATAATTGTTTTTTACAAGTTCTTTAAGGCGGTCTATCCGTTTTATTTTTTGCGCGTCAATTTGTTGTTTGCGTTCCAATATTTTATTCAAATCCTGTAAAGAATTATCATAGGGGTGGGCAGAAAACGCCCTCTGGCAGCACAACAGCAGTAGGATTGCAAGGAACGGATATTTCATTAAAGTATTCAACTAAGGCTTCACAGCCTAAAACCAGATTATTGTATTAAGTCTTTGTAAATAGACAAGCCCTGCCAGGAACAGGCTTAGCTTGTTGGTTAATACGGTAAAATTAGGAAAAATTAATACACACAGGGCTGATGTAAAAACAAAATTTATCACCTGAAATAGTTTACCTCCCGGATTGTAAAATGCTTCTTTTACCCCTATAAAATGGGTGCCTGTTAGTCAGCTTTCGGCTCTCAGCAGTCAGCTTTTCTGCCAGCCATCAGCCATGAACTAAAAAAATAAAAAATTTAACCTGAGTTCGATTAATTAAAAGGCGGCCAATTGAGTTGATTTAATAGTTTGGTATCGAATAGAAGGCTTTTTAGGTAGAAAAGAATAGGCGATTAACCCTGCAATCAAATTAGTGATGAAGTTAGCAATTGACCTGTGCCTTGACTGCTCCACCTGGCAAACATTCTTGAGTTCATCATTGACAGTTTCAATAACGGAACGCTTACGCAACATGATTTTGTCACTCATAGTCATCAGGCTGTTTTTCATATTGTTGCGGATACTGGTAATCAGATGTATATCATTCACAAACAGGATATTAGTCAGCTTTTCGGAGATATACCCTTTGTCGGCGAATAGCTTACCGAATATGGCTTTGAGGAACCTTTCGTTTTTCAAGGGTTCGCGGTCATCTACATTAGCCTGGGTAATGGCAAAGTTTAGTATCTCGCCCCGGTCATTGATGACGATATGAAGTTTGAAGCCATAAAACCAGCCCATGGTCGATTTACCTACTTCGGCAACCCCTTTAAATACTTTGTTTCTTTTGATCCGCTTGTTATGGCAGACCCTTATCGGTGTAGAATCAACGAATGAGATGCCTGAACAAGTGCCCAAACAGCAGGTTTTTAGAAACATGGCCATCGGCATCAACACACTTTGACTAAGTTCAACAAAACGATTATAAGATACCGTTTTAGGAAACTCGCTTTGCATATGCTTTTGAAGATAGCAAATATAGAAGTGTTTAAAACACCGGAATCCGCTCAGATGAAAAAGAAGGCAAATGGAGATGACCTCACTCTTAGACATCACCGGAGGCCTCTTTGAAGGCTTGCCAAGGATGAACGAACTGGTAGATTTGTCGAAATCGTTACAAAACTCATCAACAAGACAGAAAATATCGCTAATTTTATTGAACTCAATCATTTGGAAATGTATTTAAATATTTGAATGTCAGATACTTAAATATACTTACATTTCTAATGATTGACAAATTATTTCTCAATTATTAATCGAACTCAGGTATTTAGTGTTTTTAAGGTGATAAAAGAAGCATGGAAAATAAATCAAACAAATTAAAACGGGGTTCTTCGGGTTGTTTTTGATTTATTTAATCATCCGTATCCTTACCGGCCAGCTTTGCAGGATATGCTTTTTTACCTTTTGCCGAGTGCCATAATATCCGGTTCATCACATCATCATTTCCGCCGTCGATATGGTCATATTCGGACCGGGAGGACAATTTTGCGTAGTGGAGGGCAGCACCTTTTAAAGAGGAAAGCTTTGGGTTGATGGTATTGATGTCAATCCTGTTTGGTAAGCTTTTGTAGGTGAAATCTGATGCCCTGTTCGTAAAACAGTCAAACATGGGCAGTGCCGTGGCATCAACGATATTCATAGGCGGCAAGCCTAAAATTTGCTCTATGGAACGGACCATACAGGTTTGATTATAGTTTTTAGAAACCCTGGTTTGAAAACGACTGTAAGGGCTGATCACAAAGCCGGTGGTACGGTACGCAGATACATGGTCCCAGCCAGCTTGTGAATCATCTTCGGTAACAAAAATCACTGTGTTTTTCCAGAACCGGCTTTTTGACACAGCCTCCACTATCCGCCCAAGTGCCAGGTCATTATCTGCAACCATGGCTTCCGGTGTAGGTAAGCCCGGCCTTGTACCTGCGGTATGATCAGCAGAAAGGGCCATCACCATTAAATTGGGCAGTTGGTCGCCCGGCTGCTTTTCATAATTGTTCAGTTCTTTGATAAAGGCCGTTGCCCTTAACTGCTCATTGATCTTATGTTCGTCTGAGCCCGGAAAGTTTTGGGAAAGCATTGGCCTGACCCGTGAAATAGTACTGGTATTGTTAAAAACAAAAGGTTTACCGGCCGTATAATTATTGTAAATATCGGTCCAGCTCAGTTTTTTATCAAAATGCGGAACGCAGGCTTCGCCATAAATCCTTACTGTTTTACCATGATCGGCCGCATTGTTCCAGATAAAGCCATTGCTGTCATAAACAAGTGCATCTTCCTGCACATGAGGGTAACTTCTGAACCACGAGCGTACACTTTTTTCTATATAATCAGTAACCATGGCAGCATCTGTCCATTGATGGCCTTCCGCAGAACATTTGCCGGATGCGTAGTAATTGTCGAGCAGTAAAAAATTACGTGCCAGGTTGTGTTGGTTTGGGGTGATGTTATCGCCATAAATGCACAAAGATTTATTTCCGTTACCTTCCGGCATATCACCTAAAACCTGGTCGTAAGTACGGTTCTCTTTTATAATGTACAATACGTGTTTAAATACGGAAGGCTCACCGATACGTTCGGGAATTGGACGGGCAGGAATATTTTTACGCGGCAAGAGCTGTGCGATTTCCTGCCTGAAACTCAAATTAAGTTCTTTTACTTTTTTGGTGTATTGTTGTAATTGATTGTCCGTCGGTATAGGAATGATGGAAAAGGTTGCCTTTTGATGGTGAGCGTTAAACGCAGCCACAGGGCCATTATTTAATTCATCACCTAAATTTGCTTTACTTACCTCTTTACTGCTTACGCGCGCGCCTTCACCTTCCAGGTTGGTTACAAACAAGGTATGGTCATCTACAGCAAGTCCGCCGGGATATGCCTCCGTTGGAATAAACCCTTTTACTTCGCTGTTGCCATTACCTTTACCGGAAGCTTTTCCCCCCAGTTTTACTACGGCTACCGCATTGTCAAGCCCATTGGCCACGTACAAAATCGTTCCATCCCTATTAATAGCCAGGGCATTAGGCGTATCGCCTATATAGCTCTTTTTGCCCGGGTTTAATTTTACGTCAATAACCTCAACGTTTTGAAGTGAATTAGCCGAAATTACCGAAACCACATCACTGTTGCCATTGGCAACGTAAACAAACTCCTCGTCGGCACTACTGGTAACGGCATTTGGATGCAGGCTAACCGGTATCTCTTTAATCACTTCCCCTTTTTCCAAACCCATCACCATCACAGAGCCACGGGAAGTAGCACCGGTTTTGGGGTCAATGTAGGTATTGCCATAAGGCACACCAGCTGTTTCGTGGTTTAATGTGTCAACAGGGATTGGGCCTGCCCAATTGGTAA
>JAABUT010001076.1_pt1 | contig 34138 bp, 28 predicted proteins | sample 5559281 | NCBI WGS metagenome assembly JAABUT01 (sample SAMN10711880, study PRJNA513359) | rock metagenome | isolation source: Antarctica rocks | place: Antarctica: Victoria Land, Ricker Hills nord | collected 2016-01-04 | reverse complement strand
ATGGGACAAATAAGCGACGCTGAGTCAATATTCAAACTACATATGGTTAGCTGCCGTTAATCCTGGGGTGGCAGTATTAACGACGGTTTAAGGGATAGCCTGCTGTCGGTGAGGACAGCGGGCAGGAGAAGAGCCAAGAGATCTCACACAGCAGCGACGCGTACGACGCAGTCGATTCGAGCCTTCGACCTCGTCATATCGAAATCCCTATCTACAGCGCATAGTAATCCCACAGTACCTCGAGACGATACCGATCCCTACTCAACGCGTCTTCATCGAAAGGAGTCCTTCGATCGATACAGATACAGTTCAGTTCAAAGCGAAGTTCATAATCGAAAAGTCGGTCAGACAACGCGAAAGAGCAGGGTTGAAGTCAGCAAACACAAGGTCACAGTCAATGGGGATGGACAGATGACAGAGAGGTGGAAGGTCGCGAGAGCTCATCGGTCTCTATAACCGTATGGAAGTATCTCTTCTGGGGTGAGGGGTTGCGACTCCAAAAGACCTGAGGCGTCCTCAAGGCCGCAATGGGCCCGGGTGCGATTCCCGGTCTCCCATCTTGAGGTAGTGACCGAAAACTGGATGAGGCACGAGCATACAACCATGGGGATCATATGAACTATCGCTTCGGTCGACTACGCACACGGCGACTGCTACAACGCAAAGTCAAACGCCAAAGCCTATCACGCAGCAGCTCTCACGATGCGAAGATCAATTGGGTGACAGAAGCATGTGGCTACGATCAAGAGCCTCGGACAGCGGGTCTGTAAGGGGCAGGGAATGGGAGAGCCATGCTTAAATGACTGACAATGTAAAGATAAGAGGAAGTTTTTGTCCAGAAGTCGGTTTCTTCTTCGATCCTCGTACGGCTACGACTTCGCTCTCTGCGACGTTGAATCTACGGATGGTCCGAGCATCTATCTGGAAGGAGGAAAATTCCTCAAGGAGTGGTGACCCTTGGGTAGAGTGTCCGAAAACTGGATGGAGGGTGTCGGGATCGGTGGAGACGGCAGAAGGGGAACGATGGTCAACAGCGTACAAAATGTATAGATCTCCCTCATTAGCCATAGGCTAGCATAGGCGTATAAAAATCATCATCATCATGCTATTGTGACTCTGTTCTGGCGACGGCTGGCCCAACCGAATATGACATATTTTATCGTGGCCCAGAGCAGAAGCATCAACCTTGGGCTCCCTTGCGAGTCCTGTAGTAGTCTGATAACGCGTGAATCCAGCATTAACAACTGCAAACAAGTCTTCTCAACAGACAACAACGACACCGGCCCCTTTCAATCCACTCCGTGGCGCATCCGCCGGTTCTGATATTTATCATGATCGGACCCGATTCTGGTTGTTGAAGGACATGACAGCCGGGGTTGCGGTAACCATAAACAGCAGCCATTCGAACGCACCAAAGGCCGTCGCCGCCTTGAGCGCTGCGCACGAATTTTGTCCCGACGAGCAGGCATGGGTCGTCGAAACGTTGACAGCCACCGCAATGAAGCCAGCAAGCCACGAGAGGACAGCCACGGCCTCGGCGACGATACCAACGTAGCCAATCATCGGGCGACTTGCGAAACCGGGCTCGACGAAGTGGAAGACAACGACCAGGACCGTCCAGATGGCACAGAACATCAGGAAGCCCCACGCAGCAGGGACGCCGACGTGAAGGGTGGCGTCGCCGCCAAAGACAGGTGCGTCAACGTGATCATCATGGCCACGAAACACGTGAATAGCTAGGCAACAGGGTTAGTACTCTGAGGCGGACCGACGGGAGAGGGTGGGTTGGCGGTGCGTACCGTAGCCGTCTGTTCCCATGACGATGATGGCAAAGAGCAGCTGGAGCCCTCGCACGATGTAGTTGAGGGGTTTGTTCTCGGCCATGTCTATGGTCGTGATGTGTAGGGTTCTTCTGATGGAGTTTGGGACGTGGTGGGCAGGTCCAGTGAGTGATGACTGATAAAGAAGTGAGGAACGAAAAAAGCTAGGGTCGTGAGACGGGTAAATAATGTGAAACAGAGAAAGGGTGACGCGTCAGCCGATTATGTTGATTCACATCCTTTGGCACGGCTGGCGCCATATATTCTCCAGCCTTAGATTTTTACTCCCATTTTGAGATGGGCCAACGTACGCATGCAGTTTGGTAGTCAAGCGGTGAAAAGAAGCCGATCGTCTCGCCTTTCCCAAGTTATGGCTATAATAATAATAAGTGGCCGCGCCTTTGTCTCTCCTAAAAGAGGAGGCAGGGTGCGGGGATATGGGAGCGATTGGATCTCATAATTTACACGACTAGTGTAATGATGGTTATTAAGACCAGAGATTATTATCAAGAGCCCAGGGGGTTGGCCCGCCCTGCGCGCGTGGATTACCATGTAAATAATAAATGCCGGAAAGGGAAGTTGTCTATGAACATAAGTGTACGGAGTAGACTGAAATGTAATCAACTTGTCAATTTCAATCAACGGCGCCTGCTACGGAGGCTCCTGGGCGTCCATTTAGAATCGCGCGCCCTGCTGGTGCGCTTTCTGGCTACGCGGCGAATTACAGGTCCTTCCTGCAGCGGAATGGACATTGCATTAGCCCGCTCGGCTAGTAAGGTACTGCCCCTACTGATTTGAACCTAATACATCAGCGAAGCTCGATGCCTTAATCAGCTTCCAAACCGGGCAAATACTGACGTTCGATTATATAAGCTCGCTTATTTAAGCATTCAGGCCATTCGAGCCACCAATCAAGCCCTCATACTCTATTACTTCTCATTGCCACCAACCTCACTGCCGTACCCATTATTCTCTAGGTCAGTAGCCGAGCTTGCCGATGATCTCTTTGATATGGAACATGTTAGAGATCAGCATTGAGCGAGTCATAGGGGTATCATTCAATACGTGGATAAACGCTACAGACTGTGTTTCCTTTATGGATTGCTCAATAAAGCTTAGTCTTATATGATACCCTTGCGCAACCCCCTGATAGATGTACCGATAAGCTTACCATATCAGGCTACCGCTGGCTTGGGCGCTAATGCAATGTCTACTCCGCTGCAGGAAGGACCTGTACGCAGTACCTATCTTACATACAACAATTGCCCTGGAGAAGCCCAGGCGGCTCTATGTAAGTGCCGATATTACGGTGATAACCCTCATGCCCGTATATAGCGAGCGCCTCCGAAGATCCGCCTAAGCAACCTTCATGTTTTCTTGTGAAATACTTGGATTTTGTTGTGTCTGATATCCGAGCCATTCCTTACACCAACCCAGTCTCGACGCAAATCACAACCACAAAAGACGCAAGAGTAAAGCATCGCAGAAGCGCTTGCATCACATCGAAGTGGTCTTTGTTCCAGCAAGCGTCTTCCCGTCGTTCTCTACGGGTTGGTAGACCATCATGATTTTCGAACCGCCGACTTTCCTTCCTACTTTGCCATCTGTCCCGCTCCAAGAGCCGGTCTGGGATTTTTGTCTGGCAAAAAGTCTTTCCAGGACCATCGGATCCGACTCAGCAGACAAGCGAGCCCCCTTCGTAGAGGCAACGATTGATCGGGCATGGACCCCGGACGAAATCAGTGCTCGCGTCGCTCAAGTAGCGGCCGCCTTGTGCTCGTCGTGGCAGCTTGTTCCCGGGCAAAAGTGGCATAAAATAGTCGCCATCTTGGCTTCCAACAGCGTAGGTTTCCTCGACAGCTCATCCCCGGGACGGCAATCTGAGCGGTCTTTAGGTCGACATGCTGATTCTTTCATGGGCTATCCACCGCATTGGCGGTGCCTGCCTCATGATGCAAACTACGAGCTCGGCCGAGGAAATCGCAGGCCACTTCGATCGTGTGCCGCCGTTCGCCATGTTTGCGTCTCAGGATCTACTCCCTCTAGCCCAAGAAGCTGTTCAACGGAGCTCCCTATCGGAACTGCCACTCTACAGGCTTTCCGTGCCAGGAGGAGCGGCCGAGTCAGACCAGCACCTATCCAGAATCACTACTCTTAATGACTTGATCGCAGCCGCTAAGGGTCTACCTCCGATGCAGAAGGGTTCTTTGTCTGGCAACGAAGCGACTCGACGTGTGGCGTACTACTGTACCACGAGCGGCACATCTGGTTTCCAGGTAAAACCACACGACTCCCCACATGTCTTGTGATACTGATCAGATATTTCTCTTGTGGCTTGGTAGCGCATCGTGGCCATCACACACGCAAACCTCATCGCCAGCATCCTGCAGGCTTCAGAGTTTCTAGAGACCACCAGAGAGGCAGGCTCCGAGGTAGCTCTAGGGTTCCTGCCGTTCAACCACATCTATGGTCTTTGGACAGCTCATGTGCTGATGTATCTTGGCGACAGCGTCATTATCCATCGTGGCTTTAACTTCATGGAAATCATGGCCTCTATCGTCAAATACCGCATCAATACACTTTATCTGGTTAGTGTGTTCAACAAGAATCTTCTCCGGTTCCTAGTCCGGCTCCCAGGGATATCCGGAATGCAAGCTGATGGGTGCAGGTGCCGCCTATTATCAACGCTCTGTCGCGGAATGGATCTACGTTGGCTCAATTCGACTTAAGCTCCGTTCGCTCGATCGTGTCGGGTGGCGGACCTCTTAGCAAAGAAGCCTTTGCCAGGATGCAAGCCGTGTTGCCCCATGTGCGAATTCTCAGCGGTTGGGGTAGGAGTCTCCTGAGAGCGTAGTTTGAGCAAAGATTCTGATACTCAGTCAGGTCTAACCGAAACCTGCGGTGTCGGGTCCCTGTCATGTTTCAGCGACATCTTCCCCGGTTCGAGTGGAATCTTGCTTCCGGGCGTCCGCATCCGATTGAGAGGCGATAACGGCCGTGAGATTGAGACTCTCGAGGAAATAGGCGAGATCGAGATTGCCTCTCCCAGCCTTGTGCGCGGGTACATTGACTCTGCCAGCGATGCGCTTCTCCCGCCTACAGAAAATGCGGACTTCTGGTGGCCAACAGGCGACGTCGGCCTCTTCCGCGCGGCGCCTAGCGGCGAGAACCATCTGTTCATTGTAGATCGTATCCGCGACATGATCAAGGTCAAGGTGAGTGGGCATACCAAGACGAGGTGTGAATCCGCGCACCCTGGCCAACCTTTTACTTTGTAGGGCAATCAAGTCGCCCCTGGCCAAATTGAGGCGCACCTGATCCAACATGCCGCTGTCGCCGAGACCGCCGTCATCGGTATCCCTGACGAAGTAGCTGGGGAGCGAGCTCTGGCCTTCGTGGTCCGGGAGCCGTCGTATGCACCCGATACGAGCGAGGCCGATCTTCGAAAGGCAGTCCGGGATTACAACGACTTGCAACTGCCTGAGGTTTGCCGTCTGCAGGACCGAATCGTCTTCATTGATCAGATACCGAAAAGTGCGAGCGGCAAAATACTTAAGCGAGAACTGAGGAAGCAGGTGTCTTCGCGTGGCTTCCCCAGTCCCCTTCCCTCAACTTTGACGGATCAGTGAGAGCTTCTACGGGAACGTAGGTATACAGGTTACAGTTACAAAACCCCAAAGTACAGCTTTACCTCGAAAGATAAGTTGATCTATGTTCAAGCATGACCCATGGTACTTTGTGTCAAGTATTTCTCTTGCAGCCATTGGTACCTTCGCCTCCACCACCATTGCTCACATCATCACCAATAATCATTCAGCTCCCGTACGTCCAATTTGATGGTCAAAATACCTCGTAGATCGAAAAGCTTACAGCTCATTCTCGCGCAGCAACGGTAATAACCCTCCATGCCACCAGCATTCCCTCCTCCAAAGACAGTTGATAGACTTTTCTATGGGATGCCAGAACAAGAGGGCAAGCTTGCGCGACCGCTGGATCACGCTCTGCCTAGCCCATGGGGTGATTTATAGTCAACGTTTCCTTTCCATCCAGCTTTCCAGCTCCCTTGTCTAGCGTCATCGCGTCATCCTGAAGCCTTGACTCTCTGGGCAATTATCCACACATGGAGGGGCAAAATATGCTTCAACCCTTCACAGAGGCGGCTCAGGAAACCGGAAGAACTGCAAAACCTAAATAACCGGTATATCCATCTCGCAGCTACAGCTAAATGCCGTGTTCGCCGCCGGGCGAATTAGCCTCGCTATTTGTCTAAACCGCATCAACCAGCGCGAGGCAGCGCGATGCGGTTGTGATCTAGGGAACCAGACGGTCAATCACATCTTGCTCGGGTGCCCGTTGCTCCAGGACGAGCGTGACTGGATAGGAAACGCTCTGTCCGATCGCGGAGTCGCGTTTCAACACTACGAGCTCTTGACGCGGCCAGAGGGTCGCACAATCATAGCCGAATCTATAGTCATTCCGAATCAAGTTTATGTGACCAGCGCTCTCGGCCTATTTTAGTTAAGTATAGTATGCAATTCTCTGCTGGATCTGCTCCATTGATAGTTCCCCCCAGCACGTCATCATCTCTCACAACCACATATGTATACGACTATTATTACCTGGTAATATTGATATTGGACATCAGTGTTTCTATTCCTCCAGTAATCTACTGCTTGATTCGACGCCCTGTTGCCTTACAGGGTTTCTTCAGCCCCCTGTATAACCTTCTTCCACTTCGGTCTCAATTTATCTAATGCCTCTAAATCACTCCGTTTTTGCTCTGGGCGTTTGATTCGCATAACCTGAGAAGACGAGATGATGACTGTTGATGAATTCCATCCATCCGAATTTCGAGACTTTTAACTTGTTCAGCCTTTTTTGGAGTTGAAATCAGTGTTGGATAATCAAAAGTTGGTGACAATGGTGTATCAAATCGACAGAGCCACTTCCACCATGTCAACACATCATCCAGAACCAGCGCAGGACTAATAGGCCATAGGCCCGTTAAATAGAACCAAGTCGAATTCTTGAATACTTGGATGATTCTTAAATATTCGAAGGTTTCAGTACGGTCATAGCGAGAAATTCATCTTTGTGAATTTTTCACAAGCAGTGATTGTCGCATCTTCTATTACTTGGCTATGATAGTGTTGATATTGTGCAGCCTCTAGCAGCAGCGACGGCATTGCTTGGAATGAGCACCTGCTTAGCGTGGCATGATGCCTACGTAGTAATTACTGCCTGTTGGGCAGTCCGGTGATCAAAGTATTCAATGGTAGTGAGGTAGCATTATCATAATGTCAGGGTTACCGTCGTCGTCGTCGTGGGAGTTGGTCGGCCTAGCTACAGTAGTAAGCAGTTATTCAAGTTCCTGTAAAAGTAAATACAAGGGGAAGGCGGGTTCTCTTTTCAGTCGTCAGCCGCAGATGCCGGATAATTCTATTGCTTAAAGCTCGCCTACAGATTTCCAGACGCCCTCAAGATTGCTGGAGTTCGCCCGCAGTGTCAGACAAGTCCGGGATCATAGATGTCACCTGTTCCCATCTTCCATACGTAGGCGTTCACACCTGGTTGAAACCTTCACAACACATTCCCTAGCTCTTCGATGACTGCATATCACAAAGACGACCAGTAGAGAAAAAGAGAGGCCAGGTCACGTCGTTAAGCTCGAGTCAATTCAGGTCATTTGTTTATATAAAAGCATTCATTATTCAAGTCCCCAAAACCTATCTGTACTGATGTTCGTATTCTTGCATACTCGACTTCAACGCTTTCTGCAAGCCCTCATCGTCCTCATCGTCCTCATACTCTGTCGCTGTTTCACATATCTTACCTTTGTTTTGGTGTTGCACTTCCAACAGACTCTGCTTCTTGATGTACTCTATTACAACCTCTTCTTCCGTCTTCTCTTGTGGCGTTTTCTCGTCACGCAGATCCCGATCTGTCTGGTGAACGTGCTGTTGGGGCTGGAGTCCAGACACGAGTTCCATATCGTCATCATCTGCTGCGTCTCCGCTCGACGTGGCTTCAGCCGCTTCCCACGATCTTCCGGGCCACGTGTTGGCAGCATGCAGAGGTGACTCTGAACCACCCATGTCGCGCGTGGTGCTGGTGAGATCTTGGGTCCAAGCATCTGCACTGCTGTCCAAATTCATCCTTTGCTGTACTTCCTGGGCTTCTCGCGTTATCTCCTGAGGGATCTCCTTTTTCTTCAGATCCTTCTGGATCAGCTTCCACCGAGTGATAACGTCTTGCTTTTCTGCTTCGGAGCCCTGCAGCCACTCCTCATATCCTTGAGCTGCCCTAGACGCAATGATATAGCTCTGCACATCACTGCCGAACAACTTCTGCACCTCTTTGCTGACCCCCTGCATCGTATGGCCCAGGATACCGAAAAGGGCTGCGCCCGGCTTGGCGATGAATCCCCCGATTCCTTTGCCAGTTCCTTTGACAAAGCCGCTGGCACCCCCTTTTTGGGCGCCTTTCCAGGGCTGAGTGACCAGGCCAGTGACGCCATCGTACCAGCCATAGCCAAACTCTCTTCCTACTGCCTTGACCCCCGACTTGAAATCGCTAACCCTTTCCTGAGGGCGTACTGTGTCGTCTCCCCAAAGCCTAGGCATGTTGTGAAAGCCTCTCGCGAAATTCACTGAAATATCCACAGGTCCTTGCACAACCGCCTTGACGAAACGCCCGGCGCCTTTGCTCACATGCACGCCAGTCGGACGGAGCATGTCGGGTTGATTACCGGCGTCAGATCCATTCCGACTGCGGGATGGACCTCGGCCAGGATCATCTTGTCTGGGATCCGACTGGCCTTGTGTGGGCACGTTCGAAGTTAGAGTTGACCGACCGGAGAGGTTGGAAGGGTTCCGAGCAAGAGTGGGAGAGTCCTCTCCGACGAAGCTCTGCCTACCCCGTCTAGATGAAATCGACGAAGTCGATCTTTCCCCCACATGCGAGACCTCACTCCTGCTCGCGGTCGTCGATGCCGATGCCTGGGACTGCTGTCGGCTCCGCCCAGCCGGCATCTGTAAAGCTCTCCATGTCTCCGAAGGAACATCAGCTAGCCCCATCGTCATGCCGCCGAAAGCCCTCACAAATGCTGTAAAACCTCCGGAGATCGGATCCCAGGGACCCTCGTCGGTGTAATGTTCTTGCGGTCTGAAGAGCTTCAAGTCATCGAAATCCAACAGCCCTGCGTTCGTCAAAGTACAGGCAGCAAAAGCACTCAACCTGACCATGGTGCGCCTGACGCGCCACGCAGCGGGTCGGGATGGTGCGAGAGTGCAGCGGAGCCGGTCAGGGTTGAGGAACTGATGGAATGAGCGGGCACCCGTGTCACTGCCTCGCTCTGCCGCGATCTTGCTTGCGAGCTCTCTGGCGCGCTCCAGGCATCGGGGGGTCAGACAGAAGTTGATGGCCTCGGCTAGTTTGTCTGCCGTGAGTTGTTTGTGGGGGATCGGACTGGGGCCTGCGCCTGCTCGCGCGATCATGGCGCCCCAGAAAGGCTGGTCTCCAAAGAAGGGGACGACCACAGTCGGCCGGCCTGCGGCGATGCCTGCCGCCGTGGTTCCCGCGCCACCATGGTGCACGACGCACGAGACATGCTTGAAGAGCCAGTCGTGCGGCACGTTATCTAGCATGAAGACGCCATCGGGGATACGAAGCTCATCTGCGCCCATACCTCCCCAGCCTTTTGAAAGGAGCACACGTTGGCCAGTCTTCCTCACGGCGGCGAAAATGAGTTCCGTCAGCGTGTCAGGGTCGTCCAAAACGATGCTCCCGAATCCTATGTAGACGGGGGGTAGACCGGCGTTGAGGAATGCTTGTAAGTCACGGGCAGGTGTGTAATCAGAGGCCATATTAAGAAAGTAGAATCCAGCGATGGATATGTGGGAGCCCCAGTCGTTCGGTTTGGGCAACAGGGCCGGAGACCAGCAGTAGGTGTGGGGGATTCTAAGACGCTGAAGCATCCCGGGGGCCCAGATGGTACTTACGGGATCAAGACCGAGACACTTTAGACGAAATCGATTGATGATATCCCCGAGGCCCTGCCATGAGAGTAGTTCCATCAGGGCATAGCTGATGTAATTGGTGAGTTGAGGGTCGGCATTCGAGGCTTGAATGTTGGCCAGGGGATGAGGAAAGGCCTGGGTAGGGGAATATGGCATAGTAAACATGATATGGAGCGGGATGCCGAGCTTCTCTGCGCAATGGATGTGGGCAAAACTCGGGGGGTTGGCGATGATACAATCGGCAACAAAGTGTTTTGCTTCAAGCCTAGAGCCAGAGTCGCTTCCCGAGGACTCGGAACGGTCATCATCAGTTCCATCATCGGCTCTGTAACAGGACCGCCAGCAGCCCTGAATATATTCGGCAACATGTTTTCTTTGCTGGCCGACATCTCCGCTCATCACGCTACGAAAGCGCGGCCTCAAGCCGGGATTCTTGACCATGAAGGCCATCAACCGGGTAGGGTCGCCGCCAATGCTGAAGAATTCCAGGCCATGCTGCTGAACAAAGTCCTTGAAGGTGGAGTGAGTCGCCAGACGTACACGATGGCCGTAGACGTCTTTCAAGACCTTTCCCAAGGCAACGAAGGGTTGTACATCTCCGCGAGATCCCACGACCTGGATGACTATGTTCAAGGGCGGAGGTGGACGAACTGACGGGTCGCCTCCCAGGGAAGGAGGAATGTATGGGGGAGGGAGCGGGCGACTGTCTTCGACATCCTGGACGTGTTGATGTAGAGCGGGAGCAATAATCTGGGACAGTTGGCGATTGAAGTGATTGATGCGGATGGCGACACGGCCATCGTCGGTGAGCTGGGCACTGGTGCCCGTACCATTCCTTTCATCGTGGATCTCGCCATAATAATCGCCGTAAGCAGGAGGGGGCACGCAGTCCTCGGCCAGCTCTTGATCGTCGAGGCCGATTTGTTGCAGGAGGGCGTTGTGTGTGGAGGGTGTGGATTGTTCCGTTGCGGTCTCCGGAACGCGTCGGCCCTTTGAGGGAGGTTGCGCTACCATGATGTGACTGAGACCAGGCAGGCTGGCTCTGCACCTCCTCCTCACCTCACCTATTTATCACAGCTTCAGTTCTGTCCAAAGATGAATGAGCAATGAATTAACGTACTAATTAGTAAGATGACGCGGCAACTGCACGTCAATGCTAAGCTTGCGTGAAACGAACAGTGCGGTGTGGGAAAAGAATGGAGCGATATCCTGATGGCGAGCGAAGACGGGGCTGGGATTGACTGAGATTGACATCGGGATTGGAGGACATCTCGTCTGTACTTGGTCAAAGCCGAATGGAGGCCTAAGAGGTGAATAAAAGAGGGTCAAGGCAGCAACAGCTTTGAATGCGGGAGGCAGTGCAGCAGTGAGGGCCGCGTCATCTTGAAACATTGAATGTTACCTTTTTCATATATGACCGTAAATAACTTCCTTTTTCTTTAGTGATAATTATGCTTGTGAAGGGGTGTGTGTGTCCACTTTGGCTTGTGTTGGCTCGTGAAGCCAATTGGGACTATTTCCCCGCTTTGCAGACATAACAAAAGTGCTGCCTTGATGTTATGGCAATTGTTTCGAAACTGCAGTGTATTACTCCAAGCAGGGATATTTTCTGACCTAATGGCCTGATTATGTCAGAGCCTCGGAAACCTCCAAGGAAAGATACATAAGGTTACAGGCAGCAAGTGATTACTCCCATATGATTGGTAAACTAAAGCTAAAGGAAGAAGGATTAATCTGACAGCTATTCAGCCCCTTTCTGCCTATCTTCCCTTGCCCTGATTGGCCTGTCACATTGTAGAAAATCCTGTGGAAGTGGTAGGATTTCAACCCACACCTTTCACTAAGCTTTTTCCTGCACTGTCAGGCCTGTCACTGGGACAGTAAGTAGGTGTTTTCGCTTTGCTAGGCTTCCAGGCTGGCGTTATTCCACTACGCCAACCCACCTCCTGCTATAGGATATCGACACAGCGCTTGAGACAATATTACTCTGCCAAGTAGGAGCTGTTACCTCTTGTCTTTGCAACCGTGAGCGGCCAACACAAAGAGACAACACGGCACGACACGTCCTGTTTGAATGTGGCGGGTGTACATACGAGTAACCACATCCGCTCCAGAAAGCAGGAGGTCTTCCTGGTGGCGGACGACCAACAGACAGACCTGTGGAGAAATGACGTTGAGGCCGGTTTCTAGAGTGTGGGAGGTACTGTATCCGTACTAAGCTACGAAAGGGTGGGGGCGGCTTCGGACAACTCCGTAAATTAAAGTGCTAACTATATTTAAGCGTTGAGATTAGTACTTTTGAATTGGTATTATTTACAAAGGGGTGAGAAGATATCCTCCCGTGCCAAGCCTTAGGCTGGCGGTTGGGTCTATGCCTACCCGGGTAAGCGCAACACCATGCCTAATCTGGACAAGTGCCTCGGCTCCTAACCACCATGGCCGAGGCCCCCTGACAGATGTCGTGGCAGGGGCTACAGTGCGCTTGATATTGATAACTGGATGACCACAAGAGAAATCCATGCAAACAGAGATAGAAGGTTGATATCATACATCTCCAAAGTATGATAACTCTTCGACAATGAATTTCTCTCAAAGATAGAGCCTCCTTTCGTGAGTTCAAGCTGTTGAAGTGCTGAGAGTAGATGGGTGATCTTGCTGGAGTGTGCCACGACATCTGTCAGGGAGCCTTGGGCTGACGGTCGCGATATTGGCGACAGCGAGCTCCATGCGCGTTCATAACAGGCCGGCTAACAGGTCTTCTGATGAAGTGTAGATCTATGAATTGCCTAAAGGTGTGACTATTCTACAAGGTGGTGAAGCAGAGTTTTCTCCAGCAGAATACGCTAGTCCCAATAGGACTAGCCTGCTCCTACCACAGCTCCGAGCTCCTACCAAAGCTCCTACCAGAGCTACTATGGCTCCAGCTTCAACATCTTCACAGCGGGGTTCTTTTATGGACATTTCAGGCCAGGTTTTTTCGCATTCCAGTTTTTAACCGCCAGCATTAACGCGCATATACGCCCAGTTATTGGCCATTGATCGACCACGCCGCCTCCGACATCAATCGCGGCAATTGCATCGCCATGAGAGTGCCATGCCCCGGCCAACAGACACGTACACACACGATCAGGTATTATTACGCGCAAGCTCGCTGGGTTTTGATTTATTTACAGTTGTTGAGTGATTCCGCAGTTCGAGAAATTCGATAATCCAACTATAGGCGGGACCGTCCGGTGTCGTCATTGCAAGCGATGGCAGGGAAGCGCCAGAGTCCTTATTCGTAAGAAGGTCAGATCCTCAATATGAGCCGGACCTCGATCAAACTCACTCAACACCATCCCAGGCGCATCTTCAGAAGTGTCCCGAATACACTGCGTGGAGGGCGGCAGGGAACGGTCAAGAATTAGCTCCGCCGAATCCCTACAACGCTGCTAGCAGAAGACTTCTCAGCGACTCTAATAAAGGTCCTGTCGATTCGTCCCTTGTCTCAACATCAAGTCTAGCCCCCATCATGCAACGACTACGATCGACGGTCGATATGAGCAAGTACTTTGACGAGTTCGTCGACGACAGTCTTGTTCATAAGGTAGGCCTACCCCAGCAACCTAGAGGTTCTCTCTGATGACCCAACAGTGCGTACGAGTCCGATGCCAGAGCTGTGGCTTCGTCCGACCGAAGAACGCGACTTGGCAGGCAGAGCATCTGAGCCAATGCAAGGACTTTCTGTCCACCCGTGAAGGAGAAGAGCTGTTGACGCGCGGGGACCTGGCTATCAGTGACCAGCAATATCAGAATGCAGCCGTCTGGACTGGTGCAAGACCGATCCCCGATCTTCTAGTCAATCGTTGTGGTCCGAATGATGCTCTTGTTGGAATGGCACCAAGTGGTTCTAGTCCACGGCCGTCCCTACCTAGAACACCACAGCTTGCGGAAGCGCCCTCGTTGGCTCAACATCTGCTAGCTCAAGCTGAAGATTTACTGATGAACAGTACTCAAAATACCTTCTTGTCGCATGCAGGTTGTGGATTGCTGACCGAGAGCGCTCTCAATCGATGGCTGACGCAGATCGGGCACATCTCACGGTCGCTTGTCTCATTCACCGGAGCACTGATAGGCAAGATCCGCATACCCGAAATCAACGACTTAGAACGCGACTCAACGTTCCGGTGTCTAGACTTGCTGTGCTCTGCGGTAAATAATACGAAGAAGGAGTTAGAGTTTCTTGAAGCTACCAAGCGCAAGTACGGGCTCGACGTCAGCTTTGACGAACCGAAACCGCCCACCAAAGGCTTCGTCGATCTGTTCAACAGTGCGTCATGTCCGTCTGCAACATTACTCGAGGGCATGGTGATGCTATGGGCTACCGAAACTGTAAGTTGCGTTACCCCAACCCTGCTTGTTCATCACCCCGAGCTGACCAGCTCGCAGCTCTTCCACAGCTCCTTCTCCTACGCGGCTCGATTCGTCACTCGAGCAGTGCCAATGTCGCCATCACAAAATCCCCACCCCCTCCCATCCTCCTTGCCACCAGAAGCACCTGCAGACCCAAACGGCGTCCACCCAAGACGAAAAGACGGCCACACTAGCGCCCTCCGCGAGGCATTCATCGAAAACTGGAAATCAGAAAACTTTGGCCGCTTCGTAGGCGCCTGCAGATCCATCGTCGACGAGCTCGCCATGGTCCAGCCGCCAGGCAACGGCTGGGATGAGATGTCAGCCTGCGAACGCGTCTTCAAGCAGGCCGTCTGGCTGTGGGGTCAGATGTTCCCTGAGGTCATGGGCATGGAAGAGCAGGATGAGTTGGATGACGGGCAGAACACCCCCGAGCGTAGAGACAACGGCGCGATAGTTGGAAACGGCCCGGCTGATGAGCCTGTCGAGGTCGATGATGATCATGATGCGATTGCTTCCGCTGATTTTCTATAGCATATTTAGTAAGTCTTGCCGATGATCTCGTGAGATTTGCATGCGGCGGACGCCTCATGCTGAATTTGATTGTGGATTTGAGCGGGACTGCACTTTGATAGACCTGTCGCCGCAGCACAACGGCGAAGCCGCCGTATTATTTGGATGAGTACATTCTCATTGCCCAGTCCCTGAAACTCGCATCTTGTGGTATCTAATGATCTCCTTGCAGAATGAAACGCCGCGTGGCTGTATTCGACCTTGAATTCCCCCCCCGGGAGCCACGGTCGAGGGGGCAACTCACCTCCTAGTGCGCCATGCTCACAGAAGCGAATGCTCGTACTGTCACAGTACGGGCCGGTGGGCAGTTGAATGGAGTTGCAGCTACCAGAGCCGCGAGCCCCAAGAAAGCGATCTGATAGGAAGTTTTCATCCCGGTTCCAGATTGTCCAGAAAATGACTTATCCCGGAAAAAAGTTGGGCTTCCGCTCCCTTTTGTGGTGCATAGGGAACGTCACTTCTTGGATGCGTATGAAAGCATCCTTGTATGGAGTCATGTGATGTCATCCTTTCTTGATCTAACCCGGGCCCTCTAACTGCGCTTTTGAATGTGAATGTTCATAAATTCTCGCTTGTATGAGTACTGTGTCTTCTGCAATCATCCAGTACCATCTCAGCCCTGTCTCTAGTAGCCGGTAAACCATTGCCATGTGCTCCCTCTTTAATCTCATACTTCACGGCTTTTGCGGTCTATTATACCCTCAATCTTTCCATCCTTTTTTGGAGCTCCACAGACCTAGCAAAAGGGACTGTTCCATTTGGCCGCGTTGCGGTTCGTTTGTGTTGATTTCTGCTCAGCGAATGCTTTCGTGACTCATTCGCTTATCGTTGTTCTGCAACTTCTCCCTGTACTCGAAGTCTGGGTAGCGTTTGATTGTCTTGTTGCTGGTTGTGCTTCTGTGCTTCATACGCGCTTGTATACTTCTGTACTTCTGTGTTTCTTTGCGGCGGTTGCCTACCTTACAGCTCTGCTTGAACCTCAGATGAACGTGAACTCCTCGGAATGGTCCATATATCAATCAATACAAGTGTTTTGCCTTTGTGCATCGCGTGCTTCGCAGAGCGTCCGTGACGTTCCTCGTGTACTGCAGTCGAGGACATATACCGGCTGTAGTACTGATTGACCGTCTGAGTCCGCGCGCACACGCATGCAACTTGGAGCAAGTCATCAAGTTTCTTGTCAGAGACTCATCTCATAAAATAGGGCAGGATTGAATCTTCGAGAGATCTAAAGAGTAGTCCAGGAGGACAAGGTAATATTCTAAGCCTCGAAAGGTTAGCGCAAACACAGTCACTGGGAGCTCACAACGCTAGATTATACAAAAGGTAGCTACGTAACAGAAATATATTTATGCAAAGAACAGCCAGAATGAATTTTGTCCGTTCTCAAGGCGTCAAAAGTATCGGAAATTCGTACCCAGCACTCCAGCGACCTAGTACATAGCCCACAATCAGATCTCGATCTAGCGGGCTTGTCTATGATACAGACTCCCGCTCGTCAGTCGCTAGAAAAATGCAGAAGGCAAGCTCTATTGCGATTGTGGCGAGATGGTCACGTTTGGCCGGACTTGTGAATGGAAGTGAGTAATCCTCTTGGTCCTGAGCGTGAATCATCTCGCTAACGGTGATATTAGAAAGCATGTCCACAAGCACGAACGACCTTGTAGATGCATGGAATCGAAATGTGCAGAAGTTAAAGGTTCCACATACCTGGGCGGACTACACAGGCACGAGAGGGATGTGCACCAACAACACAACCTGGACAAGAACCTATTGTTCTGCCTTCATGTAACCGGCAAACGTAGCTTGTAATCACCTCTCTCACGGCGAAAGAACCTCAAGGACCACATGCGCCGCCTCCATTCCGACGACAAGCCTCCAGCTGCCCTCCTCGCCTTGCCGGGTCACACACGGTACTGGGAGCAAACGAAAGAGAGAGACCACAGAAGTAGCCCAAAGATGCATCAGATTGCGCTGTACAAGTTGAGCTGAAAAGGCTACGGAAGGAGAATAAGCGGATGGCGTTAAAGAGTGAGAAAATTTATGGAGGAGATTGACACTCTCAGGCCATTTTCCAGATCCATTGACTGAAGTCTTTAGACCAAGAGTATCTTGGAAATTAGAGACTGGTAGTGTAGACAGCATGCTTTAGGCCGTAGACACCATTTGACAAGTCGACCAGTAATTGGGAAGTTGTAGCAAAAGTTGCAGACAAAATTGATCATCTGAAGAAGGACTACGTAAAGTGGACGGAAGGGGAGGGCAAGGTACTCGCGGCCCAGGCAGTTTCAGCTAGGGAGCACCTCATCGCACACGGGCGACCAAAGGATCCAGCAACCTTCAGAAGAAACATCACGCTGTTCTTCGATGGTCCTAAAGATTCTCCAATTGACTCGAGTTCGGTCAAGTCAAGAAATAAGCTCACTCGTACCAGATGCGAGTGGATCCGTTGCTTGAGCCCTCATGGGATTATCTCTTGGGCAGCAGCTTTTCCCCCTACAGTCTGGACAGGAGGTTTCATGCCAGACCATGCGTTTGAACACCTCATGGAGAACGTAGAATCGGAGGTATTCCAAGCATGGCCCATGCAAATCGGCGAAATTCTGCGTGCGTTCGCAGCAGAAGAACCTTTACGGCGATCTAATAGCTACAGTACATTTCTCGAAGGTCAAGTCCGCTTTACGTAAAGATGAGAGGTGTTATTTCTGACGAACAAGTAGCTCTTGATAATTGTTCGATACCCAAAAAAGATTCAACAATATCACAGAAGCGCAAGCATATCGATAAAGGACAAGAAACAGTCCCAATCCAGACAAGTAGGCGTGAGCAGAAATCAGCTGCGACCATAAATAAAGCATTACTAACAATATCTACCGAAGAAATTCAGTACATGTTCTCGAAAGCGCCGATCAGTCAGATACCACTCTTGGGCAACCTACTCTCCGATGCAGTTCAGACCAGTCACCATTGGAGAATGGAAAGGAGTTTAGGAGAGCCGACGACGGATTGCCTGACTACAATGATCCCCAAGGACCCAACCCAAGACATCTCTATCACTTTGTGGGTCGGCCCAGAAACGGGAGATCAAATGACCAACATATTCATGCTGAGGCCGACTTAGTCATCTTTACCGAGCCATCTATGACTAACCTTGAAACCCTTGGGAACACGACTCTTCCCTTCTTCGGTGGTGTTTTCGTGTTCCCAGTATGGTTTGCTGTTGTCCGCTGCATTGGGATCATAGACCGTGATCAATTTACCTCTGCCTGTTATCCATCTGTCGTGATCTACCGCGTCGAATGTATGCAATAATAGATCTTCTTCTTCTCCTCCGAGTGCTTTATCTCCACGCTATATGTGCAAGTTTGAGTTAGCTTCGTGTATGCGTCGAAGGGGTTGATACAATCTAACGCACCTGCCCGGACATAAGCAACGGCTGGCGATGTGTTGCGAAATATGTCCGTATCAAGTGGATCTATCCTATGTCAATTTCACTCCTCCATGCCTTGACGTAATTCCTCACTTGGCCTTTGTCAAAGAGAGTGGTCCATAATTCAAGCTATATGCGGAACTGTAGCCCAATATGCCCGGCGAAAGACAAGGGCAGCTTGATTTGCGGATGTCGATGAGATATTGCGTTCGATTCCTCAGTCGACGACCAACGGGAGATCGTGAGCTCGAAGGAGGTGAATATAGGTATCGAGCAGCAACAGGATCGGCTGTGGATTGAGAATAGTCGTACACTCCTCTCTCGGGCAGCTTGCAATCTTGATCTCTATTCAAGAAGTTCGATAGTGTATGATGTTACGTGTGATCTCGGGCAGGGCGAAGGAAGGGATAGGAATTCGCGCAAAGCTACGGTGAATGTCAGCTAAAGTAAACGACCAATTTCATGGCAGATGAGAGTAGTTATCACCTTAATAGCTGTAGATCACTTGAAATGCGCAAGATAAGGGATTAGAAGGGAAAGCCGGGTGCTATGCACAAAGCCAGAAGAATGCTGTTGTTTCAGCAGAAAATTTTTGTGCGTCTTTTAAATTACTGATGCGCCAACAATACAAAGAATGAAAAAGGTTGATCGTGTTGAGCACCAGAGTGGGGCTGACGTCACGTGGCCTATGACGATCTTCTTTGCGACCAGCAGCTTTACCGGTGTGAGACTAGTGAAGACTTCACGTAATCAGGAGATGGGAGGAACTTCTGTTTGAAAATCTTGGCAGCACTCGATTTATGATGTCGCAGACCGACTTCGCTTGAAATCGAGTGGTTGATTTACTGGAAGGTATTCACAACGGAGAGGAATACCGATCAACAATACCCTATCTCCCTTGTCTCCACAACCACCTGTCAAACCTACCAGTATCCAGCCCCTTCGGCACCAGCCCCTTAGCAGTCTTTCACCTCGTAGAAGCCCCGAAATTCCTGTGCCCCGCTGAATATTCCATCAAGTTCTTCATTTTCCGCGTCTCCTTCTTCGCAAATTACTCTCAATTTGTATTCCCTCTTCGCAAAATGACTCGCTCGAGCCTGGTCGCCATGAGTGATGCTGATTTGGAAGACGTCGTAGTAGAGCCTAGCAATCAAGGCGTCAGCATCATCATCATCATACTCCTTCTCGAGAACTTGAAGTAAGGAGTGATAATCTACTAGACAATCGTCTGGCCTATTCATCACGCGGTCTGAATCACCGATTGCGTCGTATAGATGTTGGATTTGAGGCAACGAGCATCGCTGATTTGAAGCTCGGAAGATGGGAGGGAGCAGGAATACTGAGCCTTGAGAGCTTTTCCAGTGCCTGCTTTGACTTGAACGCAGATGTAAAAGGGTTCGATTTCCATGGGTTTGTACAATACACTACGGCGACCACGTTCTCATAATTGGTTGGCGCCAACCATCCTTTTTTTTAGCGTCAATCTGTCTTTGAGCCCGCAATGTCTAGGGTAACAGAATCCGTGATAATCACACTAAAATGAAGTGAAATAGAATTAGAATGATATGTTCTATCTAATTCATGAAAGCCTAAGTGCTTAGCTTTATTGACTATCGAGAACACAAAACGAAGCCCATTGATGTCCTCTTACTCTTCACATATAGTGAACAAGCTCTGCCTATCCTGAACGGTCTCCAGCAGCAATGTCGACTATAGCACTATCGAACGCTTCAACGATAGGGTGATACAGCTTTTCAGGTGGATTCGATGGGGTTCCGATGAACAGCGCTCCGTCCTTGAGGAGAGGGAAAAGGATGCCCCGTATCTTTTTACACAATGGCTTGACATGGTCGAAGGCTAGTGGAAGTTCGTCCAAAAGTTGCTCGAATCCATTAACACCCATCGCATACTCTTTCCTTCGAGCTATCTCCTTAAAGCTGCCCGTATACCACTCACTTAACATGCTTTCTCTGGGCCTGTCAACAGCCGAGCTAAGTAGAATGTTAGCTGGCTCGACCTGCATGCTATCCACTTACATTTCAGCGATCAACGCCGTCAACAATGCCAATGATTTCAGCCCGTTCATGCCTTCTTTTGCAAGTTAAGATATTGATGTTGTCAAAGTTGGCAACATTAAGAAAGAGGCTTCTGACTGTTGTCAAATGGAAAGATAGGAACCCTTAAAAATGGAATTTTGGAGGGCCTCGGTTTGTGGATGTTCAGGGTGCACCTTTTGCGAGGTTCTATTCGCAGCCAGAAAAGCTCACAGGACGATGCAAGAACTGATGGCCGTGGGAGCCTGAGTTGGCTTACCGATGATTTATAAAAGGGCACATTTCCAAATCAATGATCCAAAAAAACACAACATTACACAAACAAAATCCCCAGAAACAGACCGGTTGATCCGGTCCTTAAATACATCTACTCGAGCAACATTATCACCTCAAAAGTCAAGCGATACTGCTCTTTCGTACGAGAGCTGATTTGAAAAGGGAATAGAGGAAAAAGGAAAACCCTTCCGATTGAATTATGGCCGGTTTCGGAACGAAAATTCCATCGGCCGTAGAAGCCGAAGGGAAGACGCTGAGTCCGGATCCCAAGCGGGTTGTGGCCGACGAAGCGCATAAAAAGGCAGAGCAAGCAAAGACGTCCCACAGCCTTCCAACACCAGAGAGCACGCCAGGCCCAGACACTGCTCGCCTTGAAGATGACAAAGCACGTCGACAGGCAGAGCAAGCAAAGACGTCCCACAGCCTTCCAACACCAGAGAGCACGCCAGGCTCAGACACTGCTCGCCTTGAAGCTGATAAGGCACGTCAACAGGCAGAAACGGCAAAAGCCCCCTCCAACGAGGTAAACCGGGAGAATACATTGGATCAAGACACTGCTCATACCAAAGCGGACAAAGGAAAAGGTCGGGCAGAAGAGTCTTCGGAAACAGCTCCTTCAGGTTCATCCGAACCCTCGACCGATGAAAACGCAGAGTTCGCCGAGAACGCTCATGGAGATGAAGATCAAGATGATGGATCTGATCGCATGGACCTTGCTGAAGACGAAGTTCCAAAGCCGGATAATCTCCGCAAGCAGATATATGAGAAAGCCACACCGCATTTAGGAAAGCTTATGGAGAATCCCAAGGACGCTGGAGCGACATCAGAATTGAACAAATTGAACAAGCAGATAAAGGAGCAGAACCTCAAAGACAAGCTCCCAAAGAAAGATCTAGAGAACTTTCTCATTCAGGTCCCCACATTCGCCGCCAACTTCGAAATGGCGAAAGGTTACTACGAATCTTTGCAAAAGGACCCAGCTGACGATATAGCGAGAGAGAAATTAACCAACATCAACAACATTTTGGACCAGTTGAATGAGCGGCATGGGTACCCCAGAACCTGGCTTATAACTCTTTCACCTAGATCAGGCACTAATGGAGCAGGGTCCGGAGCAGCAGAGTCATCCGGAACAGCAGAGCCCAAAGCCGCCGATCAAGCTGGCCAGGCTTCCACCAAAGGTGGTGTGAAGACTAAAGTCAGCGTTGGAATACCCGATGAATCAGACGGCTTAACGTCTCTCGGAAAAGTTGTGATTGTCCGGAAAGCTGGGTTTGGGTCGCGGGTCATCGTGAACCGTGGAACAGATGTGAATCCGTATTTTGAGATACACCCTGGGGCCGACTTTGGAAAAGGAGTCGCCAAAGAGTGGCTGGAAGATGGAATGTACGAAAGCGAAGATCTGCCAAAGGACGCAAAGGCCAATCAGATGCAAATCTATGGGCGAGTCAAAGTCAAGAAAACAGGTAGTAAGCGAGTTAACAAAACCACACGTACTCAAAGTGAAATTCAATACTACTTAATCAAAGTCCTGAATACAGGTTACGTAAGCACCAGGTCGGCGCTCTCTGGAATGAAAGGACTCAGCCCTGCCAAACTCAAACGTATCGATGCACAATTAGACCGTCAAAACGAGCAGTTGCTCGCAGAACTTGATCAGTGTCGTGAGAAGAATGAGCACCCGGACACTGGGGAGCAGCTGACGGATGATGATATCGAAAAGATGCCGTGGCTGTCGCCGGACGCGATAATCGAGACTAAGGAGGAGGAGGAGGAGGAGGAGGAGGAAGAGGATGAAGATGTGGGGAATATAGTCCCTCAGAGGACAGGCCTGAAGCGCAGTCCAAAGCCGAAGACCGCTTCACGCACGCCGAAGGCGTCTTGAATTTCCAAATATTCCACCGTCCGAGCATTATAGCATGTTGTGAAAAAAGATGGATGAACGGCAGGAAAGATGAAGGCGCGAGGGTTCCTTGAAATTTGATTTCCTCCAGTCAGTCTTTACCAAGTTATAGTAGAGGTAGAACAAGAACAATAATAGATCATTGAGATGGAAAGCTTCCATACACATACTTTCGTGACCAACTGTTGAATCTCCTTTAGCGACAAGTGGAATCACATAGGATGCTTATGTAATACCTCTCTGTTTCGTCTAGAATTTCAGTGTGGAAATCGATTGGAGCCCACCAAGCCTTGGCATAAGACTAGCGCTGGCTTATTTGATTTTCGTATTCAGAATTGAGAATACTCTCTCTACAACCGTTTATCGCAACCAAGGTCCTTGCCCATGAATCCTCAAACACCAATCTTGAAACATCGTTTTAACGAACTCAAGGACGGACGGCGTCAATTCAAGAGCAGGGATTGCTTATATGTTGAAGCCAGACCTGAGTCGGGAGATCTCACACCTCGATTACACACGACCAGACGGAGGTATACATCTACAGTACCTGAGCAACAGGGGCATAAGAGAAAGAGTTCTTATGTCAACCAGCAACGCGGTGCAAAGCGAGCTCGTCGTGCCGTCGCACAACCAACGCACTTGACCGCGGCAGCGCTTCAGAGTATTCAAGACGAACAGAAGAAACCCGACGATAGCAACGGCTTCGAGGCAAGTTGAGGGGGTTTCTCTTTAGGTGCAATGCTGACTAGAAACAGTGGTCCTATGTCATGAGCTGTAAGAATGGGGCACGGTCGGTGTCGAGTTATTCCGACAGCAAACGAAAAGGGAGCGCCAGCCTTCTATCCTCAAAATCCAGGTCTGTCACGGCTTACGATGTTGATTTCGAAGACATACTGGAGACGCATCGGGTCATAGAGGCAGACGACGAAGAGCCGAAGAACTGGAGGGAGCTTCAATCATTGGTGGGAAGGGAACGCGCATCTGCACCGCCTGAGGACCATGAAATCAAGGATATCCGGGTAACTGTACGACGCAGCTCAAACGAGAACAGCGTTTCTTCCAGTGTGTTTCCAAGGATTTTCCCCGTGAGCAGAGTGAACATCTGTCACACGCTGAAGGAGCACTGGAATCGTCAATGGACACATTGGATACCTCCTTATGCAAACCACAATCCTAAAGTTGCACCTCCACAGCCGAACTATGCCATTGGATATCATACCAAACTCTTTCCCGGTGACGCCATTCAAAGACTCCAAGGACTCGCAAGCCCCAGTAAGAACAAGCTCTCGTTCCCCGTATTCTTCGCCGAGCTGAAAGAGGCATCGGGCGCGATGAACGTTGCAAAACTACAAAACCTGCACAACGGAGCGAGTGCGATCTACAACATTCTAAGATTGCATCAGGCGATAGGTGAGGAGAACGGTTTCTACGATAGGGCCTGGGTACTATCGCTTGATACCAATGGCGAGATGTGGAGACTTCGGTGTCATTGGGTTTCTAAGGGTGACCATGAATATGAGACCTATTACTCAAAGATTCTTAGATGTTGGGCAATCGAAGATTCGAGAGTGGCGATTGTCTCAGAAGCAAGAGCTTCAATGAGAAATATTGTGGACCGGATGCGCGATGTGTTATTCAAAGATCTATACACTGCGGTGGACACCTACGAGAAAACTCTCAACCCTCAGCTCTTGGATTTCAAGTCCTACCAGACCAACTACGACGCACGGCCTAAACCAGAGGATGACAGCGTCCTTCTGGCATCTGATCACTCCTTTGTCGATGAAACGCAGTCTATTGGGTTTGGTGCACGGCCCGATACTGCTTTGGAGTCTCAAGAGGTTCTTGAAACCGACACTGAATCTGTACATGAATCCATTGAATCAGCAAGGGTTGATACCTCGATATCAACTCAACAGTCGAGCCTCTCCAACGCCAAGAACGATAAGGAAGAACTTAGGAAGGAAGAGTGGGAACTAGACAAACCCACGAGAAGCTAGCGGTAGCATACATACGTTGATAGCATCTAGTATAAACACTTAGTTGCACGGACACTCAATATTTGATTCTTTCGCTAGGCGATCATACACAATGAACGAAGCTACACAGGATATGCTTGATGATCTTGCAATCCCATAATTATTATACATTAGATCTATTGTTTCCGGTCTGCCAGCCATTCATCTCGGCGTTCGAACAGATTATATAGCGGAATGCTATCTTAGAACAACAATAATACCCCATTTCATCATGCTGACTAGATTAGTTCTTCTGGGATCGCCAATAGAGACCCGACAGCCTGCGGCCCAAGTCGAGGCTTCTTGCACATTTGTGATGTGTGGTGGTCATCAAGTGTTGATCTCTTCAGACTGTTATTCGGAATACATGATTTGCAAGATCGGTCCAGCAAGTCCCTATGAAAAGCCGTCCCAAACGGGGCGTCCAGCTTTTGCTGATTTTCAAACCATTGCATTGTCTGGGGAAACGCACTAATCTTTCGTCGCCCTTGCCTGACGCTTTGGGCGTAAATGGTCACAAGTTCCGTCGGATGGCGGACCAAAAAGTCAACCTTCTTCTGATATCGATGACACAGCTGACACAAATCTAGATTACCTTCATAGTACCCCAGGATTCCGACGTCAGTGGTAAATCCTAAGTTGGATGCACCACATCTTATTAATAGCTTAACGATCGAAACCCCTGGAAGGCGACATCGTATCGTACCACGACAGTGATATTGACCTTCTCGGAGGCGTTCCGCGCTTGTCAGCTCGAAATAGAATGCGGAGATGAGCAATGTGTAAAGTGTCTTTGCGCAAAGTCGGTACATCTGTGGCACGTGGACACTTTTTCGCAGCTCATCCATGCGATCAGTGTTGTCGATCGCCGGCTCGTCGCTGGGTAAGACGGAATTCAGCCGAATGTAGTCTTCTCGCTTTCTCTCGTCCACGGAGTTCATGAGTTCATCCCAGATTTTTTGCCCATTGAAGGAAGACATGTAAGATCGCCAAAGTCGAGGTATATAGCCGTCGAGGATCACGTGGCGAAAGTCGGTGATCCTGGGGGATGCCGAGGTCTTCTGGGCACCTGTGCCAAGGGACACAACGACATCCGGGGCCAAAAGAGAGGGATCGTTGCGTAGGCGTTCCGACAACGCAATTCTGACAGGGTTGTTGTGTCCGCTCATTCCGCCATCCTGAACCGGTCCGGATGTCTTGATTTGTGCTGATCGGTACAAACTATTTCACGTCAGCCGTGTTTCGCCGTACAGCTACGCCAATGCACTCACACAGGGGCAGCCGAAGTAGCTCGACCACTGGAACATCAGTTTCTAAGCTCCTGCAAAGACGAGACACTCACGCTTCCCATATGCATGGTTCATCCTCAACTTTCTCCGGACGAACGTGCGTATACCCTAATCTTTTGTTCAGTCTTTTGCCTTCGAGCACAACACTCAACCTTACCGCATTCTTCTTTTCTTGCGCCCGGTCCGTTATAGTTGGTGAAAATGATCGGAGAGGCGTTACCAATCGTAGCGGCGATGATCCCGACTTTGGTGGCGAGGATCCCGGGTTGATAGCCAAACATGCGATCGTCAATCCCCAAGTACTCCTTCAAACAGTCTTCGAGGGCGTTCGCATCATAATGACCGTCCCTGTACCAACCCTTCAAAGAGAGATGAAGGCGTTTGATGAAGTTCATTCGCCCTTGAGGTCGTTCAAAGAGCTTCCGAGCCAATGCATCGAAAACGTGGACACATTGAGAAACCGGCATGCCACGTAGGAATAAGATACAGACAATGAGACCTCCTGTTCCATCTTTGAGCCTGACAATTCGTGAGATCTGAACGTGAAGCTTACCAACGCTAGTGCCAAACGCGATATCAAACAAGTCTTGAATTTGTAACTCGCTTCCTATCATACCCTGAATGATTGCCATGATTTCTAGTGGAATAACACCACGCGTGCCTCCCCCATCGATGGCCAAAACCCTTTCGCCAGCGGAGAAAGGTTTCAGTCTCACGGTGCAGTTCCCAGAACGACATAAGAAGAGACAGGCCTTAATATGATATTGGCAATCCATAATGGGCATCTCATCCCCGTAGATTCGTACACACATATTACATATGGCATGTCCGCAGGAGAGTGGGTTCTCCGGCTTCCGGCGAACACACCAAAGGCAGGTGCTGTTGCTCTGGAATAGCAGCCACGGTATGCCAAGGCCGCCCACATTCTCCCGATGCACTTGTGCCGCGGACTTGCCCAACGTCATATCCACAAAGTACGTGGCCAGGTGCCTTTTGATACATTGCTCCTGATCCTCGGCCCGCTCCACGGCCTCTTTTTCCGCATATGATCGCTCCTTGAATGAGCCAACGAGTGACTTAAGGCACGAGGGATGGTAGATGGTATCGTATACCGTCTTCGGATCGAAGTCTGAGTCGTGAATCAGCTCGTGGCTTGTAAAATGCCAGTTCAGCACTCACGATGCATCTTGGGAGGATAGGCGTCCAGCAAAATACTAGAAGCGATGAAACTTGCCATGATGTCATTCGAAAGACCACGGTACACTCCAAATCGTAAGAACGAAGTTAGATGATCGGAGTGGTCTGGACCGACTTCATTACCTAGTCGGCTTGCCATAACGCAGTTAAAAGGTCGAAGAGCAGAAGTTGCTATCTGCGATACGGCAATTTGAAAGAGCTTGTTCAGGTGCACGGCCGAGTAGAGGCATCGACAGCGCAATCGGACGTTTCGCATCTCATCCATCTGCCTCCACAGCAGCTCCTTCAGCCGTCGAAAACGTGCCAAGGGCGATATTTGCTCGTCTGCCAGATGTAGGACCTTGATGGACGAGTAGAAATCTTTTAAGACCCTCTGATCCAGGCTGAATTGCACATCTTGCATTTCGAGTAGATCATGTGTAGGACTACCACTCGTCTCGCCACTGCGTTTGACGATCACAACACTTGGCCGAGCTTGCTCGAAGGGACTCGATCCTGCTCCGGCAATGGCCCAAGTTTTCAGGCGATCCACGACACTTTTGAAATTGGGGAAGTCGTCGGCGAAAATGCACAGTACGTCGCTGAAGGGACAGAATATCCGCGCATGCAGAATGTCGTAGACATCGTGCACGGTCGTCGCATTCGCCCATCGGACAGGGAAAGACTCAGTTTCATGGCAGGATGCGTTCGAGGCTGATACAATCGTAGCAGACGGATCACTTTCGGCAAAGAACACTGGATGGTCGGAGTAGAGGCTTGTATTGTCCACTCGCAGAGTGGCAATGCTTTCAGTAGGCCCTTTCTTAACATGATTTGGAAAAAGCTCTCGAAGAGCTAGGTTTTTGGCTTTTCGACCTATAAACAGTAGGACAGAGGGTTGCTGAGTTGCCGGATTAGTCAGCTCCCCCACGATTCTAGCCAAGCGGCCTGTATTGATCAACGCGGTCTCTTTTCCACCCGCCACATGTAGCCACTCTGGATGCTTGCAGATGGTCATGTTGATTATGCTTACAAAACGACGATTGTACAACATAGAGAGATAGAGATAACGGCAGGTCTTATATGCCTCTATGGTTATCCAAAAGTTGACTCCTCTCAGGCATCCTTTTCTGGCAGTCTGCAGGACGACCTCTCATCCGGTAGTTTGACGGTTACTGGGCATGGGCACTCGATCTTAGTTCCAGATACAAATGGCAGAAAGTCACCGACTCTTTGTCTTCGACGTGATCATGTTCACCTTACGTGATCTAGTGAGGAAAAGGAGCTGTCGACCTCCCCAATTACGTTCATCCATGAGACCTGAACCATGCCTCTTAAAGCAATATATTTTGGAGGTACAGCATCGTATTCAGCGAGTAACACATCTATGAAAAAGACAAACGAGTCAAAAGTCAATCTTCGCAGCAGGTAACTAAAATCAAACAAAGGTTTTCCGTGAGCGCAACAGCGACATTGCAAACAACATTTGCCCTTCTCCTCATCCAAGTCGTCTCCCCTTTCCTTGTGCCGTGGGTACTGGCTGCAACTTGGCTGTCCCTGTGTTGGTTTCCTCGTCGCTGTCAGAGAAAGACGTTTCTGACATACTCTGTGATTGAATCTTAAACTTCCCCGACAGGTTATCAAGAACGAGTTGCTTGTGCTGCAGCTCGTTGGTCGTGCGCTGTAGCTCGTTCCGCAGACTTTTCACTTCTGACTTTGTACTCTCCCATTCGTGGAAAATGGTACCAAGACCTATATTGTCCGGAAGATCAATGCCCAAATCTTCTCCGTTCGGAAGCTCAAGCTTGTTGAGAATGTCAGCCAATGTCTGGACGGTAGCCCGTTCATGCTCAAGGCATCTCTCTGTCGCTTCACAGCGGGCCGATTCGTGTTGCAGCGACTGAACCGTGAGAGCGTGCTCCCTCCTTTCCACTTCGAAAGTCGCTTGTTGGGTGTCAAGCTGTCTCTGAAGACCGGCTGCGGCTTGTTTCGACGACTCTACAAATTCGGCATACCCTCCCCGTTCATGGTTTAGGGTTCGAATACGAAGCTCGTTGAGCTGGTTGACGTGGCCGGCCCGGAACAACTGATCGCTCAGAATGCCGTGCTGGTTCTGAAGGATATTGACCTTCCGATGAAGATGCTGGTTTGAAAACCATTCAATACCACACGTCGTGCAGATTGATGGATCCACCTGCCACTAATGTCAGCTTCACGACTTGTGAGAGGAGCGGAAAGCCTTTACCACCCGGAACGCCTGATGTTCGAAGCTCACTGCATGGCCTTGCGATGCCATGTCTGCGATGATTGGGCTTTGTTCAAGGAAGTAGAGGTAAAGAATTGGCGGATTGCTGAGCTCTATGGTCTTTTCAATGGAAGCAGTCACGTCAAGATATACCCCGAAAGACGCAGCGTGTAATGAATGCTTCAAATCCTTTGCGGCACGTTCTGGGCCTAATGCCTACAGGGGCGAAGTCAGAACTAGTCACCCCAATCGTGATAGTGTGTTGACTAATTCTAGTTTGTGGTGCTTTTAGAAGCATCAGAGGTTCAGGTCGGACTTTCAAGAGCATCGAGATTTGGATAGCGCTGGATGACTGGTAGGGATACGAAGCATGGGTGAGGCGTAGACCTAGAAATACGATTCGTGTGGGGTAAGCATTCCTGGCGGAAGGATTCTGGGTGTTAGGGCTAACGCACATAATCACACACATGGTGCAATGTAGGATTGACGCACGTCAGGCGTCTGTAAAGTCCGGTCCGCACGGACCCTTCATGCGCTCGCAGCCAGTCGAACAAGGCTCAGCCGCAACCTCCCATTCGTTACCTCTCATCATCCAAATATTGCTGCTTCGGACAAGCTGATAAGAAAGTCGACCTCAACGAAGCAGTCCCCCATAATTTTTCTTTTCGTTTCTCGAGATGGCTTTCATCAAGCAAGAACCTTTGTCTGAAGAGCAGTGGGATCAATTCATCAAGAACTTTGAAAACGAACCCGACGCATACTTTCCCAGCTATGAGAACACCACATTGGATCAAGACGAGTCGTCCGCAAACAACACAGCTAACCCGAGCTTTGGCGAAGTGACCGGCCAAGCGGCAGAGAATGTGAAAAGCGGACCAGTTGATCCAAATGTGGATTGGACAATCATGAATCCAGCCAACCAGGCGTTTGAGATACCGGAAGATAATGTACCTGATATAAATCTTGATCCCGGTCAAATATCGTTAAGACTCGATGAAATTAAAACACTGTATGGGCACTGTATCTCCTTTAGATGATAATTGCTTACAATATGACAGGCTAGAAGAAAATTCAAGGTATATCGAGTCCAAAAATCTACAGAAAAACGAAAGTTGATCTTCGCGAAAGACAGATTAATGGCCTTCGCCAGCACCTGGCTGCACTTCATCCATTCTTCCAGGGGATGAGAGCGACCTTGAAGGTGTTAACACAACACGTCAACCCCCAATGGGAGGTCAAGACGCCCACCACCCCGGTCAACATGCAACACGGCAAAAGCTTCGATCGTGGCTGAATGCAGCGCCTGCGTTGGAATACACAGTTGATGTGATCAAGTTTGGCAGTGGCAAGGCTGGGCGGAAAATCAGATCATGTTTGGTCTAGGGTGCTTTTTCACTGCATGATTATTGATAAATGTCTTTTCACAACTTTGCATTCTAGGAAGATATCTCTTTCGTGAACCTAAGGGGTCCTGGCGATCTTGTTGCTGGGAGGAAGCGAGCATCTTCAAAGCTTGGTGACGTTAACGTAGTGCACATATAGCACATCTGCAAAGCGGTAAATGCGTTTATCGTCGCAACACAAAAATAGCATCTGCAACCATTACGTCCTTTATGCAATCGCGTCATGCTAAACCCCGAGCCATTGAAATACATGAACAATTTCTCTACCTCCACAGGTTCATCGTGAGAGCGCAATTCCTTCTCTTGTCTATTAATAGAGCTGTTTCATGATTCTCGAAGGTGATCACTCTACCTCCACAACCAACTCTCTGTTAGCGTGAGTATGCGATTCCAAGTCATGCGCGAATCTGTGTTGTCACAAAACAGTGTCTCTATCGCTTCGGCACAAACACATAGAGTCAGTCTCGAGTGCTTTGAGGAGAATGTGGCTTCAGAGCGATTTGGGGAATCAGTATCTGCATGAATAATGATTTGCGACGGACCAACAAATTTGCATACAGAGGAAAATTCATTCACTGATTTCCACGAGGGAGGGTACTCGACGAAAGTCATTTCATTTATGCTCAAATCACAAGAGTAGTTTACAACGATTGCTCTCATTCAAATTTCGCTAGGAACCTGAGAGAAACGTGCTCCATGCCAATCTATTCCTTATACATCACGCCTAGCTATAACCACGTGAGGTGCCTCCATCCCAAGTTTCCGATCAGCTTGACACCTCAAACGTCTTCGGGTCTTGATTGTAAGGTGGAGGAGTCGCCTTCGGTCTGCTAGACTTATCATCATTGCGAGACGTTTCAGAGTCGTTCGGAGTCCATCCTAGTAGGAAGGGAGCGTGCTCGTGTAGTAGAGCACGAAACCTTGCTCGCCGAACCTCCTTTGCTGCTTGGCGAGGATTCTGTGGGATGGAATCGTCGTGAAGCGTGTTCTGCGGACGTGTGAAGAAATTCGGAAATACGATGATGCACATCATCGTGAAACTTTGCAGTGAGACGTATTAGATCAGGAATACAGAATCTGGTTTTTCTGTAGAACAAGGACTTTGAGTTTCAGTCAGCACGGTCGCTTCACTGTTCATACGAGATAAAATACCTTTTTTTCTCTGAGGCTCAAGTATCTGTATAGCTAGACTTTGAGAATTCAGCACTCTTTAAATGCTGTTGAATCCATATCGGTCTCTGACTTACGCCTTGGGCACCTCAACATATGGCTCTCCCCTCAGATTCTAACCTTCAACTAAGCTTGCGCCGGCCAGTCGACCTGTGAAGACCTCAAATTCTGGCTCCCCTTCCCTCCTGTTTTAGCCACTGTTGAATTTTTGGCTGACAGTTCAAGTTCTGGACTGGGAGCGTCCCATTTTGCGCGCAAGGCTTTGCATGGTTCCTGGCAGATGAACAAATTCGGCTGTTGCAGAAACATTTTTGGATATGACGTTTTATTATCGTTCGTTGGACCAAACATAACTTCGAGACCTAATCACAGACTTGCATTATATTCGACCAATTTTAGAAGATGCTTCTCAAGACCGTTCGACACAGACACATTCCCACCATGTCCGCATTCCGGCGTCAAATCCACTCTCTCCTGCGCAAAGACCAGACTACAGCCAAGTGGCATTCCATCTTGACAGACCCATCATCAGCAGAACTGCTACGCCAAGAAGATAAAAATGTCGCACAGTTACAAAACATGTTACAGGAACTATCTATTTCTGGACGTGAGACCTTCTCCTCCGTTATCACCTTGCTCACGACGAAGATATGTATTGCCGAAAACGATGAGATTCTCTTCTCTTATATTCGGACTGTCCTAGAAGTTTTCATTCTTTACTCTCTCATAACTTCTGACTCCGCCTGGATGTGTGACAGCCGCGCTGCATACATAGTACGACAGACGGAACTCATGTCAGAGCTTACATTTTTTTCCGCCAAAGTACCCTCCTTTCCGGACCCTTGTCCAGACAAAGATTGTCTCCGATTAGCCGCGCTGTTTGAGATCATGTCACGCCGCGAACGCTGTCGTGCCAAGATCATCAGAAGTATTGTCGGGTTGGCCAATGCTGTGCCGCCAGATTCTCCATTCACGACGTATGACCATGAAAGTCACCTTCACCAGCTTAACGCCGTTGCTTTTCTGAAAGACATTAGACCGGCGGGCCATTATTGGATTGGAATGGCTTACTGCCTTGCTACAGAACAGGTCGTGAGCGATGCCCCTCCGAGATACACTGTCGAATGTGGCTCATAGGGTTCTCGAAGTCGCTTTCAGATAATCTGTTGTACTTTCAATTCAATGTCACGTTTCTGTTGAAATTGTCACTAAAATGTTCTCCTTCCTGTACCGCCTCATTCTTTTGGGTCGGTGGTGCCCGGCTCGCGTGGAACGGCGTAGTAAATGGCGACGGCAACGTTGCGTAAAGTAAATGACGAGCTGTCGGATTTGGTTCTTTATCATAGGCAGAACTAATATAAAGATGTTGGACTTGTACCTATTCTATGTGCACAAAAATTCCCTTTCCCAAGCGCGACGGGCGCATATCCATAGAAGCACGTAGAAAAATGACTCGAGGTCGTGCCGATAAGTGTGGGCGACACGCTGTAGCACTTGAATCGCCAAAAACTCCATCGTGCCTGTCTGATGCCGTGCGCCGCTTCTTCCGCTACCGATCTCCTTGGCAAGGTCCTCATCGATCAACATGCCCGTAAAGCCATCAGTTTCCTTTGGATCAGTTATGATAATGTTGTTTTCCGAGATATCCCTGTGCAATATTTTTCCATCTCTATACAAAGACCTGTGCGCCTTGATTGCATCGCGGAGGGCCTCCAGCAGCTCTGGGATTGACCGAAAATCCTGGATCGCGCGACCGGCTGGCGAGATCACCAAGCAACCGAAGATGCGGTTGTCGAACGAGCTGTCATCATGGGTATAGAGACTCGTTGTTTGGCTATTGACCTCCTTGTCCCGCTTGGCTTTGTCAGGGCTCTGGCTGTTGGACCTCGATCTTTTGGATGGGCTCCCTCCAGCGTCGACCGACTTTCGTTTCTTCGGATATCAGTATCGTATGGTTCACGGATTCTTAGTATAATGTTGGAATCGTACCTAGAATCTATCCACACTGCCGTGATGTAGTGCATAGCTGAATAGAATGTTTGATCGATAGAGATATTACAATTAGAATAAAAAGAATACAGAAGCAAAGAGAAAATCCGAGCTGTATTTGTAGTAGATTTGCCAGAATCCGAAAAGAGGTCCAAGTAAATGTTTAGCCTAGGGGCAAGTGACGCCTTACTTCTAGCAGACTCAGCACAGTTCATAACAGATAACATCAAGAAACTCATAGAAGGTAGATCAAAGTGTCAACCAAAGATCAAAGATCATAAATTCCATATTGCGATGCTGATAGAAATAAGATAGCAATAATAGAAGACAAAGAATAGCTCGAAGTGTGTTGAAAGAAAGTACTGCAACAACTATTTAAGCA
>JAABUT010001075.1_pt1 | contig 34152 bp, 14 predicted proteins | sample 5559281 | NCBI WGS metagenome assembly JAABUT01 (sample SAMN10711880, study PRJNA513359) | rock metagenome | isolation source: Antarctica rocks | place: Antarctica: Victoria Land, Ricker Hills nord | collected 2016-01-04 | reverse complement strand
TACAAAGCGCAAGAAAGTTTGGGGTTTTTAGGTGATAAAAGAAGCATCTAAGTTAGTTTATTTTGAATAATCCTATATAATTGAGGACCTGTTTTAATTGATAGTGAAAAACAATATGCTTCTTTTATGACCATAAATTTTGTTTCCGAAATTTATGGTCATAAAAGGAGCATGGAAATTGGGTTGCCTGTTATGAGTTGACGATTTTTGAAGATTTTAGGTGGTAAAAGAAGCATAGGAAATAAACCGGATAAAATGAAACACGTCACAGACAACACATTACGGTCCGTTCCGCCGGGATAAATAAAAAATCACAGCCCTAATTACAGGGCTGTGATTATAATACAACTTAATAATTTAATAGCCTGGGTTTTGTGTAAGTTTTGTGTTTTGATTAATTACCCCTTGTGGGATCGGCAAAAAGTTCATATACTCTGAAAATCTGTTTTGAAATACGATCGTCGGCGTATATTTTAAGTTACCTGTAGTTCCGGTTATCACCATCCCATATTCAGGTGTATTTAACACCGCCGGGCCTTTAACGGTAATGTCCCATCGTCTTATATCATACCAGCGTTTGTCTTCAAAGGTAAATTCCACACGGCGTTCCCTGCGGATATTAGTACGCATGTCAGCCTGGCTTAAACCTGCCGGAAGTGCGGGTAATAAAACCCTTGCCCTAACTGCATTAACAGCGGAATAGACAGACGCATCAGGACCAACGGCTTCATTCTGCGCCTCTGCATAGCTCAGTAAAATTTCGGCGTACCGGTAAAACTGGTAATTAGATGTTCCGGGAGCGGGATTAGAAAGACTTGTCTGGCCTAAGATCGACTCATCCAGGGTTTTACGGCCATTATATCCGGTATTGGTAATATCACTTGTTGATCCCAGATCTATCTGGTTACCGCCCCCAATTCTTGAAAGAAATACTTCTCCCTGCCAATAGGAGCCATCATATACAATGGACTGCTCAAATCTTGATTCCCTGTGCATATAAGGGTGCTGCGGGTCATAACCTGATGTCGGATCGGTTATAGGTTTGCCGTTGTCCATTTCATAATCGTCCACAAGGTTTTGCGTAGGGGCAATATTTCCCCAGGCCTGCTGCCCGCCTTTAACGATAACCGGCCCCATATAACCTTCCCTGTGATGGCCTTTATTTGGCAATGCATAGGCCCTTGCAAATATGGTTTCAATGTTCCAGTTGTTTGCTGCCAGAAACTGGTCTCTATAAGCGGTAGAAGTTGTACCGGAACCTGTAGTTGAAAGGATAGGGGTAGCTGATGACACTTTGAACAAATCATATACACCCAGGTTCATTACAGCTAAGTTGGTGGCTGCAGCCTTTGCCCATTTTGTAGGGTCATTACTGGTATTCACTAAAGGGCTGGCAGCAAAAAGTTCCACATCTGCCTTTAAAGCCAAAGCCGCTCCTTTTGTAGCCCTGCCTAAATCCGCTTTTCCCTGTTTCAAAGGAAGAACGGCTGCCGCAGCATCACAATCGGCTTCTATAAAAGCAAGTGTCTGATCAAATGTGCTTCTTGCTGTAAATATATCACTGCCGTCTAAGTTAGTTAAAGGTATAGTGATCAATGGCACTCCGCCGTAATTTTTAAATAAGATGGAATAATAGAAAGCACGCAGAAATTTTACTTCCGCTACACGTTGTGCGTACCATGCAGCATCATAAGCACCAGGGTTAGCCGCAGCATCCTTAAGGAATACGTTACATCTTCTTATTTTGGAATAATTACCCGGAGAATTTCCATTATCTTGCCAGGCAAGTGTATTTCCGGGACCGAAAGTACTATTACCCGAACTAAGTGCGTTTGAACGTATGAGTGCCTGCCCTTCCATACTTGTAGCCCCTACATTGCTGTTATCGGTCCATCCGTCCAGGAATCTATCCACATTATTCAGGTCCGGCAACTGGTTATAAATATCACTGACAAAAAGGTCAGCGTTACTTTGCGAACTAAAAGTAGAAGCATCGGTTAAAACACCATTAGGGGGAACGCTTAAAAAACCGTCTTTTTTACACGAGCCAATACTTATGATAAGCAAAGCAAGTAAAAAGAAATGTCTGTTTTTAATATTGCTAAATTTCATATTTTATATTTTAAAATGTTGCATTAAGTCCGAACGATAATACACGTTGCTGATAATAATTCTGGTTACTTCCGCTATTTTCCGGGTCAATTGTTTCTTTCATTGCCGGCGTCCAGAAAAGTACATTTTGCCCGGAAGCAAATATCCTTAACGAACGTATGGTATGACCAAGTAATTTATTGGAGAAAGTATAGCCGAGTTCAGCACTTTTTAAGCGGATGTAGGAGTCATTTCTCATGAACCAACTGGAGTTTTGTCTATTATTATCAGATGGAGTACCGCTTATCGCAGGATATTTTGCATTTGTATTAGTAGGTGTCCAGTGATCCTGGTAAACCAGTTCAGTAGCCGAACCTGAACCCAAAAAAGGAAAAACATAATAATTATTAAGGCCGATACTGCTCAACCCTGAACCTTGTATAAGAAGATCTAAATCAAAGCCTTTATAAGTTAACCTTGGCTCAATCCCATAGATGATTTGCGGAATATTCGGATGCCCGATATCAGTGATATCATTTGCATCAACTTTTCCATCCGGTACACCATTAGGGCCGCTTAAGTCAGCATATTTAAGATCACCTGGATGGACCGGACCAAAATTGGGAACAGGAATACCTGGTTTCAGGACAGATTTCCCGTCTGAGAAATCAGCTGCACTATAGTAACCCAAAGCTTTAAGCCCGAATTGTTCATTTAATGGACGTCCGGTAAGGCGCCTGTTAGGATTATTAAAGGTTGAGGTATTTTCAAAAACTTGCAGTAACTTGTTTTTAGCAAAGGTAAAAGTACCTTTTACATCCAATCTTAAATCACTTGAAAAGTTTTTATAGGTGGTAAGTGTTAATTCAACTCCGTGATTTGATAAAATCCCACCATTAACCTCGCCAGTTGTAACACCATACTCTGCGGGTAAAACAGCCCCAATTCTAACCAGGAAATTAGACCTTTTTTCGTAAAAATAATCCGCTTCAATGCCTAATGCCCCTCTCCAGAAACTTCCTTCGAAACCCACATCGGTTTTTTTAGACCTTTCCCAGGTAATAGCCGGATTTCCCTGCAGGTTTTCGGTAATACCCTGGGTTGCATTACCACCAATTACAGCAGAAGTTCCGTTAACTCCAAATTGGCTTAAATATTGATATTGGCCACCATTCGGGTAATTACCGGATTGGCCATATGATCCCCTTATTTTCAGGTTATCTACCCAACTGAAATTATCTTTTATAAAACTCTCTTCAGACAGTCGCCATCCAGCAGAAAACGCCGGGAAGAACCCGAACCGGTGCCCCGGCGCAAATATATAACTACCATCATACCTTCCTACAGCTCCTAATAAATACTTGCCTGCATAAGCATAATTTAACGAGTAAACATAACCGAGCTGCTTTTGTCCGCCTGAGCTGCCGCCATTAGTTGCATCAGTAGGAAGTGGGCCACCATAACCTAATTCAGGTATGCTTAAATTATAATTTGTCCGTTGAGCATTAAAGTTTTGCCAGGTTACATTTCGGTATTCAGCTACCAACACGCCTGTTATATCACTTTTGCCGAAAGAACGGGCATAATTTAATTGGCCCTGGTAAGTGTACATTTTATTCTCACCATAAGATTCATTAAACGTAGGTTTTGTATTTCCCTGTATGGCTATCGGATAAGTATAAACTACTCCGGGGCCAAAATTGTTGCCCGGGGCAACGGGATTTGTGAAATGTATAGGAGTGATATAGTTACGGCTAAAAGACGTTTGATTGCCGCTAAACCTTAAAGGGTCCGGCCCGGTATCATAAGTTACTACTCCTTTGATACTTAACCCTTTAATTGGCAGCTTCTGATCAATTGACAACTGCGTGAAAAGGGCAGTATTTCTATTTATCCCGTAACCGCTATCATAGATTTCGCCATATAAAGATTGGCCTATATAGCCAGATCCTATACCATTGGAATATTGGATAGGATAGGTTGGATTTTGCCTTTGTGCCTGGCCAATAATTGACCCCGCACCTACAGATGGATAATGGCCGTCCTCCTCATAACTATTTACTTTTAAGTTTACCGTTGTTGTTTTTGTGGCATTCGCAGTTACGCTTAATGAACCGTTAATTTTATTAAGATAGGTAGTATTCCACATTCCATCCTGGCGGTTAAAGCCAAGGGAGGCAAAATATTTAATATCATCCGTACCGCCTGAAAGGGAAAGGTTATGGTATTGAATCGGACTATTTTTCCTGATAATATCATTTAACGGATGCCCGTCGGGGTGGCCATCAGGATCCTGATGATTTTGATATAATGCAATATCATTAGCAGTATAAGGCAGTGAAAGACGGCCACCAACGAGGGTAGCTATACCCCTGTAAATAGAGTCATTTACTGTAGCTTCATTCCTTAGCGTGGCATATTCATAGGAATTAACAAACTTCGGAACGCTTGTAGGGTTCTGAAAGCCGTAATAACCACTATAAGTTAAAGTAGGTTTGCCCACTGCCCCTGATTTGGTAGTGATCAAAATTACCCCATTAGCACCGGCTACACCATAAGGCGCAACTGCGGCGGCATCTTTTAATATAGTAAGGGTTGCTATTGTATTAGGGTCCAAGCGGCTAAAGTCACGCGGTACACCATCTACAATCGTTAACGGATCAGTACGGCCGTTGGTAGCAGGCCCCCTTATTAATAGGCCTGAACCATCAAAACCCGGCTCACCGCCTGCTTGTGTTGCAATAAGGCCCGAAGCCCTGCCAACCAGGGCATTAGTTAAATTTACTACGGGTTTCAGCGCAATTTCTGCCGTGTTAATAGTTGATACTGCCGCAGTTACCGAAGTCTTTTTCTGCGTACCGTAGCCAACTACAACGACTTCACTAAGGCTGTTTTCAGTAGCTTTAAGCACAACGCTGACCGTCTTCTGGCCTTTTTTTATAGGAGCTTCTATAGTTTCATAACCAAGATAGCTTACTACCAGAACGGCATTATCAGGTAGATTGAGCGTAAATGCACCATTTAAATCCGATACTGCCCCCGTTGTGGTGCCCTTCACCTTAACTGATGCACCAATGATCGGTTGGCCGGTTGTACGGTCTATTACTTTTCCTTTTAGGGGTGGGTCTTGTTTCTTTTCAAATTTTGCAGCATTGGGGTTGGATTTATTTAAAGCAGCACTTACGTTACTGGCCGCACACAAAAAGGGAAATAGGAAGAGGAAAAAAATGCGCTGACAAAGCCGTAATTTTTTACTTTTAAAAAATTTTTTACGTAAAGTAGGTTTCATAATTTGACATTTAATTATACATGATGAGATGGTAAGGTTGGTTGGGGATTAAGGATTCTTTTTTCAAATTCTGAAATGATTTTTAAGTTAATGGATAATTGATTATTAAATTCAAGATTGTTGTATTTCCGGACAGACACATCATTCGCTGTGACTGTTTAAGCATTATAGGTTCTGGTATGAATAAAAAAAACGAAATAAAGGCGGCTTATGTAAAAGGTGGCTTATAAAGCTAACTTCAAACGACATGGTTGAAATAACTAAAAGGGTAATTAAAAAATAATTGGCTATGACAAATAACCTTAATTAGTCTTTAGGCGGGTTTGCAAAATCATACATATTTCTTGCACTATAGTATCTATTTCGACAGTCAGGTAATTTTTTTTCAATAGAGCCTGTTTAAAAGGGACTCATTTTATTTACCATGCTTCTTTTACCACCTAAAAACAGAAAAACCTCCATGCTTCGTTTATCAGCATAAATTACAGAAACAAGATTTATGCTGATAAACGAAGCACGATGAATTTTCCATTATGGATTTGAACATGCCTTTAGCCGATTTTTTCCGGTTATGAGTATTGACTTTGGTGGAGTATTTCCGATATATTTAATACTTTAGTACCCTATTATCATGATCTTCCTATTTATGAATTCTTCTGATTGATCTCCGGGTGGGTCAGAAGAAATGGTGTTATTTTTTCAATCAATCATTGATCAATCTATTTACAAATAAGTTTTATGTGTCTGGATGAAAGCCCGGGAAAGGTATCTATTTTAAAGGGGCTCATCTTTTTTATACTGTTTTTTTTTATAGCAGGAAACGTTGCCCTTTGCCAGTCAAACCCTTATCGGTTTAATTATCTTACGGTTGACGAGGGACTGTCGCATACTGATGCCAACTACATTGTTCAGGATAAACAAGGTTACATTTGGATCGCAACGTATTTCGGAATAGACAGGTTCGATGGCTATACGATTAAAAGGTTTTATAACAATAACGCACCTTTAAATAATGCCTATAAAAACAGGGTCGTATGCATGTACCCGGATGAAACTGGTAATATCTGGCTGGGTACTGAGGACGGGCTTCAATGTTTTGACTCAAAAACTGAAAAGTATATTGATTATTCTGTTGCGGACAACAAAAGCAAGCCGGTTTTTGGTCAGTTAATCAAGAACAAGGATAATTCTTTTTATGATTTAAATGGTGGCAACCTCCGATATTATCTAATCAAACAAAAGCTTATTGAGGAGCAGAAACTAAAGCTACCGGTCGGAATTGCGTTTTCGGACATGATAAGCGATCCTTTGGGAAACCTTTATCTTTCAAGTAATAAAGGGGTCTGGATATTGGATAAAAACAAGCGTTTCAAAAGTATCGATATAACCGGCCTCCCTAATTTAGATTTATCCTCCATCTACATCAACAATAAACAAGAACTCCTGCTATCGGACGGAAAACAATTGTTGTTGACAAATAAAATAGCGGTTAACTCAGGTTCCGGCAAGGACAACCATTTGGTGGTTGTAAAGAGTTATACCTGCGCTGCTGAGGTACGTATCAATGAGATCAGGGAAGACAGGAAGGAAAATTACTGGTTAAACGCCGGGTCAAAACTGATAAGACTGGACAGCAATCTCCGTTTTATACAAGATATTACCAACAAAAGTTCATTTTACAGCTTAAACTCAAGTTCGATCACTGATATTTACATAGATCGCTCCCAATGTTTATGGGTATGCACCTTTGGAGGCGGCGTCAACTATTGTGATTTAAATGAAAAGAAGTTTTATACTTTCCGGCATGATCCTGAAGTTTCCAACTCTATATCCGGCAATTATATCCGTTCTGTTTTGGAAGATGATGGGCAACGGTTGTGGATCGGTACAAAATATAACGGTTTAAATTTATATGATTTTAAAACTAAAAAAATTACCTTTTATAATACTTACAATTCTGTTTTAAAATTAAAGAGTGACGATGTAACCGCGTTGACCATAGATAATGATCATAATTTATGGATCGGAAGTTCTTCTGGTATTCAAATATTAAAACCTGACCGAAAAGAATTGTGGAAGCCAGCGGGCAATGAAAAGTTTCCGGGATATGTAATAGAAACGCTGGCCAAAGACTATTATGGAAATATCTGGTTTGGCAATCATACCAATAGATTTGGCGTAATTTGGAAAGACCGTCAAAATAACTTCCAAGTGAAGTATTACGGAGAAGGATATTTCATTCTTTCGGATGAAAAAAAACCGGAATTAATGGTTTCAAGTACCCACGGATTGAAACGGTTATTAATTGACAAAGAAGGGAACATTCTTAAAACAGACCATTACTTGGCGGGTTCAAATCGAAATTCTTTAAGCTCGAATTACACTTATCCGATCCGCAAACAAAATGACAGTACTTTTTGGATCGGCACTATTGGAGGAGGTCTAAACCGTCTGATATTGAGACAAGACAACTCCTATACGATCAAAGCTTACAACCGCGATTTTGGGATTTTTAACGACGTTGAAAGTCTTGAAATAGATAATTCCGGCAATATCTGGATGGGCGGCAATGGTTTGATATGTTTCAATCCCAAGACCGGCAAATCAATACGGTATGATAAAAACGACGGGTTACAGGGAAATAGTTTTAAGGTGGGTGCCTCTTACAAAGGTAATGACGGCAAATTGTATTTTGGTGGGACTAGCGGCCTTAACTATTTTTATCCCGATCAAATAAAGCCTAACCCGATAGCTGCAAAACCAATTTTAACCGAGTTGCTGATCAACAACAGAAAACCCAGTTTTGGAGGTTCAAGTTCTTTAAAGGAGAACAGCATGACCCAGATTCTGACTTACGCTAAATCGTTGACACTTGATTATCTTCAAAATAATTTTACGATCTCTTTTAGCGGAACCCATTATGCTAACCCTTTAAAATGCAAATATCGCTATAAACTAACTGGTTACGATGAGGACTGGAAATATACGGATGGAAAAAACCCAAATGCTTCCTACAGCAATCTGAATTATAATAATTATACGTTTACCGTTGAAGCTACCAACAACGACGGGATTTGGAGTACCGGTCAAGCATCGGTCTTGATAATAATCACTCCGCCATGGTGGAAGTCTTTATTTGCCAAGCTTGTGTATGTTTTATTGTTTGCCGGTGCTTTGTTATGGATTTATATTTATCAGGCCAGGTGGTACAAATTGAAAAGGGAAATCGCTGTCCGCGCTGCTTACGAAAACAAAAGGGAAGAAATGCATCAGCAACGCGAAGAACTTTATCAGCAGCAGTTGCAATTTTTTACCAATATTTCTCATGAATTCCGTACTCCGCTTACGCTTATACTTGGTCCACTTGAGAGCTTGATGAACAATAATGACAACTCCCTCCTGAATAATTCTTATCAATTGATGTTCAGGAATGTTAAAAGGCTGATCAACCTGATCAATGAACTCATGAATTTCAAGAAGGTTGCAGACAGTGCGATCAAACTACAAGTCCAGTCACTGCAAATCAGTACATTTTGTCAAAACCTATATTTGGAATTTCAAACCTTAGCAATAGACAAGGATATTTCATTAAAATTAGTTGACCATACAACAGCGGAAAACGGAGAACAGCTGTCGAATTTCTTTGATGTCCAAATTCTTGAGAAGATACTATTTAATTTATTGAACAACGCTTTAAAATATACCAATGCCGGAGGACAAGTAACACTTGAGTTATTTTTCGACAGAAATGATTTTAAACCATCATTTGATGCTGAATTTCACTTAACAAATGAACAACATACCGCAAATAAATACATTTATTTTCTGGTTTCTGATACAGGAATTGGCATCTCGAAAGAATCGATAAGTAACATATTTAACCGTTATTATCAAATCGGTAAAAATCATTTAGGTTCCGGCGTGGGTTTGGCATTGGTAAAAAGCCTTACGCAATTGCACAAAGGGAACATATCTGTATATAGTGAACGAAATAAAGGAACAGAATTTCTGGTGGCACTTCCCTGGGGAAAAGAAAATTTTGGCACTACTGAAATTATGGATCCGGAAAGTCAACTCAACGCACCCCAATTGGAACTGACGGATATTTCAATATTGTCACCTGTAATTTACGAAGCACAAGACGTCCAGCCTTCAACAGAAAAATTGTCCAAGCACATATTATTGGTTGACGATAACCAGGAATTACGTGTCTTTTTACGGCAATCATTAGAAAAGTTCTATCATATATATGAAGCCCCGAACGGCGATGCGGCTTTGGCAATAGCCACAAGTAAAATCCCTGATTTAATTATCAGTGATGTGATGATGCCCGGAATGAATGGTATTGAACTATGCAAGTTACTTAAAGATAAATTTGAAACGAGCCATATACCTTTTCTTATTCTCTCTGCGAAAGATGCATTGGACACAAAGCTTGAAGGGATGGAATCTGGCGCAGACTATTATTTTGCAAAGCCATTAAGCATAGATTTGTTACTGTTGACCGTCCATAACATCTTTTTACAAAGCGAGAAACTCAAGCTTAAATATACGAAAGACTATCTGGCAGATGCCACGGAATTGGTGCATTCTGAAAAAGACAAGGACTTTATGAATAAACTTCTGGAAGTAATTGAAGGCAATATCCAAAACCCGAACCTTGATGTGGACTTTTTATGTCATAGTTTATTCATTAGCCGGACGAAACTTTATCAAAAAATCAAAAGTATTTCAGATCAATCTATTGGAGACTTCATTAAAACAATACGGTTAAAAAAAGCCATACAAATCATGACCCACGAAGATGTAGCGTTTAATGAAGTCGCTTTCAGGATTGGACTGCAAAGCCATGCCTATTTTTCACGTGTATTTAAAAAAGAGTTTGGAAAGTCGCCCTCTGAATTTATGCACTCTTTAAAAAGAAATGTTGAGGCAGATCAGGGTGATTGATCAATGTTATTATCCTTACTTCAACAAAAATAACGTTTAGATGTGTTTAACCAGCTGAACTGTTCCGGCACAACGGCGGCATTTCATAGTCGGGCATTGCACTCTCTCAGTATTCTTTCGTTTACGGATTTACTCCGGAAAAAATCTGAAAAGCTTTTAGGGCCTGTTTAAATTTTATATGTTTTATTTCCGATGCTTCTTTTACCACCTAAAAATGGAAATTTCCATGCTTCTTTTATCGGCTTAAATTTGGAAAACAAGATTTATCGGCATAAAAAAAGCATGATGATTTTTCCGATTTAAATTCATTTTCTATGCTTCTTTTATCACCTGAAAATTAATGAATATAGATCGTCATATGTAAGATATATTCAATTACAAAAACAAAATTTACCCGCATAAAAGAAGCATTGCTATTTCTCAAATAAAAAATCAAAGTGCCTTTTAATGTTTCAATGGGAACGAATTCATTAATAAGGATACAGCACTTGAAGCCCCAAAATCTGACTTGGGTTTTGTCTCACCTGTTCTGGTGCCCCAATTGGTTTGTATGAGGTTCAGCGAATTACGGTTGTCATAAGCTACTTTCGCGTTTAAAAACAGCCAATCAATTAAGTCGCTTTGATGACCTTCCACGGTGTATTTACGCGCGTAACGCATAAAAATTCCCTTGAAACCCGGTAAATCATTACCTCCGTCTTCATTGTTGATCACCTTGGAATGATACATGCTGTCCCTCGTATATTCAGCAATTTTTACCGCTTCTGCCAGATAACTCTTCTCTTTTGTGTAGTTGTAAAGCATCACTGCAGCGCCTAAATATGTTCCTTGATTATAGGTTGAACTCCATGTCCCTGTTTTAACCAGCCCTGTTTTTTTGTCTATATCAATGTTGTCGTTTACTTTACCGGTAGCTGTATTCAATAAATATACCTTAGACCATGTATATAAAGAAATGGCTTTATCGTAATAAGTACTGTCTCCGGTTGCCTGGGCAAGATAACAACAAGCTACCATAGCAGGCCCGTTAATGCAGGCATTTTTAGAAGTTTTTGTTTCATACCAATTTAGTCCTCCTCCGTACTTATTGGTAGCTGCGCGGGCATACATTTTATCAAATTGTTCTTTCCCTTTATCAAGATAGGTTTTATTTCCCGTAAGCAGATATCCCCTTACACAAAAAAGTACAGCCCAGGTAATATCGTCGTTGTAGTTGTTATACATCCAATCGGCTTTATTATCGGTTATAAAATTGTCGTACATTATTTTAAATCTATTGATGTATTTTACATCTTTTGTAACCTCGTAAGCGTCCAAAAGAATTTCCATCATCTCGGCCCTGCCCCAAAAACCTTTGCTTGTTTCTATGTTGTATTGTGCATACCAAGCGTCAAATACCTTGTCAGCAATTGCAGCAGTTGGGGCAGCAGCTTGTGGTGCCTCTTTTTGAAATATCCATTTTTGTTTGTTTTCAACAGCAGAACGGCTTAAACCAACGAGATTACCATCCGCAGTGCCATCGCCCTGCACACTAACTGAAAATTTTAAGTTAGCGGCCGGTCGCAAATAATAAGATCCATGCCCGGCTTTTTTAATCCTCCATTTAACATCGTCGTTGTTCGTGTTTTCAGATTGATCTAACTTACTGGCATCGGCCGGTTGCCCAACCAGGTGGAGTAATTTTCCACTTGCCACATTTGTGAATGTATAAATACGTTTGCCAACTTGGGCAACTATCCATCTTTCTGCATTCGAGTTGGTGTTTGTCCAGCAATCAATATTGGCACCATTGTCCATCGACGCATTACTTACATCTATCAACTTGTCATTAACTTTTGATTTCAACGTGTAAATCGCCCCTGACTTTATGCCAGCAGTTTGGGAAAAGGCATGATCTCCGCATATAAACAGAAATAACAGTATGGCTATACGTAAATTAAACTTTTTCATGTATAATATGGTAATTAACGATTTTGGCTATTTGATTAAGAGCCTGTTTAAATTTATACCAAAAAAAATTATAATGCTTCTTTTATGCCTGTAAATTTTTGTTTTGAATTTTAGACCGATAAAAGAAGCATGGGTTTCCCTGTTTTTTTAGGTGATAAAAGAAGCATAGAAAATAGATTGAACAGAATTTAAACAGGCCCTAAATTTATAAAACAAATCTGACCTGGGACATCAAAGATCCGAAAGTAGGCGATTTTAGATTGTTTTCGTCCTGATATTGCATAAATGTACATTCGGTCAAGAAATAGGTATGATTTGACAAATAACAAGAGCATTAGTTAAGGTTCTTTGTATGTTATATGTTTGCCAACAATAGTTTGGCATAACACCTGCTTAATTCTACAACCAACCTTTAACCTATTTTGATATGAGGAAAACTTTTTATTTCATCATTTTGTTTTTATTTGCAACAATCCGTTCGCAAGCCCAAAAATCACCCGTTAATTATGTAAATCCATTATTGGGCACAGCTACCTTGACCGATTCTGCAGATGCCGGGTTTAAACCTACACGCAGGGTTTGGGGAGCAGAGGTTTTTCCCGGATCATCGGTGCCGAACGCCATGGTTCAGTTAACACCGGTTACCCAGTTTCATAGCGGTTCCGGTTATCAGTATGAAGATACGGTCATCTACGGTTTTAGCCATACCAGCAAAGGACATTGGAATTTGTGCAACGTTCCATTATTGCCGGCAACGGGCAATATAGCGGCAGATGATTACAAATCTGTTTTCAGCCATAAAAACGAGTCTGCACATCCTGGTTATTATCAGGTTTACTTAGACCGATATGGCGTTAATGCCGAATTGACCTCAACATTACGGTCTGGGTTCCATAGATATACTTTTAAACCGGGGCAAAGTAAGAAACTGATTGCAGATCTTTCCATGTCTAACGAAAGGGTCAGGAGTTGGGACATTGCACAAGAAGGTCCAAATGTTTTTACCGGTTTTCAGCAAACCGGGGACAAAATATATTTTTATGCGGTTACCAATCACCAAATAAAAAGTATTGATTCGGTAAAAAAAGACACGAAAATAGTGCCGGTCATCAATTTTGCGGATGCCGATAAACCGCTGGAAGTTCAGATCGGGTTCTCATTTGTAAGCATAAAAAATGCAAAAGAAAACCTGCAGAAGGAAATGCTGGGAAAAAGTTTTGACCAGGTAAGAAAAGAGGCTACACAAACTTGGGAAGAACTTTTGTCAAAAATTATGGTTACCGGCGGCACAGAACGTCAAAAGGGATTGTTTTATTCTTGTTTATACCGCTCTTTTTTATGGCCTGCCTTACGCAGCGATATCAATGGAGATTTTACGGACCAAAGCGGAAAAGTTGTAAACAAAGGCTTTAATTATTATACAGAGCCGTCTTTATGGGACGATTACCGTAATAAATTGATTTTGCTGGGGATGCTTTCACCAAAAGTAACCAATGATGTGATCAAATCATTGATAGATAAAGGTGAAAAAAAGGGTTTTATGCCCACGTTTTTCCATGGTGACCATGCAGCCGCGTTTATTGCCGGCTCATATTTAAGAGGATTAAGGGACTATGATGTAAAAAGTGCCTATAATTTGTTGTTGAGAAATGCCACTGTTGAAGGAGGAACCAGACCATATATAACCGAATTCAACACTAAAGGCTACATAGCAGAGCTTGATGTGGCTCATCCTGTTACGACGACAGTTACAAAAGCTGCGGTCACAAAAACGCTGGAATATGCTTATGACGATTACGCGGTGGCCTTGCTGGCAAAAGCATTAAAAGATACCGCTAATTACAAGATGCTGATGAGCAAGACCGGCAATTATAAAAACGTGTTTGATCCCTCAACAGGATTTATGAGAGGACGTTTGGCCAATGGCGATTGGGTGAAAAATTTTAAACCCGATTATCCATACTTTGAATATATGTACCGGGAAGCCAATGCCTGGCAATCTACCTTTTTCGCGCCCCATGATCCGATGGGCTTAGTTGGTCTTTATCCAAGCAAAGCTGCTTTTGAGCGAAAGTTGGATTCCCTGTTTACAGTTCCCTGGAAAGGATATCAGGCTGAAAATATATCCGGTTTTATTGGTCAGTATTGCCAGGGCAACCAACCGGACCATAGTTCGCCTTTTATGTATTATTTCGTTAATAAACAAGAAAAATCCCAGGTTATATTGGATAGCATCATGAACCATTTTTATGATATGGGGAAATACAAGCTGGCTTATGCCGGGATGGACGATGCCGGTGAAATGTCGTCATGGTATGTGTTTAACGCGATGGGTTTTTATACTTTCTCTCCTGCTGACCCTAAGTATATTATTTCTGTTCCGCTTTTTGATAAAGTAAGTATCAAACAGGCCAACGGTAAAACCTTTACGATCATCAAAAAGAATTCAGGGAAAAAGATCACGAACATAAGCTATGGAGGACAAAAAATTGACGGCTATTTTATATCTGATCAAGAACTGAAAATGGGCAAACAATTAGTGATAACCACCAGATAATAAAATCAAAAATAAAGAACAAGACAGGCTTTAAATGCTTACCAAGGTTTATAAAAGTTCCTGTGTAAGTTCAATTTTTTATATGCTTCTTTTATCGGTATAAATTTTGTTTTCGTAATTTATGCCGATAAAAGAAGCATCGCAACTTCCTGTTTTTTATACGATAAAAGAAGCATGTAAAACTTTAGCAATACTTTTAAAAAAGTTCTATTTGAAAATAAATAACACGGAAATTAAAATTATTGATGCAATGCGCCGGTTTGATAAAAATACAATCATGAAAACATTTCTTTTTTCCATTGCAATATTGTGCAGCCTGTTTGCTTATCCGCAATCGGCTATAAAAAAACAGTTAAAAGTATCCAACTTGTTTTCTGACCACATGGTACTTCAGCAACGGGACAACGTTAATTTCTGGGGGGAATCAACTCCAGGTGAAAAACTGACCGTTTCTGCCAGTTGGGGGAAACAGGCCTCAACAACTCCGGATGCCAGCGGCAAATGGAAAGTAAAACTGGCCACGCCCAAAGCAGGCGGCCCTTATCACATCAGCATTAAAACTGCGGAAAGCAACATCAATATAAACGATGTACTGATTGGCGAGGTTTGGCTGGCTTCCGGTCAATCAAACATGGACATACCTTTGAAAGGCTGGCCGCCGCGCGACACCATTCAAAATTCGGCATCAGAAATCAGTAAGGCCAATCATCCTGATATCCGGTTTTTTAAAGTTCCGTTTAACACCTCGGCAACACCTTTGGATTCGGTAAATGGTAAATGGCTTGCTTCATCGCCCGAAACTGCGGGCAACTTTAGTGCAGTTGCTTATTTCTATGCCAAAAAGCTTCACCAGGAGCTCAAGGTGCCCATCGGGATCATTCAATCCTCTATCGGCGGCACTCCGGCCGAAGCCTGGACAAGTAAAGGATACCTTAAAAAACTTGGGGACTTTAATGAAAAGATCGACGGGCTTGAGAACCTCCAGGAGTCGGCAAATAGCTGGTTTAAAAGATGGCCTGTTCAAAAAATCCCCCAAACAAATGAACAATGGAAAGCAATTGGTTTTTCGGATGCCAACGCCGCCAAGCCTGACTTTGACAATTCCGGATGGACAGAAATAAAACTTCCCGGCAGGATCGACCTGTCGCCTTCCGGAGAGCTTGACGGGGCGATTTGGTTGAGAAGAACGTTTGTTGTTGAAGATACAACAAGTGATTATGTTCTTAAAATTGGTTCTGTTGATGATATGGACGCAAGTTATATCAACGGAAAATATGTAGGCGGACTTGTTGGCTCAGGTTTTGCAAATACGCCAAGGGAAATAAAAGTCCCCAAATCTATCCTTATAAAAGGCAAAAATGTCATTGCGATTCGTGTTATTGATACGGGCGGACAAGGCCTTGTCCGCGGGCCTATATCTATCACCAACAACAAAGGGGCAAGTATTTCTTTGGAAGGTAACTGGAGGTCGAGATTGGTGGCAGAAATGCTCAACGGCAAATTTTATACTTATGGTCTGCAAACAGACATTTCGAAACGGCCGAACATATCCAAGCTTAACAGTAATTCTCCCACGGTCCTTTTCAATGCCATGATCAATCCATTGATTCCATATACAATTAAAGGCGTGATCTGGTATCAGGGCGAATCAAATGTTGGCCGGGCTGAACAGTATAAGCGGCTTTTCCCTTTGATGATTGAAGATTGGAGGGATAAATGGGGTTCTGAACTGCCGTTTTATTTTGTACAGTTGGCACCATACCTTTACGATGCCGCCGACCAAAAGGAACAATCTCAAAAATTAAGGGACGCGCAACGTTACGGATTGAAACTTCCCAAAACGGGAATGGTGTCCACTTTGGACATAGGCCTCCTTTCAACGGTACATCCGCCATATAAAAAAGAAGTCGGTGACCGTTTGGCAAGATTTGCACTTGCAAACGAGTACGGAAAAAAATTAATTGCCTCTGGTCCAATATTCGAAAAAGCAACCGCATCAGGCAATAAACTTATATTGGAATTCGTGTCAATTGGAAGCGGCTTGATGGCGTCTGACAAAGGGCTTTCCAACTTTGAAATAGCAGGTGCCGACAAAGTTTACAAGCCGGCCCAAGCCAAAATAGTGAACAATAAAGTAGTGGTCAGCAATAGCTCGATTGCGAATCCTGTTTACGTACGATATGCCTGGAGCGATGGCAGCAGTGCAACTTTGTTCAACAAGGAAGGGCTTCCCGCCGGGACTTTTACTTCTGAATAATAAGGATTTGTTAAATTTATTTGAAGGAATTACAATGCTTCTTTTATGCCTATAAAATCTTGTTTCCAAAATTTATACCGGTAAAAGAAGCATGGAAATTTCCGTTTTTTATATGATAAAAGAAGCATGGAAATAGAGTATATAAAATTTAAACAGGCTCTAAATAAAAACTTATTTTATAAACTTTTTATAAATTTAAAATACAATTATGAATAATTCATTTCTAAAAATAGTCACAATTATAGCCAGTATCACTTTTCTATTTTGTAATCCCGCACAGGCAGCAGCACCGTCGCATAAAAAAGTAAAAGCGGATAAATCGTCATCGGATAAATGGAGTTTTAAAAGGAAGATTACTATTGAGAATCATGGCAACCAGGTTTCTGATGCTGTCATCAAAATTCAATTTGACAGTAAAGACTTTGATTATACAAAAGCTAAAGCAGATGGTTCCGATATCCGCTTTTCAACAACATCCGAAAATATAAATAAGAAAGGTTTAACTTATTGGACCGAACAATGGAATGTTGATGGCAAAACCATCATCTGGTTAAAAGTGCCTGTTTTAAAAGTCAAGAACCAAAATACAATTTATATGCACTATGGTAATGCTGATGTTGCGGCAGTTTCAAATGGTGATGCTACGTTTTTGTTCTTCGACGATTTTGAAAATGGAAACTATTCAAAAAAATGGAATAACGTATCTATTGGCGAAGTTGCAGAGCAAAATGGCCAACTAAAATTACGTGAAGCCGATGGCGAGGATGGAATAATTACTGCAAACTTTAATGTGACCGGAAAAATGATTGTCCGAACATTGTATCAGCGCGAAGGGGCAGACGAACATTGGACACGTGCCGGCGTTGGCGGTTGGAACCACTGGCTTTGTTTTGGTGATCATACCGACGTGGCTGCTACCGGAACAAATTATGTAATGCTTTATGATAGCGCAAGTTTAACCAGCCTCAAAAGTGCCCCCTTGATTAAAGCTGCAAATAAAGTGATTACGGATAAATGGCGGCATGTAGCTTACTGGTATGACGGCAAAAGTTTAGGTGGGATGCAGGACGATGTTAGGGTACAATTAGCTATAGGTAATGCATCTTCAAAATTGGGATTACGAACTTTAGACAACGACAGTTGGGATAATTTTGCGTATGTAGCAGTAAGTAATTATTCGGACCCTGAACCAATAGTTAGTTTTGGACAACAACAAAAAGCGAAGTAAATATTAGTAGCTGAGCCATCAGATTAATCGTTGTACTCCTTTTATGTCTAGAAATTTGGCTGTTATCCCTATAAAAAAGGCATGGAAGTTTTTATATTTTTAGGTGGTAAAAGAAGCATTGAAAATACTTTGGGCCTGTTTTAAACAGGCCCAAAGTATTTGGCTTGTATAAATAAAAAAGGTATTAAATGAGGCATCCTAACATCTGCAAAATCTTTAATAAGACCCATTTTAGGATGAACTACTATACTAAAATTCCAAATCGTTGTGTTCGTGTTAAACTTTAGGCTCCCAACCAGGCTGATACGTGCGGCCCCAGAGTTTGTGTGCTTCGGGGTCGTTCAGGATATGTCCGTTCGTTGGGTTCAAGTGCAGGTCTCTGCCTACACGCCAGGATATATTGCCTAATTGCATGGCCACTACACTTTTATAGCCTGTTTCTACGTCACAGTTCGGTTTTTTATTGTTACGGATGCTGTCTAAAAAGTTTGCTACATGCTCGCTGTCCATACCGAGGCTCGGGCTGGCCGTATTTCTGCCTTGCAAGCCGGCATCTTCCTGCACGCCTTGTTTTTTTACCTGCCTGATCATTTTTCCGCTCAAATCGTAAATGGTATATTCTTCACCATCTGTATCGATGCTGCCGTTGTCGCCGTAAAAAATCACGCCACGCTCTGCGCCTTCTATCTTTCTCCCGTTGGAGCTTCTGTTTTCCCACATTAAAGATACGCGGCCGGGATAATCCATCGTTATAATTTGTGTATCCGGTGTTTGCCAGTCATCTTTAAACTGGTATCTGCCTCCTACAGAACTTACACGGGTAGGAAAGTCAACGTTCAGTCCCCAGCGGGCAAGGTCAACCTCATGCGTACCATTGTTCAATGCTTCTCCAGTTCCGTAATCCCAGAACCAGTGCCAGTTATAATGGATCAGCCCATCCTGATAAGGTTTGCGTGGGGCCGGTCCTTGCCATAAATCATAATTCAACCAGTCTGGCACTGCTGCGGGTTTTAGGTAAGTTGCTTTGCGGTTATTGGTGTACCAGGCCTTTGCGAAATAAACCCTGCCGATCACACCGCCATGTAACTCCTCTACACATTTTATAGCCATTGGTGATGAGCGGCGCTGCGCCCCCATTTGCACGATACGGTTATATTTTCGGGCGGACTGCACAGCCATTTCACCCTCGTTCGGGTTATGGCTTAGCGGCTTCTCTACATATACGTGCTTACCCGCCTGACATCCCATGATAGTCATAGGAGCATGCCAGTGGTCAGGAGTGGCAATATAAATAGCATCTAAACCCTTGTCCTGCATGACCTTGCGCACATCTCCTTCACCTTTTGGAATGGAAGTTTGGTTGCCTATCGCCATTATTGATTTTTGAACTTTTGGAATGGTCCGGGAATCTACGTCGCATACCGTACCGATTTGCAAGTTTTTTTGATGCGCAAAAGTGCCCGACATGCTACTCCCACGGCCGTTTAGCCCGATAATGGCCAAATTTATGCGGTCGTTGGCGCCAATGATCCTTTTATAACTTGATGCGGTAAAACCGAAAGCATTGCCGCCTAAGGCAAGCCCGGTTGCTGTTACTGCCACTTTTTTGATAAATTCCCGTCTCTTTTCCATGGTTTTTTTATTGAAAAAAAAGTTTTCTTAAAGCTTGTTTTAGTTTTGTGCGATTTAATTTGGTATGCTTCTTTATCCTGTTAAAAACATTAAAATCAGATGCTTCTTTTATCGGTATAAAACACGGACACAAATTTTATGTCGATAAAAGAAGCATGATTAGGTTTTTCAAATCAAATGTAAACAGATTATTTCAGGCTTAACCAACCTATTGTTTCCGTTATAAATCACAGCGTCCTTATCTTGATGTTCCTGAAATAAATCACATCGCCATGATCCTGCAAAAGAATAGGTGATTGGTCTGCTTGTGCAAAGCCTTGCGTTGTTTTAAATTTGCTTTGCGCTACCAGGTTTTTAAAAGCTTCGCTTCCGCGATCGTATTCCAAAACCTTTTTTCCGTTAAGCCAATGTTCTACATGTTTCCCTTTTGAAATAATCTTCAAAGTGTTCCACTCGCCCAACCCATTACTTTTTTTATTGATAGAAGGCGGCATAATATCATACAATGCCGCAAGTGTGCGGTCACCATCTCTGCCCAATTTTGCATCAGGATGATTGGCATCGTCGATCAATTGATATTCGCATCCTAAAGAAGTGTTTTTGATTAAAAAACATTTGATACCGCTGTTGGTTCCTTTTTCCAGCTTAAAATCGGCAGCAAGTTCAAAATTGGAAAAGTCTCTATTGGTCACGATGTCGCTCCCGGGACCATCCTGAGGGTTGGTGCTGATCACACCGTTTTCTATTTTCCAACCTTTTCCGGTAAAAGGTTCACCATTGGCTTTTTGCCATCCGGCGAATGTTTTTCCATCGAACAACAAGGTCCATCCCTGCTTAATTTCTTTTTTGGACAAAGCGGGCAATTGTGCCTTTACCGAACTCATACAGCACAATATTAACAAAGTCAAAAGAGAGGCGTTTTTTTTCATGTTCATGTTTTGTTCTTTTAGAGCCTGTTTAAGTTTTATCCGATTTATATTCTATGCTTCTTTTACCGCTTAAAAAACCTAAGATCCGAATGCTTCTTTTACCGGCATATATTTCGAAAACAAGATTTATGGCCATAAAAGAAGCATCATCATTTCAACATTACATTACTTCAGCACACCTGCAAAGCCACCATTTCTAACTATTTTGATGGTAAATTTGTCGCCAGCTTTTACCTGGATAGTTTTACGGCGATAGTCCATTGCCTGACGGTCTGCGTTTATGCCATCCTCAAAATACGTCATGGTATATGTTTTGCCTTTATCTAAGAAATCAAAGTTCAGCTCTATGTCCCTGGCCTTTTCTTTACCGTTGGTTATACCGCCAACAAACCATTGATTACCTTTGCGTTTGGCAACCACAACTACTTCGCCAACGTCGGCCACCAGTGCTTTTGTATCGTCCCAGGTAGTTGGTACGCTGGTAATAAACTCGGTACAATCCAGGTTGCGGTAATAAAGCGTTGGGTTATCGGCCAGCATTTGAATGCCGCTTTCAAAAACTACGTATAAGGCGAGCTGAAAAACCCGGGTACCAACGGACGCCGCATTTGGCCGTTCGGCCCTGTAAACTTCAGGCTGCATATTGATCATGGCACCGGGCGTAAAATCCATAGGGCCAACGGCGTTGCGCATAAACGGAAGATAAATGCTGTTGTCCGGCGTAGAGCCGCCCATTTGCTCTAAGCCCGGTACACCTTCGTATGATATCAGGTTTGGATATTTGTACTCTAAACCGGATGGCTTGAATGCGCCATGAAAATCAACAAATATTTGGTATTTGGCAGCTTCTTTTACCACATCTTCATAATAGTTGACCATCCATTGGTCGGTACGCTCCATAAAATCGATTTTTACACCTTTTATGCCCCAATCGTGGAAAGTTTTGAACAGGTCCATATTGTTGTGCACGGTCAACCAGGTCAACCAAAGAATAATACCCACGTTTTTGGTTTTGCCATAACGGATCAATTCCTTCACGTCAACTTTAGGGTTTGGCGTGTAAGGGTCGGTAGTGCTTTTGGCCCAGCCTTCGTCCATGACAATATATTTAATACCAAATTTAGAGGCAAAATCAATATAATATTTATAGGTATCCAGGTTATAGCCAGATACAAAATTTACATCTGGGCCGTAAGGCGAGGCACCGTTCCACCATTCCCAACTGGCCTGGCCTGGTTTGATCCATGATGGATCGGCAATCACACTTTTTGATGCCAGTTTAAGCGTCATTGTATTTTCCAATATCTGCTTGTCATCTTTCGTGATCACAAAATAGCACCATGGGAAACTGCGGGTCCCGGTGGTTTTAGCAATGTAATCTGCCGTTTTCAAAATTTTCTGGTTGCGGTCTCCATCGGGTTCAAACTCAAGCGGTGTTTTTGGGAAGGAGCCTTCCATACCATTGTTCCCGGAGCCTTTAAGGAACATGCCCGGGTAATCAGACAGGCCAGACTCGCTGATCAATATTTTATATTGCTTTTTGGTATCGATCAAAGCCGGCAGGTTGGCCATTTTATCCGTCTGTTTCCAGGTATTTGATTCTAATTGTTGGTAAGGCTCTTCGTAAGAGCTTTTAAATCCGTTGTTTTGCTGTAAGTGCAGCAAGTAATTGTCGGGGAAGTTGATGGAAAAATCTTCGCCCATTACCTCCACGTCACCTTTTTTGCTGGTGATAAAGCGGTAAGCTATACCGTCATCAAAAGCACGGAACTCCACCGCGTCATTGCCCCTAAATGTCAGCAGCAACGAGTTGTAAACACTTTTAACGGTCGAGAATTTTAGGGGAATATAAGGTTTGATAATTTCTTCACCTTTGGCTTTTTTTGATGAGACAAGTTTTGGGTTTTCGCCTAATATTCCGTCGCTAAGGTCAAGTGCCAGATGATTTTTGGTCAACAGTTCCATACCGTTGTCCGATATAGAGTAGTATATTTTATCGCTCAAGGTTATAGCCACTTTGATCCCGCCGTTTGGCGACATTAAATCTATAGCCCTGCTTTGTGCATAGAGTTGAATTGCCAACCCGAAAAATAGCAGGAGGCAGCAAAAGAATTTGTTGATGAGCTTCAAGGTTTACTGTTGGTTTTAAAATGTACGATGGTTATAAAAATATTAATATTTCTTTAAAATAGCCACTCTTTTTAGAGCTTGTTTTAAATCTTGTCCGGTTTATTTCCGATGTTCCTTTTACCGCCTATGAAACAGAAAAATTTTCATGCTTCTTTTATCGGTATAATATTCGAAAACAAGATTTTATAGGCATAAAAGAAGCAAGATGATTTTTTACAATAAAAAATCATCTTGCTCATAATTAACTGCTTTTACTTTAATTTATCCGCTGGCTGCTTTAATTACATACTCGATAGGTATGCAATCACTTCGAAATCAAATTCAAATTCAACCCTTTTTTAAAATTTAACCATTACTGCAGGTCTATTTGTTCCTGAAATCAAACCACAATGTTCCCTTGATAGGTGCATCCTGCTGTAAGTTTTTCTCGCCTTGCGGCCCCATTGTCTTTGCCGAATGAAACTTGGTACCGATAGCACTTATTGCGTCTAAAAACCCAATACTGCCTTCGGGGAAAGGTGGCTCAACGTTATTATTGGTAAGCGCATCTTTTTCCCTGGCCGGATGCAGCATTTGCAGGTACGTATTTTTATTGTTGGTATAAACCGTAAACGGCGACTCTTTATTTTCAATTGTTACCCAATAAACTTCTGCATGGTAGCCTTTAAATTCGGGATAACCCCAGCTTTCGCCTGTAACAGTGTTGTTATAAGCTTTCTGCCATACGCCAAATTTTTGTCCGCGCAACCGGTTCTTCCAAACACGATAAGGACCACGGCCCAGCCATTTCATGCCCGTTATTTTTTCTTCGGGATAATTAAATGTAATACCCCTAAAATCCACATCCCCTAATTGCATATAGGTATATTCCAGCTTGGCCGGCTTGCCTGAAGCAAATGTCCATTTTACATGTAATGACCTATCAGTGCCCTGATAATCTGCTTCTACAATATATTGTTTATCAATGGCTTTATGGGTAAACTCTTTTAATGTGGTATTAACACCCGCCAATACCGGGCCGCCTGATAAAGATATGACACCTTTTGGCTTAGCCACTTTTTCTATATATCCGGTACTTTTGTCAAAGTAATATTTTATGCCATCGCAATTGACTATAAGCTCATTGCCGGCTTCATTACCTGATATAGCAGATTTTTGTAAAGCCAATGTTGCCTTAGGAATATTCCCGGGAGGTTTTATGGCCCAGCTCCAGGTAAACAACTCTTCATTGTGCGGGCCATAAGCTGTTAAATAAAGCGCATCATTTTTTGACCATGTTGGAGGCAAATTCAGGTTGAGCATGCCTTTTTCTTTTGGTGCCAGCTCCAGGGGCAATGGCACGCCCGTAGCAATTACATTAGCTTTAGTACTTTTGCTTTCTGGCAGCGGAAACTTTAGCAATTGCCATTTAAATTTGCATTGGCTTAGTTTGGTAAAATCATACCTGTTCTCAATCTCTATTTTACCGTTAAAGGTTTTATCGATTGGCTTTGGGTCAATATATATAGGCGACCATATCTCTTTTATCGTATAAAAACTGGCTTCTTTTTCGCGGTGCGGGCCTAAGATACCATCAGGTGCGTGATTGCCGTCGCCGTCATAAATATTATTTTTATCTGTTCGCATAACAGATTCATCTAAAAATGCCCAGATAAAGCCGCCTGCATTATGCGGATATTTCATCATTTCCCTCCAGAAATCGTCGAGACCAGCTCCTGCCCCTCCATCATACAAACCATGCATAAACTCGGTAGGGAAGAAAACTTCCGTTCCTGAGGCTACGGTTTTTAGTATGTAGTTATAGTCGGGGTAATGCTTATTATCGGCACCGTTAAACACCGCCCAGGGGTGTAATACCGTACGTTTTTGGGGATCATACAAAGCATAGTCGTTGTCCAATCCCGTGTTCCAGCCACCTTCATTGCCGTTGTCCCAAAAAATAATCGATGGGTGGTTTACATCCCGCACCACCAATTCTTTGACCAGTTTGCGGCCAACTATGGTATCATATTTTGCCTGCCAGCCAGTCAATTCATCCAATACATATAAGCCCAGCGAATCGCAAACGGCCAAAAAATCCTGGTCTGGCGGATAATGGGACATGCGTACTGCATTGTTGTTCATCTCCTTCATCAGCCTTACGTCCATTAATTGTATCGTATGGCTCAACGTGCGCCCGGTTTCTGGCCAAAAACTATGTCTGCAAGTCCCCTTCAATATCGTTTTGGCACCGTTCACATAAAATCCATCGTTTTTACGAAGCTCAACGGTACGAAAACCAAATTTTTGTTTAACCTGGTGGATAAATCCTTGTTTACTTTTTATAGCCACAACAACCTGATACAAGTTAGGAAACTCCGAACTCCATAACAAAGGTTTGTTAAAGGTGCTTTTTAATTCCAAATGGTCTGTTGTGGTATTAGCGGCGACAGAAAAAGGTTTGCCTACATTTTCTCCATTTAGTTTTTGTACCTGGGCTTCAACAGTTTCACCATCCTTTAAATTTTGAGGATATACATCCACTTGGAAAGAACCGTCTGCTTTTGCGTTTACAGCCATCCTATCAATAAAAGTTTCGGGAACAACCTCCAGGTAAACAGGCCTGAATATGCCACCAAATACCCAAAAATCACTATTCCTCCGTTCCGCATTATTTACAGAAGCATTTGCCGATGTTTTATCAACTGTAACTTCCAATAAATTCTGAGCATTAAATTTAACCAGATCTGTGATATCATATTTAAAGCGATAAAAACCACCCTGGTGTACCGGGCCTGCCAACTTACCGTTGATCATGACCTTGGTATCGGTCATGGAGCCTTCAAAAACGATAAAGACTCTTTTACCTTTCCAACTTTCTGCAAAAAATTCATGCTTGTACAGCCCCTGTTCGTTTGCCTTTACTTTGTCATGCCCATAATTATAAGTGCCAAAGCCTTGCTGTTCCCAATTGGAGGGCACAGCAATTTTAGACCATTTACCGCTTTGCCTACCGCCGGTACAGTAAAAATTCCATTGCACGGTATGATCTTTATCCGTACCTGAAAGGTATTGATATTGTGTGTTTTGGGCTTCCAGTGGAGAGAAAAATCCTGTAAATAAAATAATTAATTGCCCGAAGAAAAAGATTTTGATAAGAGAATAAAATTGTTTCATAATGGTTTTGCGGTTATAAAATTAATATATCTGCCTTATTAATCATGCTTATTACATACATATTAATCACAACAGACAACATTCGGCCTATACAGATCGATCAATATCTTCATCCTTTAACTATCTACACCAAAGTTAACTATCTACACCAAAGTATGGTTTGTAACTTTGCAATTTAAGTAAATATCGTATCTGTAGTTTCTAAACTGTATTTTCAAATTAACTTGATATAACCTGTTGTTGCACGATTAAAACTGGTTATTTATAAAGAATAAGAGCTCGTTTAAATTTATATCAGAAAATCTATAATGCTTCTTTTATGCACATAAAACCTGTATATATATTTTATACCGATAAAAGAAGCATAGGCCATAAATTGAACATCATTTAAACAAGCCCTCACTTCATTAAAAAAAATTACAATGCTTCTTTTATGTCCATAAAACCTGTATATACATTTTATACCGATAAAAGAAGCATAGTCGATAAACTGAACAAAATTTAAACAAGCCCAAATTCACAGGTCAAATCAATAACCCGGGTTTTGAACTAATTTTGGGTTTTTAGCAATGTCGCCTTGTGGAATCGGCATCCAGTTTTGATAATCCTTAAATATATTGTTAAATATGTTAACCGGTGTATAGGTAGCAACATTTCCAGTATATACTATTTTGATGCCATATTCAGGAGTGGTCAGAACACCGTTCGGGCCTGTTGTAATTAGCCAGCGCCTGATATCATACCAGCGTTTCTCCTCAAAAGACAGCTCTACCCTGCGTTCCCTTCTGATGTTCACACGCATTTGGACTTGGGTTAAACCGGCCGGGAAATTTGGCAATCCGGCCCTTTGTCTGATCAATAGCAAAGCTGCATAAACTGATGCATCAGGGCCAACAGCCTCGTTTTGGGCTTCTGCATAATTTAACAATACTTCGCCATAACGGAAAATTATCCAATTGGATGAGCTTGGTGAAGTGGCAAGGCTTGTTTGGCCTTGTATGGTTTCATCCAAAAGTTTACGCCCGTAATATCCGCTGGTGGTAATATCCCCGCCTCCTGCCCGCGCATTATTGCCACCTACGCGAGTGGTAATGACATCCCCCTGCCATGCTGCACCGTCATAAATAATGGATTGGTAAAAGCGCGGTTCGCGGCCCACGTAAGGGTTCTGGGGATTATAGCCGGAAGCCGGATCAGTGATAGGCAAGCCGTTGGCCATTGAATAAGTGTCGACCAGGCTTTGTGTAGGTTGATAATTTCCCCAACACTGCACAGTGCCCTTTACCACTACAGGCCCCTCCTGACCCTCTGCCCTGCTTCCTTTGGAAGGAGGTGCATATTGACGGGCGAAGATAGTTTCTTTATTAAAATTATTTGGAGCCAGAAACTGTGCGGCATAATCGTTAAATAAAGAGTAAACCCCTAAATCCATCACTTGTTTAGTGGTTGCAGCAGCTTTGGCCCATTTAGCAGCATCGTTAGTAGTATTGCATAAGGGGCTGGCCGCAAAAAGTTCTACCCATCCCTTCAATGTTAATGCAGCTCCTTTGGTTGCGCGCCCGGTTTTATCTATAGCGGCAGGTAAATCAGCAGATGCCGCATCGCAGTCTTTTTCAATAAAAGCAACTGTTTCATCAATTGTAGATCTGGCGATAAAAATGTCCGTTCCGTCTGTATTGTTTAAAGGAGTAGTGATTAATGGTACGCCGCCATAATTGGTAAGCAACAGCGAATAAAAGTATGCCCTAAAAAAAGTTACTTCAGCAGTGCGTGATTTTAACCAGGCTGCCGAAAAATTAGACTTATAAAGTGTTGTTTGCTGAAAAAATACATTACACTTCCTGATATATGCGTAGGTATTCTCCCAGTTCCAAAGGTTGCCACTGGGCCCGTTAGGAACGTTAGCCGGAGATATGGAACCGTTCCTTACCGTATTTGCACCAGTGTGGGTTTGTTTGGTCCAACTGTTGTCGGCGTATGAATCCGTATGGTTATAGTCGTTTTTTTCATCAGTCAGTGAACTATATATATCGTTTACAAACAAATCTGCATTGCCTTCTGTGCTAAACGTGATTTCATTCGTTAATTTACCCTTCGGTACTACCGTTAAATTGTCATCTCTTTTGCAAGAGCTAACCGATAGCAGGAGCAGGCTTAGTAGGATAATAACCTTGTTATTTCCCTTTATAAATTTCATCAATTTCATTTTTAATTATTAAAATTTAGCGTTGATACCCACTGACAATACGCGTTGCTGGTAATAATTTTGGGCACTTCCACTACCTTCAGGGTCTATTTTTTCTCTCATGTACGGTGTCCATGTAAAGATATTTTGGCCGGCAACGTACATTCTTAATGATTTAATCCTGTTATGAAGCAGTTTATTAGAAAATGTATAACCCAACTCAGCACTTCTTAGCCGGATATAAGCATCATTCCTGGTGTACCAGGAAGATGTTTGTGTATTGTTTGAAGTTGGCGAATTGGAAAGGCGCGGATAAAGTGTGTTTGTTCTGTCCGGCTTCCAATATTCTGAAAAGCTAAGTTCGGACGCGGAACCCGAAAATGTAAAAGGCCAGGCGATAAAACTATTTAGTTGAATGGTAGAATTAGCACTTCCCTGGAACAACATATCCAGATCGAAGTTTTTAAAGGTTAAACGCGGCTCAAAGCCGTAAATAATGCCCGGGGTTTGTGTCTTACCGATAACAGTCTGGTCATTAATATCAACTCTTCCGTCAGGAACACCATTAGGGCCAGATATATCGGCAAATTTAATGTCTCCCGGACGAACGGTTCCAAAAGTTGGAAAAGGAATCCCTGGTTTAAGAACCGGCAATGCAATATTGGGGTTAACAAAATCATCAGGGGTATAGTAACCTAATGCCTTGTACCCAAACTGTGTTCCAAACGGCCGGCCTGTTCTTCTCCTGTTGGGGTTATTATATTGTGATGTATTTTCAATATAGTTTAACAATTTATTTTTGGCAAAAGTAAATGTTCCCGTAACGTCTAATCTCAGGTCATTAGAGAATGTATGTGAGCTGCGTAACGTAATATCAACACCCTGGTTACTCATTACACCTGCGTTTACCAAACCTGTTCCAACCCCGTATTCGCCAGGCAAGCTTCCGTCATTACTTATTAGCATATCAGATCTTTTTTCATAAAAATAGTCTGCCTCTACGCTAAGCGCACCCTTCCATAAGGTAGTTTCAAAACCAATATTAGATTTGTTTGCCCTTTCCCATGTTATGTTCGGGTTTCCTTGAAGGAATTCGTTTATACCCTGTGTAGCGGCACCATTGAGAACTGCTGAGTTAGTATTTAGATTATATGGGCTTAAATAATTATAAGTTTGGATATTGCCGTTTGCTCTCGGATAAGCACCCACTTGCCCAAATGAACCTCTTAATTTTAAGAAATCTATCCATTTGATATTCTTCATGAATTTTTCTTCAGACAATACCCATCCGGCAGAAAATGAAGGGAAAAACCCATATCGGTGGCCAGGCGCAAACAGATAGCTTCCATCATATCTGCCTGAAGCTTCAAATAAATATTTCCCTGCATAAGCATAGTTTGCCCGATAAACATATCCAATCTGCTTCTGTCCACTGGAAAATCCACCATTTGTTAAATCTGTTGTAGCCGGTCCGCCATAGTCCAATTCATCAATACCTAAATTATAGTTTATCCTTGAAGCTGTGAACTGCTCATACTTCACCCTGCGGGCTTCCACAACACCGGTAAAGCCAAGGTCACTCTTGCCAAATGATCTTTTATAATCTAATATCCCCTGGTAGGTGAAGGACTTATTTTGATAATATTCTTGCCTAAAACTTGGCTTGCTGCTTCCCTGAAAACCAAGTACGTAGGTATATGGTGTTGTATTTTTGTTAACGGTATAAAACGGTATCGGCGTAGTATAATTTCTTGTTGTTCCGTTCCGGTTGCCAAACAAGGCGTCGGGTGCTACGTCATAGCTTACTACACCCTTTAGACTTAAACCTTTAAGCGGCAACTGCTGATTAATACTGAACTGCGACTGCAAGCCCGGATTTTCATTAAACCCATAGCCACTGTTGTAAATTTCACCATACACAGATTGTGCTATATATCCTGCAGGTAAACCGTTACTATAACGTACCGGGAAATCAGGGGTTTCCCTTTGCGCCTGGCCAATAATTGTACCCGCGCTTTGAGATGGGAAATGCTGATCTTCTACCCAACTGTTTACCGTGAAATTGACCGTTGTGGTTTTGGTTGCGTTCATGGTAAGGTTTAACGTAGCATTGTACTTATCAAGGTAAGTAGGGTCCCACATACCATTTTGATGCGTATAGCCCAAGGATGCAAAGTATTTTGCTTTTTCTGTGCCACCGATAATTGAAATGTTATGACTGGTCAATAACCGGTTATTTTTAATGATTTCCCTAAGCGGCTGTGCGTTGCCATGAACATCGGGATCAGAATTATCCTTAAATTTTTGCAAATCATCGGCACTATAAGGTATAGCTGCCTGAAAATCGTTAACGTTTGCGTCATTTTTCATGAGCGCATATTGATATCCATTGACAAATGTGGGCAACCTTGTCGGACTTTGAAATCCAACATAACCATTATAAGACAATACCGGATCGCCTACACTACCCTGTTTAGTAGTAACTAAAATTACACCATTGGCACCGGCCACACCATAAGGAGCGACAGCTGCAGCGTCTTTTAATACTGTTAAAGTCGCGATGGTATTAGGATCAAGCCGGCTGAAATCACGTGGTACGCCATCAACTATCAACAGAGCCGCTGAACCGCCAATTGACCCTATCCCCCGGATAGAAATATTTGACCCATCAAAGCCAGGTTCTCCACTCCCTTGCGTGCTTATCACACCGGAAACCCTTCCAACCAGGGTGTTTGTTAAATTCACGACCGGTTTTTGTGCAATATCAGCAATTTTTAAGGTGGATAAAGCTGCCGTTACCGAGGTTTTTTTCTGTGTACCGTAGCCTACTACCACTACTTCGCTTAAGTTTTTGGAAGATACCTGCATCTTAACGTTCAAACTTGTCCTTCCGTTAACCGCAACTTCAATAGGTTCATATCCGAGATATGTAAACACCAGCGTTGCGTTATCATCTGCCCTGATAGAAAAATTTCCGTTTACATCGGTAACTGTTCCTATTTTAGTTCCTTTAATCTTAATGGAAACACCAATTAAGGTTTGTCCGTTAGAGCCGTCGGTAACAGTACCTTTTACAGTTATGGCAACTTCAGCTTGAACGTGGGTAAATACTGTTTTATTGGAAACGGTATTTATAACAGTAGCAAAGCTTGAACCTGAAATAAATAAAAGGACAATACCGGCCAGGTAAATCTGAGGCTTTTTAACAATAGGAATTTTTGTTGGTAAAGTTGTTTTCATAATTGAATTTTAAATAAGCACATGAATAAGGAGAATTAGAATTTTGTTATTGTGTGTAACTGACCACTTTCATTAATTATTTTTTTAGCTATTAAGAGCCTTTTTAAAATTCTATCAGTAAAAATTATAATGCTTCTTTTATGCCTATATTTTCGTGTTTGTTTTCTATAACAATGTAATAAGCAAAGGACTTTTTCAATTTTTGGGTGATAAAAGAAGCATACAAAAATATTTGGAATGAAATTTAAACAGGCTCTAAGTTTATTAGTACATACTTGGTTAATTACTACATTGTGTATCGGCTAAAACAGTACAATATATATTGTAGATATTATGTGATAACATCGTTTTAATTTAACATCTGGTTGGTACAAACAATTTGTTTAGTTAACGCTATAGCTATTATTGCCTGAGCAATTATTTGCTTATAACTAAATTACCGCATTATACAACGTCGGTTATTTATACAAACTTTTTGTACTTATATTTAAAATAGGTTCGGTTATAAATTGGTGTACTTAACCTTTGGCGATATTAGTATTTTACAACTATATATCATTGGCATCTTCCGATTAAATCTATGCAATCGTTGCCGATTAGGGTTCTGATCAAAATTGTAAGACAGAAGAGGGAACAATAAAGCTGAATGGAAAAAGCAGCTTTAAAGCGTCATGTTCAGAGCTTGTTTAAATTTTGTTCAGTTTATTTTTATATGCTTCTTTTAGAACCTAAAAAATATGAAATCCCTGTGCTTTTGTATCGGTACAAAATATAGACACAGATTTTATGGTCATAAAAGAAGCATTTATAAATTTTTTAAATGAAATTTAAACAGGCTCTTAGAAGCTGTTTAAATTTATGTCTAAAGAAATGCCGTGCTTCTTTTAGCCCTATAAAATTAGTGCTTGTAGCAGATCAGGCATCAATAAAAAAATACAAAACATAAGTTTTTAGGTGATAAAAGAAGCATGAAAAATATGCCGGACCGTTTTTAAACAGCTTCTTAGAGACTGTTTAAATTTATATCGAAAAAAATCATCATGCTTCTTTTATGCCCATAAATCTTGTTTTTTAAACTTAAGCCGATAAAAGAAGCATGGAAATTCTCTGTTTTCGTAGGTGATAAAAGAAGCATAGAAAATAGATTGGATAAAATCTAAACAGGCCCTTAGTAGTATAATTGGCTTAATTTTTTTGATTAACATATTTTTTTGATTAATTTTAGTTAATTCTTCAACCCTGAAAATGTATAAACCATCTACCATTAAAGATATAGCCCGTGCGTTGCACCTGTCCACCTCAACAGTGTCAAGGGCCTTACGTAATGGCTATGAAATTAGTGCCGCAACCAAAAAGCTTGTTATCGAATATGCAAAAAAGGTAAGCTACCAATCAAACCCGATAGCTTTAAGCCTTAAAAACAGGCGTAGCTATTCAATAGGCGTAGTAGTACCTGAACTGGCCAATAGCTTTTTTTCGCAAGCTATAGCAGGTATTGAATCAATTGCCTATGAAAAAGGATATCATACCATTATTACACAAACGCACGATTCATACGAAAGAGAACTGATCAATGTTAATCACTTAGCACAACGTTCAATTGATGGCTTATTAATATCCACGTCGTCTGGTACTTCTGATTACAGTTTTTTAAAAACGCTCCATAATAATGGCCTGCCCATAGTTTTTTTCGACCGGATTATTGATGAGATCGAAACTTTTAAGGTTACTTCTGACAACTTTACCGGTGCCTATAATGCAACCGAATCACTTATAAAGTTGGGACGTAAGAAAATAGCGTTTTTAGCTAATGCCCCGCAGTTATCTATTACAAAGGAGCGCTTAGCGGGCTATATAAAAACTTTAGCAAATTATAACATTCCTTTCCGGCCTGAATTGATCAGGAGCTGTTATAAAGGCGGGAGTGATTACGAAGAGGTGGAAAATGCTGTTAAGGAATTAATAACAATGAATAACAAGCCTGATGCGATATTTATCAGCAGTGACCGGATCAGTATCTCCTGTATAAGGGCTTTGAAGAAATTAAAAGTCGATCCTGACGAGATCATGATTGCCGGTTTTTCAAACTCGGATGTTGTTGATTTATTACAGCCCTCCCTTTCATATGTAAGACAAAAAGCTTTTGAAATGGGCAGTATAGCCATTGAGATGCTTTTAAAGCTAATTGAAAGCAAGTACCCTATAACTGAATTCGAGACAAAAATCCTTGATACAGAATTATACAAGATTAATGATTGCCATTAATGGTTTTACAAATTTTAAAGCCTGTTTAAATTTTATCCAATCTATTTTTTAAGCTTATTTTATCACCTACGAAAACAAAAATCTTCTATGCTTCTTTTATAGGCTTAAATTTGGAAAACAAAATTTACAGGCATAAAAGAAGCATAGTGATTTATTTAGATATAAATTTATTGAAATAGGCACTTGTTAAATACTAATAAAATTAGTAAATTAGCGGTATGGAAGAAAGGTTTAAAAGTCTGTCGCTATTTGAATTTCAAGGGAGGTTTCCCGATGAGGGAACCTGTGTCGAG